>Ga0209604_1001434_pt1 | contig 19367 bp, 15 predicted proteins | sample AD_UKC097_MetaG_FD_184405 | JGI IMG/M metagenome (GOLD analysis project Ga0209604, IMG submission 184405) | Active sludge microbial communities of municipal wastewater-treating anaerobic digesters from USA - AD_UKC097_MetaG (SPAdes) (version 2) | ecosystem: Engineered > Bioreactor > Anaerobic >... | reverse complement strand
TGAATGGGATTGTTTAATTTCTTCTGCTTTTTGCTTGATCCCCGACACTCCGTGTACGGGACAGGCAAAAAAGCAGCAAAAAATCAAGAAAATATATGGCGAACCCTGCCTGGCCGTTAGGCAGTCACGATTGTTTCAGAAGTTCCGGCTCTGTGTGACGATAATTTTCAGGCCACTCAGAATCGGACTGTCAAACTGGCTTGTGCAAGAGCGTCCGAGTCCCAGCCTGACCGATTTCAGTCGGGCAGGGAAATGCGGTCTGTAAGGGTTCGTAACATTATCCCTCGTCCCATTTAGAACCTTCGACATTAATCGTCGGGACTCAATATAACTTGAAATTTAGTCACTAAAGGTTAGTCTTATACATAGCATAATTGCTTCTTTGTGTGACTTTAAAACATGCAACGGTCAAATTATTATTCAACCTATTCCGAAAAGACTTTTCCCGCCTTGCTTAGTTTCCGTACCTTTGCACCTTCATTTTTATTTCAATGAACTACCTCAGCGTCGAAAATCTGTCTAAAACCTATGGCGAAAAGCTGCTTTTCGAAAAGGTAACCTTCGGCATCGACAAAGGCGATAAAGTGGCGCTGATAGCCCGCAACGGCACAGGAAAAACCACCTTGCTCAACATCATTACCGGCCTCGAAACCCCCGACACCGGCCAGGTGATACTCCGCAACGATATCCGCGTGTCGTACCTCTCGCAAAACCCGGTCTTTGACGAAACATTGTCGGTGATCAACGCCATCCTGAACTCCGACAATGAGTTTATCCGTGCCATAAAAAACTACGAAGCCATTCTGGAGCGTCTCAGCCATAGCGGCGAAGACTTCGGGCAGCTCCATCGCCAGGAACTCGACAGCCAGCTCGAAGAAGCCATACGAAAGATGGATGGCCTCCATGCCTGGGATTTCGAAAACCGCATCAAAGAAGTGCTCACCCGCCTCAAGATAGCCAATTTCAACCAGCCGGTACACGAGCTTTCCGGCGGACAGCGCAAACGCCTGGCTTTGGCCAAGGTGCTTATCGAAGACACCGACCTGATGATACTCGATGAGCCCACCAACCACCTCGACATCGAAATGATCGAATGGCTTGAGGAATACCTCTCGAAACAAAACCTCAGCATAATACTCGTCACCCACGACCGTTACTTCCTCGACAATGTGTGCGGAAGCATCATGGAGTTGGAGACGGCCGGCATGTTTATTTACCGTGGCAACTATTCGTATTACTTAGAGAAAAAACAGGAACGCCTGGAAAACGAAAAGGCAGAGCAGGAGCGGGCTGTAAACCTGTACCGCAAGGAGCTCGACTGGATGCGCCGTATGCCCCAGGCACGCACCACCAAGTCCAAGGCCCGAATCGATGCTTTTTATGGCCTGGAAGAAAAAGCCAAAAGAAGGCTGGCCGGCGACACCCTCGGGCTGCAGGTATCGGAAACACGCATAGGAGGGAAGGTGCTCGAGATGCACCATGTAAGCAAATCCTTCGGAGATTTTGTGGCCGTAGATGATTTTACCTATACCTTTAAAAAAGGCGAACGCATCGGCATCTGCGGAAAAAACGGCGTGGGCAAAACCACCCTGATCAACATGATTACCGGCAATATCAGGCAGGACAGGGGAAAGATCTCGCTGGGGCAGACCATAGTGCTGGGATATTTTTCGCAGGAGCCGCCGCTTGTCAGGGAAGACATCCGTGTGCTGGATGCAGTAAAAGAGGTGGCCGAATATGTGAGCATGGGAAAAATAGAATTATCTGCCGCACAGTTTTTGTATCGTTTTGGTTTTTCGCACAACGTGCAGTACAACTACGTGGCCTCGCTCAGCGGGGGCGAACGCCGCCGGCTGCAATTGCTTATGGTGTTGATGAAAAATCCCAATTTCCTGATACTGGATGAGCCCACCAACGACCTGGATATACAGACTCTTAATTCCCTGGAGGATTTCCTGACCGACTTTAAGGGTTGCCTGATTATGATTTCGCACGACCGCTATTTTCTTGATAACCTCACCGACCACCTGTTCGTTTTTGAAGGTGATGGGAAAATAAAAGATTTTCCCGGCAATTATACGGAATATGCCTTGCAGAAAAAACAACAGGTTATAGTGCAGAAACGTGCTGCCAAACCCAAAGAAAAGAAAGAATCTCAGCCCGGCGGAGATAATACTCCTCGAAAACTGACTTACAAAGAAGCCCGTGAACTGGAGACACTGGAAAAAGAAATTGCTCAGCTTGAAAGCGAAAAAGACAGCTTGCTCAGCAAGATGAATGCGGGAGTAGGCAGCCCGGATGATTTTGTGCAATACGGCATACGCTACCACGAAATTGAAACCCTACTCAACGAAAAAACCGACCGTTGGCTTGAACTGTCTGAGATAGCGGAGGGATAGGTAACTACCAATGACAAATCGTATTATGTATTTGTATCTTAGTGATTTCGATCAGGCAGGGACACGGGTTATTATTATGTCCTTATTATTAATGCCGCCGAAACCTCTCTGACTGACTGCTCGATTGATTGCTTATTTAACAGCCTAGTGAGGATAATGAAATCACATTAATTCCGTCATTGCGGGTATAGCTGATGCCTGTACCTGTAATTATATTCCTGACTTGTCCACCCCTTCGATAGAATTAAAACATCTCAATTGAAAATCAGTTAGTTGTGTTATAAAATCATGAAATTTGTCGCACTAATGTATAAATCTGCATGTTTGCCAGAAAATTGAGTTTTAGTGGCTTGAGAATTCAATGAAATATTTTTTTAGAAAAAAAATGTTAATTATTAAAATCTCATAATGTTCATACGCCAAACTCGCTATTGAAAGGTAAAATCATTTTTTTTCGCAGCACTAAAAAGGACAAGTCAGGATTGCTTATTTAACAGCCTAGTGAGGATAATGAAATCACATTAATTCCGTCATTGCGGGTATAGCTGATGCCTGTACCTGTAATTATATTCAGTGATTTGGGCAGTGCTACACTTTTTTTATCTAAGATAGAAACAAATTTATTCAAACTTTTCGCTGCCTCTTCAATTTGACCTGTGCCAAGTTTTATTTCAAAAGCACACCAATCTCCGTTGTGTTTTTGCACGATGGCATCAACTTCCAATCCACTTGAGTCGCGATAGTGATAAACTTTTGCATCGTTAGCTTGTGCATACACACGAAGTTCATGCGTGGCAAGTGATTCAAACAAAAAGCCTGTAAATTTCACGTCATGAAGCAGAGATTCTTTATCTACCCCCAAAGCAGCCACTGCAAGCGAAACATCCGCAAAATGACGTTTCGGTGATTTTCGCAGCGAAGAGGAAGAGCGAATGTGTGTGTTCCAAACAGGTTGATTTTCGGTTATCATCAATCTGTCGAGCGCATCGAGATAATCGTAAACCGTAGGGCGTGAAATATAATTGTATTCCTTTTCCCGAATATCGGATTCGAGGGTTGTTATATCTACCATTGTTGCGGTATTGCGAGCCAAAGAGCGTAGTAAATCCCGTACTTTTGCAGGGTCGCGTTTTGTATTTGAAACACGACTCATATCTACTTCGGCGAGCAAACCAACATACGCACGATTCAAATCGCTTGCCTGACTAATATTTTTGCCAATCAGCGCAGGAAATCCACCTATAATTATCCGCTCAACAATAAATTCCAATTCAGTCGGCTCATCGTAAATATGAATTTTTCCGTCTTCAAAAAGACTTTTCAAACTCACTTTTCCTGACGAAAAGCCTAATTCCTGCCAACTCATTGTACGCATATCAAGTATCGTAAATCTACCTGCCCCTGAGTGCATTTTTATATTTTCATCGGGGTTTGCCGAGCCTGTCAAAATAAATTGTGCTGTTTCCTTGCGGTTGTCTATTTCGTGACGAATGTAGTTCCAAATTTTAGGTTGTTCCTGCCATTCGTCAATCAGACGTGGCGTTTTCCCGAGTAATAATCGTTGTGGCGCCGTTTCCATTAAAAGAGGAACTTGCTCATCCTGGTCTAACTCCAAAATACTGTTTGCAAATTGCTTAGCCGATTCTGTTTTCCCGCAGGCTTTAATTCCCCGAATAAGCAAAGCTCCTGCCGATTCAAGTTTTCTTTGCAACTCGCTGTCTGATATTCTGTTAATATATTTCATTTTGTTTATTGCTTTAAATTAAACAGCAAAGGTATAGCTTATTTTACAAATTTCAAATATTTTACTTTACATATTATAAGGATTTTGCTTTACAGATTTTGAGAATTTTACTTTACAGATTTAGAAAAATTCAAATTTATGCTCTTCTGTGCTGCCAGAAAGTTCATTATAAAGAAGCCTGCGAGGTGCAAGCACTGGAAAGTGAGATTACCAAACCTGAATCAGAGAAAAGTGTTTTGCTTGAAAAACTGAATGGGGGAGAAGGCAGCCCGGATGATTTTGTTCAATACGGCATACGCTACCACGAAATTGAAACCCTGCTCAACGAAAAAACCGACCGCTGGCTTGAACTGTCTGAGATTCCTGAAAAGTAAGCCTGTAGTGATCCTTACCTATAACACCTTCGCGTTGAAGGTGTCGCCTTTGGTAATGTCGCCCGTGGCAAATCCCAGTTTGAACCATTTTACGCGTTGTGCTGAGGTGCCGTGCGTAAACGAATCGGGTACTACGTAACCCTGGTTTTCCATCTGTATCTTGTCGTCGCCCACAGCGCCTGCAGCATTTACGGCTTCGTCAATATCGCCTTTTTCCAGGATGTTTTTCATCTTCTGTGCATGATGTGCCCATACGCCGGCATAAAAATCAGCCTGCAGCTCCAGCCTGACAGTCATTTCATTATATTCCTTTTCGCTCAGACGGCCACTCATGCCATGAACTTCATCGAGGGTGCCCAACAAGTTTTGCACATGATGTCCCACCTCGTGCGCCACAATATAGGCCTGTGCAAAGTCGCCCTGGGCGCCGAGTTTTTGCTGAAGCTGTTCAAGAAAGTCAAGGTCGAGGTACACCCTCGAATCTCCCGAGCAATAAAACGGACCGACAGCCGATTGTGCCTGGCCGCAGGCCGACTGTACCGCACCGGTAAACATCACCAGCTTAGGCATCTGATAGGTTTTTCCCATCTCGTTGAACAGTTTGGCCCAAACATCTTCTGTGTCGGCAAGTACCACCCCGATGAAGCTGGCCAGGCTGTCCTGATGGGCCTGAGCTTCAGGGCTGAGCTGTTCCTGTTGTACACCGCCCGTCTGCTGCAAGGTGTTCAGCAACTGCGATGGGTCCTTGGTAATAAAAAATGCTATCACCGCAATTATGATGGCGCCAACACCACCAATACCGGCAATGCCTTTGCCGCTGATGCTGCGGCGGTCTTCTACATTATCGCTTTGTCTTCTGCCAGACCATTTCATAGTTTATTGTTTTTATTTTTTTCAAATTTATAAATATTTTGAAAGACAATAAATAAAAAAATGAAAGATTTTGAATATTTATTATGAAAAATGTGAAATAAAACAACAATCACCGGGAGCAATATCTTAATGTCTCAAATCATCATTCGTTAATCAGTGTTCGATATTTAAAGGAGCTAAATGATGCACGAATTTCGATTAATGAAGTCAGATTTACGAAGTGCAAGATTACTTCTCAAATCATCATTCGTTAATCAGTGTTCGATATTTAAAGGAGCTAAATGATGCACGAATTTCGATTAATGAAGTCAGATTTACGAAGTGCAAGATTACTTCTCAAATCATCATTCGTTAATCCGTGTTCGATATATTTAAAGGAACTAAATGATGTTCGAATTTCGATTGACGAAATTAGATTTACGAAGTGCAAGATTACTTCTCAAATCAACATTCGTTAATCCGTGTTCGATATTTAAAGGAACTAAATGATGTTCGAATTTCGATTGACGAAATTAGATTTACGAAGTGCAAGATTACTTCTCAAATCATCATTCGTTAATCCGTGTTCGATATTTAAAGAAACTCAATGATGTTCGAATTTCGATTGACGAAATTAGATTTACGAAGTGCAAGATTACTTCTCAAATCATCATTCGTTAATCCGTGTTCGATATTTAAAGAAACTCAATGATGTACGAATTTCGATTAACAAAGTCAGATTAACGAAGTGCAAGATTACTTCTCAAATCATCATTCGTTAATCCGTGTTCGATATTTAAAGGAACTTAATCATGTCTGAATTCCGATTACCCCCCTTTTCGATATCTAATTTGCTCAATGCCCGTTCCCTCCTGGTTTTTACTGATAATTAACCATGAGCGGTTGATTATTTTCTAAACGTCCTAAGTCATTATAAAATATTACTTATACATTTGCCCAAAAATTCGGGTAATGATTTTTTTGTTGCTAACGGTATTTGCTTTTTTGGTTTTTGTTGTCCCGCGTACAGCCAAGGTGTTTTTCAACTTGCTGCTTTGCGTTGCCCTGGCTGCTTATACTTTTCTGCTGTGTGGCCGGGTTTTTATGGGAGCTGGAACGTACACCGAAGTATTACCGGTACATTTTTGGGGGCAACAGCTCGAATTGATCATTGATCCTTTGTCGGCCCTGTTTATCTGCATTATCAACTTCACGGTGCTAACGGCTTCTGTATATGCCATCGGCTACATGAAGATGTACCGCAACAAATCTGCAGTAGAACTTTCCATACATTATCTTTCATTTTTTCTTTTGCACCTGTCGATGATTCTTGTCTGCATGATTCATCACGGGATTGCCTTTCTGGTGGTATGGGAGCTGATGGCTATTTCTTCTTTTCTGCTGGTGATTTTTGATAATGAAAAAAGCAGTGTGCTGAAGGCCGGTATCAACTACCTGATACAAATGCATGTTGGCGCCTTGTTTTTAATTGTGGCCTTCATTATTCTCAATATCAATACCGGTTCATTTGATTTTGAAGCGTTGAAATCTTTTTTCTATAACCACCAGAACCTGCCTTTATTTCTTTTGTTTTTTGTCGGTTTTGGCATCAAGGCTGGCTTTATGCCCCTGCATACCTGGCTGCCGCATGCTCATCCCGCGGCTCCTACGCATGTTTCTGCCGTGATGTCGGGCGTGATGATCAAACTGGGAATCTACGGAATACTGAGGGTCGCCATGTTTTTGCAGACCGATCTTTTGTGGATAGGCATCATAGTGCTGCTCATCTCCATTGTTTCCGGCATCGGTGGCGTGTCGTGGGCTATCGTGCAGCACGACCTGAAAAAACTTTTGGCCTATCACAGCATCGAAAATATTGGCATCATAGGTATCGGAATCGGTATTGGCCTCATCGGACTGGGCGCTGAAAACTCCCTGCTGGCCATCCTGGGATTCGCGGGCGCCATGCTTCACGTCCTCAACCATTCCCTGTTCAAGTCGTTGTTGTTTTATGGTGCCGGAGCCGTTTACCTCAAAACGCACACCCGGAATATCGAACTGCTTGGCGGGCTGATAAAAAAAATCCCTGTTACGGCTATTCTTTTTCTGATAGCGTCGCTGGCTATCTGCGGGTTGCCACCCTTTAATGGCTTTGTTTCGGAGTTTATTATTTATAAAGGCATCATTGTCGGGCTTAACGAACCGTCTATTGGCGTTAAAGTGCTGATGCTTGCGGCCATTATCAGCCTGGTGCTCATTGGCGGGTTGGCGGTGTTTTGTTTTACCAAGGCTTTCGGTGTGACATTTCTGGGAAAATCGCGCCATGTGGATATCTCTGGTGTAAATGAGTTGTCAGGGCTAATGCTGGCGCCTTTGTTTCTTATTGCTGCCGCCATACTCTTTATAGGTCTGTTTCCGCAATGGGCCATTCAGCCGGTTAATTTTGTGCTTGAAAGCCGCGCTTTTAACATTGCCGGCAATAGCGATATGATGTATGCCCTGCCTATGATTCAAAAAATAGGGGTAGCGGCAGCCTTGTTTATTGGCCTGACCGGGCTGGTGTGGCTATGGCGGTTTGTCATGACCAGGAAAAAGCCGCTTACCCATTCCGGGACCTGGGGCTGCGCTTATGATGGCGCCATTGAAAAAGGGCAATACACAGCCACCTCTTATGCCGAAAACTTTACCGATATAGCCGGACCTCTGGTGAATGTAAAAACACAGTATCACGCCTTGCATGAGGATGACATTTTCCCCGAAAGCCGCAGTTTTGAGACTTTCAGCGAAGATATGATGGAGAAAAAACTATACGGGCAATCCGTTGGCTGGTTGAACAGGGCATTATCACGCCTGGCTGTCATACAAACCGGAAACACCCAGCATTATATTTTGTATGCCTTTGCTATGATTCTTCTCTTGCTCCTGCTGACCTTGTTTAACATTTTATAACCATGATAAGCCTTATACTGATAGTGTTCTGTACCGTTCTTTTTCCTGGGATTATCGTCCGGACAAAAAGTATTGCCAGCGGCAGAAAAGGACCGGGGGTATGGCAACCCATGAAGGATATCGTGCGGTTGTTCAGAAAAGGTGCGGTTTACAGCAATACCTGCAGTGTGATTTTCAGGGTGGCGCCGCTGGTGTATTTTGCCTCGCTGCTTATGGCAGTGTTGCTGTTGCCTTTTGGAAAACATCCCGGCATATTGTCTTTTGAAGGTGATTTTATCTTTTTTGCCTATGTCATGGCTGCCGGAAAGTTCCTGATGATCATAGGAGCCCTGGATACCGGCAGCAGTTTTGAGGGCATGGGTGCCAGCCGCGAAGCCTTATATTCCATGCTTATCGAACCGGCTTTTTTTGTGCTGATGGCCGCTTTCGCCATGTTTACCGGGCATACCACGTTTTACGATATCTTTCAGACCTTATACCTTGATTCCTACCTGGCCATTTTTGCAGTTATCCTGGCGGTATATATACTGTTTCAGATCGCCATGATAGAAAACAGCCGCATACCTTACGACGATCCTAAGACACACCTGGAACTCACCATGGTGCACGAGGTAATGGTGCTCGACAACAGCGGTTTCGACCTGGGACTGATACAGTTGGCCTCTGCCCTGAAGTTTGCCGTCTTTGGCAGCCTGATGGCTAACCTGTTTATCCTGCCGTCAATGCCCTGGTACCTTGCCGTGCTGATCTTTTTAGCCGTGCAGTTTTCTTTTGCCGTGTCGGTAGGCATTGTCGAATCCTTCAGGGCCCGTCACCGGCTGCGTATTAACAACCAGGCAATACTCACCATCACGCCCATCGCCGTACTTGTCTTTTTCAGCATATTATTAATAATTACCAAACAGTTTTAAAGATGGCCACCCTGCTGATAATAATTTTCATCATCACTTTGTTTTATGCGGCTATTTCGGTGCGGATGTTTACCCTTATTAACCTCTTGATGGTACAGGGATTCCTGCTTTTTGGCGTGGCCTTCATTGAGCTGCGCGAGCTGAATGTGGTCAACCTGATCATTATCCTGCTAGAAACTCTGGTATTTAAAGCCTTCCTGGTACCTTATTTCTTAAAAAGAACCATCAGGCAGAATAACATCAAACGCGAGGTAGAACCTTTTATTTCCGGAGTTACATCCCTGCTCATTGTTTCGGTGCTGATAGTACTGAGTTTTATGCTCACTTTTTCTTTGCAGCAGGATTTTTACAATGTCATTTATTTTACGGTAGCTTTTTCGGCCATACTTACGGGCCTGTTTCTGATGGTCAGCCGTAAAAAAATCATCACACACGTGATTGGTTATGTCATTTTGGAAAACGGCATTGTGCTGCTGGCTTTTTCGGTTGGCAACAATATGCCGATGATAGTCAATGCGGGTATACTGCTTGATATCCTGGTCAGTGTGTTGTTGTTTGGCTTTTTTATGAGCCGGATACGGTACATTTCCAAAGAATTTGAAATTTCTTCATTAAGTAAACTGAAAGACTGATGGTGCTGGCATATTTTATAACGGTTATTGTACTCGCGCTGATACTGGCTTTTGCGAAAAACAGGTTCGCGCAATTGCTGGTCATGACGGTGTTTTCGTTGGTGCAAACTGCCTTTACCGCGTATGTTATCTTTTTCAGAGAGGTCGGTTTTAGCGGCTATTTTGCGGTGGACTCTCTGTGCCTGATTTTTCTCTCATTACTGACGGTGGTTACTATAACCACTGTTATTCAGAGTTTTGTATATCTGCAGAAACGTAACGATACCCTGGCCCATAGGTCTTATTATATGGCTTCGCTGGTGTTTTTTGTTGCCAGCATGACCGGGGTGTTTCTTTCGGATCATATCGGCCTGATGTGGGTTTTTGCCGAAGCCACCACACTGTCTATTGCTTTGCTCATTTACCACGAACGCACACCTGAGGCGATCGAAGCAACCTGGAAATACATTTTTATTTCCACCCTCGGACTTTCTTTTTCTTTTATCGGTATTTTGTTGCTCGATCTCAGCCTGGGCGGATCGGTGGCCGAAGTGTTTACTTTTTCAGGACTTTCGCAGGCCTTGGCAGCGGTGCCCGATAAAATAATGCTGCAACTGGCGTTCATATTGATTGTTATAGGCTTCAGCGTGAAGATGGGTGTTTTCCCGTTGCATACCGTTTGTATCGACGCCCATTCAGTGGCGCCCAGCCCAGTCAGCGCAATGGTTTCCACTTCGCTGATGAATGTGGGATTTGTGGCGGTTTTTAGGTTTTATATGCTTTTATCGGGCTCATCCATAGTTACCTGGATGAATCATGTGCTGATGATCCTGGGATTTCTGACGGTGCTGGTAGCGGCCATTTATCTGGTTAAAGTCAAAAATTTCAAACGCTTGATCGCCTATTCAAGCATTGAAAATATGGGCCTTGTGGCCATAGCCATCGCCGCCGGAGGTATCGCATGGACTGCGGCTATACTGCACCTGGTGATACATACCTTCGTAAAATCCGGAATATTCTACCAAATGGCTCAGATCATACGGGTGTTTAAGACCAAAAAGGTGTATCTCATGGGCCGTTACCTTGATATAAATCCAATAGGCGGCATCGTGATGATCCTGGCCTTCATCATCCTGTCGGGTATTCCCCCTTCAGGATTGTTTTTTACCGAGTTTATGATTTTCTCATCCCTGTTTTCGGGCGGGTATGCCTTTGTGGCTGTGCCGGTTATGCTGCTGCTGTGTTTTATCATTTATACCCTGGCCAAATATTTTTTCAAAACACTGTTCGGCCCGCTGGAGCCCGAAACCTTTGAACAGGCAGAAAAAATCTGTAAATGGGAGAGCGTACCGCAATTGATCCTATTGATCCTCACGCTGGCAATAAGCATTTATCCGCCTGCCGGCCTGCTCGGATTGATAGGTGATTCCCTTGCTTTTTTACCAAAATAACCATACCGGCGAACACTGAAAAGAACAAAATATACTGACATGAGTTTCATAGAAATAGAAAATAACGCAGCCATCCCAATGCAACAGATTCCTGTGCTGGACTATACTGGTTTCTATGAAGAGGTAGGGCGCCTGCTGCACAATGAACACTGCCATTGTGTGAATTACTATGCGCTGCCTGAACAGCAGGGGTTGAGGCTGATATGCTGCATTGCCAACGACCAGGCGCATAGCGTTGGGGTGGCATCAAGTATTATCAGCCTGACGGATAAACCCGTGATAAAATCGCTTTCTCAGGTACATACCAGTATGCATATTTTCGAGCGGGAAATTCATGAACGCTATGGTGTTGGTTTTGAAGGCCATCCCTGGCTTAAGCCGGTGCGCTTTCCGTTCGACAGGGTAGATGATGTGTCCAAAATGGCTGATTATCCTTTTTATGGCATCAGCAGCCACGAATTGCATGAGGTTGGCGTGGGGCCTATACATGCAGGTATAATTGAACCCGGACATTTTCGTTTTATCTGCCATGGCGAAAAAGTGCTGCACCTTGAGATACATCTTGGTTATCAGCACCGTGGGGTAGAAAAACTCATGCTTGAAAAAGAAAATTTTTTGTCAGCCTCCGTGCTTGCCGAAAGCATCGCTGGTGATACGGTGGTGGGGCACAATTCGGCCTGCTGTCAGGTGCTGGAAGCTTTGGGAGGCATACCGGTTACGCACAACATGCAGATAGCCCGCACCGTGGCTGCCGAGTTGGAACGCATTGCCATGCATACGGCAGATTTGTCAGCCTTGTGCACCGATGTCGCCTTCCAGCTGGGGAGCGCTGTTCTGCAAGGATTACGCACCATTATTATCAATACTTTTATGGCCTGGTGCGGAAATCGTTTTGCACGCAAACTGATACGGGTAGGGTATGAGCCATATCCTGTCAATAAAGATATCGTAGCAGTTATTCTGCAGAATTTGGATAATTATGAAAAACGCTACTGCGAGGTGGTAGATAAGATGTTTGATATGCCAAGTGTCCTCGCGCGTTTCGAGCAGACCGGCGTCGTCAGCGAGGCACAAACCCGCTTAATTGGTGCCGTAGGGATGGCGGCTCGCACCGCTGGTATCCCTAGAGATATAAGACAGTCGCATCCGTATTCTTTTTATAAAAACCTGAATCATAAGCCTGTGCTGCTCCATAGCGGTGATGTGAAAGCCCGTGCAAAAATCCGCGACCTGGAAATAAGGCAGTCACTGAAATATATCAGGGAAATGCTGGCGCATTGCAATATTTCCGGCGAAAGCAATAACCCGGTTCCCGCGTATAAGCTTCAGCCCTCCGGCTTTGCTATATCACTTACCGAAGGATGGCGGGGGGAGATATGTCACTGTGCTGTTACGGATAACACCGGAAAACTGGCTCATTATAAAATAAAAGAAGCCTCGTTGCACAACTGGATGGCGTTGGCGCTGGCTGTTCGCAACAATGAGATTTCCGATTTTCCTGTTTGTAATAAAAGTTTTAACCTGTCCTATTGTGGTTACGATCTGTAAACTTCGCGCTTATGTTAAGAACTATAAAAATTGTAAAACACCAGGGGCGACAGTATATTAAAAACCTTCAACAGGTAACCCTTCCGTTATTGAACAACGGACTGCCGGTGATTTCTTCCAATCCCTGTCCGGCTGCCTGTAAAGCCTGTGTGGAATTATGCCCGTCGGAGGCTATATCCAAAGATCCGCTGACCGTCAACCTGGGACAGTGTGTTTTTTGCGGCGAATGTGTCAGTTGTAAAGAAGGCATTATCAGGTTTACCAATAACTTCCGTATTGCCACCAATAACAGTTCGTGCCTTGCTGTTTCATCCACTACGGACCACATTTTTTTTGATCCTGAATTAGTTCGCAAAGAAATCATAAAGGTATTTGGCAGGTCTTTAAAACTGCGCCTGGTTTCCGACGGCAGTTGCAACGGTTGTGAACTCGAACTGAATGCCACTGACAATGTAAATTTTGATATCAGCCGCTATGGTATTGAGTTTGTGGCTTCGCCGCGTCATGCCGACGGTATCGTGGTAACGGGGCCATTGGTTGAAAATAGCGCTAAGGCGCTCGAACTTACCTGGGAGGCCATACCTGATCCAAAAATACTTATTGCCGTGGGAACTTGCGCTATCAGCGGAGGCGTATTTAAAAACAGCAAAGCGCTGAACCGTGGCTTTTTTGAAAAACACACCCCCGACCTTTACCTTCCCGGTTGTCCGCCTCATCCGCTCACCATCATCGACGGCCTCCTGAAACTTACCGGAAGAATTACTGCCGAATAGTACCTGATTGAAATATTTAGTAGCCATCAGGAGGTAATGGATACCTCTCATAACCTTTTCCGGCAGGCACAGTCAGCGTATGACAATGTAAAACGTCTTTGGCCTGTCTGCAATTTCACTTTTGTATTTTTTTGTACAAATTATTATTGCCTGTTTACTTGCTTTTAGGCTTTTTGGTGCCTGATTCACGAAAATATATGTATTCTGTTAAATATGTTTTATTTATTTTTATTTTGGTTAAAATTTTATAAACTTAAAAAAGTTAGATGTGTTTAATTAATAAAATTTTCGATTAATTGTGATAGAATTAAATTTTTACTAAATTTGTCCCTTAAAAATCATATTATGTAAAACCATCAAAATCATAAACAAACCCAACATCTATGAAAGAAAAAATTATCAGTATTGTCGAATCTTACGGAAAAGATGCCTACCGGCTGATGGATATCCTGTCCTGTGTTCAGTCAGAATTCGGTTGTGTTTCCGGAGAAGCCGTGGGTGTGATTGCGGAACAGCTTCATATTTCGGAAGTTGATGTTATTCAAACCCGTTCGTTTTATCATTTTTATACCTGCCGACCGGTAGGGAAATATGCTGTTTACCTCAACAACAGCGTTGTTTCCTGCATGATGGGAATGGCTGATGTTGCCGATGAATTTGAAAAACAACTCGGTATCCGGTTTGGAGAATCCACAACCGATGAATTAGCCAGCCTGCATTATACCGCTTGTATCGGTATGAGCGATCAGGAGCCTGCAGCAATTATTAATGATGTGGTTTTTACCTCCCTCACCCGTGAAAAAGTGAAGGACATCATTGCCGGCATGCGTGCCGGAAAGGCTGTAGCCGAAATGGTTACCGAGTACGGGGATGGCAATAATGCACATGCCTTGATAAAGGCCATGGTAAAAAATAATATCAAAAAGACCGGCCCGGTTATTTTTGATGCACATCAAACCGGAGCAGGACTGGCCAAAGCCCTGGGTATGGATCCCAAATCAGTAATCGGAGAAATTAAAGAATCCAACCTTCGCGGACGTGGCGGCGCCGGATTTCCTACCGGATTAAAATGGGATTTCTGCTCACGCGAATCAGGTGATAAATATGTGTTATGCAATGCCGATGAAGGCGAACCGGGTACTTTCAAAGACAGGGTACTGATGACCGAACGCTCGGAAATGTTGTTCGAAGGTATGGCTATCGGCGGTTATGCCATCGGGGCTAAAGAAGGTATCTTATACGTTAGAAAAGAGTACAAATACCTGAAAGCATTTTTGGAAAATACACTCAAAGAAATGTATGCCAAAAATCTCCTTGGTAAAAATATACTGGGCAAAGGTGTTGACTTTGACATCAGGATACAGTTTGGCGCAGGCGCCTATGTGTGCGGTGAAGAATCAGGCCTGATAGAATCATGCGAAGGTAAACGCGGCGAACCGCGCAACCGTCCTCCTTTCCCTGCACAGAAAGGTTACAAGAGCAAACCATCCATTGTAAACAACGTGGAAACTTTCTGTTCGGTGGCCAGGATACTGGATAAAGGCGGTGCATGGCACAATGCTTTGGGAACAAAAGAATCGTCAGGCACAAAAGTAATCAGTGTGTCGGGCGACTGCAAAACCCCGGGCATTTATGAAATCCAATGGGGTATGAGCATCAAAGAAATGCTCGATATGGTTGGTGCCGAAGATGTTCAGGCTGTTCAGGTAGCCGGACCCTCGGGAATTTGTCTGCCTCCCAGCCAGTTCGACAGAAAAATAGCCCTGGAAGATTTGCCAACCGGAGGTTCCATGATTGTAATCGGTAAAAAACGCGACCTCCTGAAAGATGTTGTGCTGAATTTCATGGAATTCTTTGCCGACGAATCCTGCGGCTCATGTGTTACCTGCCGTTCTTTCAATATGATTCTGAAAAAAGCTATCGAAAAAGTGGTCGAAGGTCATGCAGTACAAAAAGATGTAGAAGATATGCTTGCCTGGAGCGAGATACTCCGTAAAACCACCCGTTGTGGCCTTGGGCAGACATCATCCAACCCTGTTGCTACCACGATCCGCAATTTCAAGGAATTGTACGATGCCCGCGTTCACGACCAGGATTTTCTCAGTAATTTCGATATGCACAAAGCCGTGCTCGAATCATGCGAAGTGGTTGGCCGCGAACCCAAAGTTCATGAATAATTCAAAAATCAGATATTAACAATTATAAAGAATAATAAATATGAGTGAAACTGTAAAATTCACAATCGACGGCAAAGAATGCAAGGGAAACAAAGGCCAGTGTATCGTTGATGCTGCAACAGATAATGGCATCTATATCCCCGTACTTTGTCATATGAGAGACGTTGTTCCGGCCGGTTCATGCAGAATTTGCACTGTAAATGTCAACGGCAGGAAAATGGCTGCCTGCACCACACCTGTGGAAGAAGGCATGGTAGTGGAAAACATCACGTCCGAACTCAACGATATCCGTAAAGCTATTGTCGAAATGTTATTTGTAGAGGGCAACCATTTCTGCCCCGCTTGCGAAAAAAGTGGAAACTGCGACCTGCAGGGCCTGGGATACAAATACCAGATGATGGTACCCCGTTTTCCTTATGCTTTTGAACGCAGGGAAATCGATGCCACCACGCCGAAAATCTACCTCGAACGCAACCGTTGTATTTTTTGCAAACGTTGCGTGCGTATAATCAAAGACAGCGAAGGCCGCAGCATTTTTGCTTTTAAAGGCAGAGGAAAAACTTTGCAAATCAACATCGACAGAAAACTTGCCGCCACCATGTCCGACGAACTGGCACAAAAAGCTATGGATATTTGTCCCGTCGGCTGTATCCTGAAAAAAGAGGTCGGCTTCAGCGTGCCTATCGGATCACGCAAGTACGATAAAAATGTAATAGGTTCAGAAATAGAAAATTCACATCAATAAACCAGGAGGACTGAAAAATGAGTAAACCAATTGTTGCAACAACATCACTGGCCGGCTGTTTTGGCTGCCATATGTCATTACTTGATATTGATGACCGTATATTAAAACTTATCGAACTTGTCGAATTCAACAAATCCCCTATTGATGATATTAAGACTTTTACAAAAGAATGTGATATCGGAATCATTGAAGGTGGATGCTGTAATAGCGATAATATTGAAGTGCTGAAAGAATTCCGTAAGCATTGTAAAATACTTATTTCATTGGGCGAATGTGCCATTATGGGCGGTTTGCCTGCCATGCGCAATGGTATTCCTGTTAAGGAATGTCTCGAAGAAGCGTACCTCGGCGGCCCTACAGTGGGACTGAACTCCGAAAAGATCATGCCTAATGATGAAGAACTTCCTATGATACTTGATAAAGTGTATCCTTGTCACGAAATCGTTAAAATCGATTACTTTTTACCGGGCTGTGCACCAAGGGCTGATCTTATCTGGGCTGCCGTAGTAGCGCTGGTTACCGGCGACACACTGAACATACCTTATGAATTAGTAAAATTTGATTAATCTAAAAGAAAAATAATAATGGCACAAAAAGTAACTATAGAACCTGTAACACGAGTTGAAGGTCATGGCAAAGTAACCATTCACCTCGATGACAATATGAATGTGGCTCAAACCCGCCTTCATATTGTTGAATTCCGCGGATTTGAACGTTTCGTGCAAGGCCGTCCTTATTGGGAAGCGCCTGTTTTGGTACAACGTTTATGCGGTATCTGTCCTGTAAGCCATCATCTGGCAGCAGCTAAAGCACTCGACGTAATCGTTGGCGCAGGAACCGGACACGGACTTACCCCGACCGGCGAAAAGATGAGAAGGCTGATGCACTATGGGCAGATGTTCCAATCACATGCACTGCATTTTTTCCACCTGGCTTCTCCCGATTTCTTGCTTGGATACGATGCCGACCCTGCTATCCGCAACGTGATTGGTGTCGCTATCAATTTCCCCGAATTGGCTACTCAGGGTGTTCTTATGCGTAAATTCGGCCAGGAAATAATTGCTGTTACAGCTGGTAAAAAAATTCATGGAACCGGTGCTATACCCGGCGGTATCAACAAAAACCTCAGCATTGAAGAACGCGATGCATTATTAAAAGGTGCCGACCCATTGAATATCGATAAGATGATAGAGTGGGCTTATAGCGCAGTGCAGTTTTTCAAAGATTATTACATGAAAAACCGCGATTTTGTTGACAATTTCGCATACTTCCCATCGAACCATCTCAGCCTCGTTAGAAAAGACGGCGCTCTTGATTTGTATCACGGTGTCATCAGGGCGGTGGATGCCGAAGGAAACAAAATTCTCAATGATGTTGACTATCAGGAATACTACAAATACATTGAAGAAGAAGTACGCTCCTGGAGTTATATGAAGTTTCCTTACATGAAACATCTGGGAAAAGAAAAAGGTTGGTATCGTGTTGGGCCTCTGGCTCGTCTGAATACCTGCGACTTTATTCCTACACCGATGGCTCAGAAAGAATTTGAAATTTACAAAGCTCATACCAACGGCAAACCTAACAATTATTGTCTCCATACCCATTGGGCCCGCCTGATCGAATTACTGCACGCCGGAGAAATGATAAAGGAACTGTTGAATGATCCTGACCTGCAGAAAAACGATCTCGTGGTTAAAGGAACCAAGCAAAAAGAAGGTGTTGGTCTTATAGAAGCTCCAAGGGGTACTCTTTTCCACCATTACCGGATTAATGATGATGACCAGATAGTGATGGCCAATCTTATTGTTTCTACTACCAATAACAATGAGCCTATGAATCAATCGGTGAATTTTGTGGCAAAGAAGATGATGAGTGGACAGAAAGAAATTACCGAACCCATGAAAAACGCTGTGGAAATAGCCATCAGAGCTTATGATCCCTGCCTGAGCTGTGCCACACACGCATTAGGTAAGATGCCTCTCGATATTAAAATGTACGATTCGAAAGGGAATGAGTTGGATCATTACAGATCATAAATAATAGGGTAGGGGCTAAACCCTTATTCTTAATAAGTTAATTTAATAGCCCCGGCCTTTAGGCCGGGGCTATTAAATTATTATCAATAATGCCAGGGCTTCAGCCCTTTTAATAAATGAATGAGCTTATGAAAAAAATATTGATTTATGGATATGGCAACCCTGGACGACAAGATGACGGCTTGGGGGAACGCTTTATTAATTTGATGGATCAATGGATTGCAGAAGAAAAGATTGATAATGTGTTTACGGATTGCAACTACCAGTTAAATATCGAAGATTCGGCCACGATAGCTGATTACGATACGGTGATCTTTGTAGATGCCTCGGTTGCGGATGTTGATAATTACAAACTGGAAAAAGTGTCGCCGAATGACGCCACTATCGAGTTTACCATGCATGCAGTTTCTGTTTCGTATGTGCTTGATTTGTGTCAGAAAATCTATCATAAACAACCTGAAACCTACGTGCTGCATATCAAAGCCTATGAGTTTGATTTCGTAGAAGCTCTGACCCCGCAGGCTGAAGAAAACCTGTTGGCGGCTTTTGAGTTTTTGAAAAGATTTATACAGCAGATATAATGACCGTTATACCTCATTCATGCTTATGAAAGACATAATGTGAATGAAAATGACCATGTACCTCATTGCCATGCTTGTGAACATGCTCATGTATCAGATTTACACTGATCAGAAACTGTTCATCATTCAGGATTTCGGAAGCAGCTGCGGTTTTTTGAATCGTATGATCTTCTGAAAGTACTGCTACTGTTGGTTGCAGGTGGTCGATCAGGTCAA
>Ga0209604_1001416_pt1 | contig 19537 bp, 10 predicted proteins | sample AD_UKC097_MetaG_FD_184405 | JGI IMG/M metagenome (GOLD analysis project Ga0209604, IMG submission 184405) | Active sludge microbial communities of municipal wastewater-treating anaerobic digesters from USA - AD_UKC097_MetaG (SPAdes) (version 2) | ecosystem: Engineered > Bioreactor > Anaerobic >... | reverse complement strand
TGTCGGTAATGAATACCAATAAACGTGGGTTTCATAAGTCGGGCTGTAATAACGCACAAAGGTGCTGTCAACTTGAGCAACTAACTCCAAAGCAAGACACATAACAAACATAACGCCGGCGAACTTTTTTACCGTCATCCTCATATTGTCACCTCATCCTCGTAACTTTTTGAATAAGCTACTAATTGTTGAGTCCCCAATGTTGGCGTGGAACCCAACTCATTGTTTCTCTGGTTAGTTGAGGGCATCTGCTATCCCCCACCACTCACGCTCTATGTAATGCTGGAGCCTTGGATGCAATATTGTCATCTGGGTATTTCGAGTCAAGTTCTTTTTCTTGCGCGGCGAACCGAACGGCAGGGGTGGATTTGCAGGTGATCCCGCATGGTTCTCTTTCGCTTGCGTTATCACAATTGTCTCTCTTTCCGCATGAAGTCCATGAGCCTACACGCCTGGTGGCAGTTTGCAGCCTGGAAAGGCTCTTGAGCTCCATGCGGCTTGCGTTTGGAGTTCAAACCGGCAATATGGGTTTCATGCTTATGCCAGTCCTGAAGCCGGTTTGGACTCCAAACAATCCAGGTTTAGGGACAGCGAATCGGCATCAACTGAATTTGCTGGTGATATCCTCCTGGGAGGGTAGCTTGAAGACCTTGAACTGGTCGGTGCGCATCTCGGGATCGCTTTCGATGTCGATCTGATCACGATAGGCCATAAAATACTCTTTGTTGAATCTGATATGATCCTGCAGATCGGGATGAACCACGATGCGCAGGCGGGAGTTTTTCACAAAATACTCCGCGCGGTTTAGCCAGCGGTGGATGCGCATCAGCATGGCGTCGTGGGAGATCACGCGTCCGCTGCCGTTGCAGGTGGGGCAGGTGTTGGAATAATTGGCGATGAGGGTGGAACGCATCCTCTTGCGGGTGATCTCCACCAGTCCCAGCTCGGTGAAGTTGTACACCTTGTTCTTGGCGCGGTCACGCCGCAATCCGGCCTTCAGGGTGTCCAGCACTTCCTGCTTGTTTTGCTCGCTCACCATATCGATGAAGTCGATGATGATCACCCCGCTCAGGTCGCGCAGCCGGATTTGGCGGGCGGCCTCCGCGGCGGCCTCTATATTGGTGCGCTTGATGGTTTCCTCATAGTGGGTCTTGCCGGTGAAGCTGCCGGTGTTGATGTCGATGGCGACCAGGGCTTCGGTGTGTTCTATCTTGATATTGCCGCCGCTTGGCAGGTAAATGCGGGAGTGGAAGATGGTCTCGATCTTTTTCTCGATACTCCAGGCGTCAAAGATGGGCGAATCTTCCTTGTAGATCTCAACGTTGTTGATCAGTTCGGGGGAAAAGTCCTCCAGATGGCGGACAATGCTGCGCGCAAAGGCTTTGTCGTCGATCACCAGGCGGTCCACATGCTCGCCGAAGAGATCGCGGATAAGGTAGTTTTCCAGGGCGTTCTCTTCAAATACGCAGATTGGTTCCTTGGCATATTTGATCTGCTTTTCGGTGAGCTTCCAGGTCTTGGCGAGGGCGTTGTATTCGGTGCGCAGGTCGTCCTCATCGCAACCTTCGGCTTCGGTGCGGACGATGAGGCCAATGTTGGGGTCTTTGAAGCTGTTGAGGATGTTGCGGATGCGGGAGCGTTCGTGTTGGTTGTAGATCTTGCGGGAGATGGCGATCTTGCTCTTGTTTGGAAAGAGCACCAGGTATTTGCCGGGGATGGAAATCTGGCCGGTGAGGCGGGCGCCTTTGGAGCCGATCGGGCCTTTGTGGACTTGCACCACGATCTCCTGACCGGCTTTGAGCAGATTGCCGATCTGTGAAGAATCCTTGGGGTTGAGGCGGGCGCGCTGCCTGTCGTTTTCAAAAATGTCCAGAAAATCGGTCACAATATCCGAATAGTGGAGGAAGGCCGTGCGCTCCAGGCCGATCTCGATGAAAGCCGCGCCCATTCCGGGCAGTACATCCTTCACATGGCCTTTGTAGATGTTCCCCACTATGTTCTGCTTGTCCTTGCGTTCCACAAAGAGTTCCACCAAGCGGCTGTCCTCCAGCACGGCGACGCGCTTTTCCAGAGGATGGACGTTGACGATTATCTCGGTGTGAAACCTGTTTTTTTTGGTGTTGGCAGGGGGTTTTTGCATATCTTGCTAACCTGCCTCAATCCATTTTGTAAGGGCAGAAATAGAGCCATTGGTTGGTTGCAATGGTCTGGCGCAGATATTGCTGCAGCCGCTCCTGAAGGCTAAGATCGCCGGAGCGGACCACAGAAGCCACCATCCTGAAGAGGTTGCCCTGTTTCAGCAGCTCGAAAAAGCCGACCCTGGCAGGATACTTTTTCACGCCGTATTTGGTGAGCTTGGCCAGTTTGGCAGCTTTGTCGATGGCTGCCTGGATTCCGCCCACTTCATCGATCAGGTGTATGTCTTTGGCATCCTGGGCGCTGAAAATCCGGCCTTCCGCCACGGCGTCGATCTGTTCGGAACTGATCTTGCGGGCAGTCATCACCCGCTGTTTGAATTCAGTGTAAACGCTCTGGGAGTTGCGCTCCAGCGAGGCGAGCATTTCGGGGTCGTATTTCTCGAAAATGCTGACGCCGCCGGAAAACTTTCCATAGTTGATAGTCTGGCTGTCAATGCCCAGTTTGTTGCCCAGTTCAACCGCTTCAGGTATCGCCATGATCACCCCGATGGAACCTGTGATGGTGTAGGGATCGGCAAAGATGTAATCGCCCCCGCAACTGATGTAATATCCGCCGGAGGCGGCCATGACGCCCATGGAAACCACCACGGGGATATCCAACTGCTTTAGTTTCTGATAGATAAGCTCAGATTCCAGCGCGGAACCGCCGGGGCTGTTGATGCGCAGGACAACCGCCTTGGCGCCGTCGCGCTTGACCTGCCGGAGTATCTTTTCGACCTTGGCGGCACTGATCGTTTGTTCGAAGCCAAAGCTATGTTCGCTGCCTGCGGCGATGTTGCCGCTCAGGTTGATCAACGCTATCTGGCCGCCGGGCACTATCTTGGGATCATTGTAGTCTTCCAGGGAGACCAGCTTGTCATCATCCTCGATGCCAAGTTTTTGTTTGAGCTGATCCCAACTGGAAACGCCATCGATCAATCCGTATTGCTGAGCGGAAGCCGCATTGATTATCATGTCGGGACGCTGTTCAAAGATTTCCGCCACCCGCAGCGAATCCAATCCGCGCAACTTGCCAATATGGTTTTTCAGCAGGTCGTAACGGTTTTTGAACACGCGGCGCATATTGGCTTCCGTTCCCGGACTGAGCGAGGTGCGGTTGTAGAGTTCGCCTGCGCCTTTGAATTCGCCGGATTGCATCACGTGCATTTTGACCCCGATCTTTTGCAGGGCTTCCTTGTAGAACATTATGTTTGCCGTTATCCCTTCCAGGATCAGCCCGCCGGAAGCGGAGGGGTCCATATAGACGGTATCCGCCATGGCACACAGCAGATAATCCTTTTGATCCAGCATCTCGGCATGGGCGTAAACAGGTTTTCCGCTCTTTTTGAAGTCGTCAAGCGCGGCGTTGATCTCATTGAGGTTGGAAAAGTTGATTTGGGCAAAACCGGGGCGGATGATGATGCCCTTGATCTTGCCATCTGTGGAGGCATGGCGGATTCTGCCGCAGATATCGTCAACGCTGGGCCCCACAAAAGAGAAGGGTCCCTGGTTGCGCAGCTCGTTGTAATCTGCCACGTTGCCACTGGGGTTCAGAACCAGCCAACTGTCTTTACTTACCTTGTTTGCCTGGGGACGCAGCCCGATCATGAAGCCAAGGAAGAAAGTCAGCACAAAGATGAGTAATACAGCTCCGCATCCAATCAAAACGATGGATCTGGTTTTCATTTAAAAACTCCTTGTATAAAAATGGTGGAAAGTTGTTTGAGCGATTGCAAAAATTGATGGCGGAGACGCTGGGATTCGAACCCAGGATACGCGTTTTGCACGTATACACGATTTCCAATCGTGCTCCTTCAGCCAACTCGGACACATCTCCGCGCCATGGAATAGACTAGGTTTTTCAAAGCTCATATTCTGTCAAATAAAATCAATGCCGGAAGTGGCGAACGCCAGTGAAGACCATCGCCATTCCCAGTTCGTTGCAGGCTTGAATCACTTCGGGATCGGCCTTGGAGCCGCCCGGTTGGATCACAGCCAGGATATTGTGGCGCCGCAGTTCGTCCACTGAATCCCGAAAAGGAAAGAAACCGTCTGAGGCGCAGACCGCCCCGCTGAGATCGTGGCCGAACTTTGCCGCTTTGTGGAGCGCCAGCCAGGTGGAGTCGATGCGGCTGGTCTGGCCCCCGCCCAGGCCATAGACCCGGTCTGCCCCGGTGATGGCGATCGCGTTCGAGCGCAGCAGAGATACCACCTTCCAGGCAAAGCCAAGCGCTTTAAATTCCTGATCGGAAGGTTGTCTGGTGGTGACCACAGTCCAGCTTTGGGGATCATCTGTCTGGGGGTCCCACTCCTGCAGCAGCCAGCCATGCGAAAGGTTCTTGAGCTCCCAGGGGGATTGGGGCCGGGACAGAGTTTCCGGTGCAAAGCGGATCAGCCGGCGGTTCTTCTTTTTGCGCAGCAGTTCCAGCACTCCGGGCTGGTATTCCGGCGCCAGGATGATCTCGGTGAAGATCGAGTCGATCCTATGTGCGGTTTCCAAGTCCAATGGCTGATTCACTCCTACTATCCCGCCATAGGGCGACTGCGGATCAGCCGCGAAAGCTTTGTCCCAGGCATCTGCCAGTTTATCGGCGCTGCCTATGCCGCTGGGGTTGCAGTGTTTGGTGATGACCACCGTGGGCGCTTGGAACAGGCGCAAGCCACGGAGGGTGGAATCGATGTCCAGATGGTTGTTGTAGGAAAGCTCCTTGCCGTGCAGAAATTGCCAGGGGCAAGCCGCGGACAGGTAGAACCCTCCCTGTTGATGGGGATTTTCGCCATAGCGGAGCCGCGTGTCCAGCTTGCAGTCGAGCGAGTAGCTTCCGGGCAGGCTATGCGTTTCCGCCGCCAATCCAGAGAAATAGGAAGCAATCAGCGCGTCGTATGCGCTTACCAGGCTGAATGCTTTGCGGGCCAGATGGATCCTCCATTCCGGGCTGACTTCGCCGGCTCGCAGTTGCTCGAGGGTAGGCTGGTAATCTTCCGGATCGGTAAGCACCAGCACACCCTGGTGGTTTTTGGCAGCCGCTCTGATCAGGGCGGGGCCACCAATGTCGATGTTTTCGATGATCTCCTGTGGCGTGGCGTCCCCTCTCTGCAATGTTTGTTGGAAAGGATAGAGATTCACGGCCACCACGTCGATGCGGTCGATACCCAGTTCCCGCAGGGCTTGCAGATGCTCCTGCCGGAAGCGGTCTGCCAGGATTCCGGCGTGAATCCGCGGATGCAGGGTCTTCACCCGGCCGTCCAGAATCTCGGGAAAACCGGTGAGGCCCGAAACTTCGCGCACTTCAACGCCCCGCTCCCTCAGATGGCGCGCCGTGCTGGAGGTGGAAAGTATCTGATAGCCAAGCCCTGCCAATTCTTTGGCGAGGCCCTCACTCCCTCTTTTGTCACTCAATGAAATCAGCGCGTGGCGCGTCATTCCAGCTCCTCATCCAGCACATCGGCAAATCCCATCAGGCCTTCCTTGTTCAAATATTTTTCCAGGCTGTTGTTTAGCTTGGAATCACCATACACTTCCAGGGTCATCTTCACCAATTGCTTGGGATGCCGCACGTGAGCTTCTTCCTGCTCACTGTTGTCGATCACCGAAACAAGCACGATGCCTCCCAGGATGATCACCCAGTTTACATAGATCCACATCAGGAAGATTGGCAGAGTCGCCAGGACGCCATAGACAGCCTGGTAGTTCGTGAGACGGTAGATGTAGAAATCGAAGAGACTCTTGGCCAGCACCCAGATCACCGTGGTCCAAAACGCGCCACGGAAAAGGGCATTGCGTTTGACCCGGGCAGAAGGCATCAGGGCGTAAAGAAAGATGATGGCGGCAAACTGCAGCAGGAAGGGGATCACATAGGTGAACCACTGCAGCATTCCCAGCTTGAGCAGCTTGGAGATCAGAGGCAGGGAAGAACTGGAAAAGAGCAGGATCATGATGAACAAGCCCAGGATGATGGTGCCCAGAAACTTGACCAACTGGCTCAAGACATCCTGGGAATAGCGAAATCCCACCCTCAGTATGCGGTCGAATGTGTCGCGGATCACCCGGAAAAGCGAGTAGGAGGTGATCACCATGGTTACAAAAGTGAAGATATTGAAACCCGCGGGACGGTCGAGCAGGTCTTCAAACACGGTGTTGACAGCCTTCGCCGAACTGGGAATAAAGTTGTTCATCACCAGGCTGTAAAACTTGTCTTTCAGATTGAGAAAGGGCAGTTCCGGAGCGATTATGAGTATGAACATCAGAAAGGGGATGAAACCCAGAATGGTGATATAGGTGAGGGACGCCGATTCCTTGAGGATGCCTTCGCTGCTGAAACGGCGATAAAATGTACGGATAAAGCCACTCATTTTTTTCCAGCTATCTTTGCGCTTGGCAGGGTCTTTCATATGCAGCCAAAACTGCTTCAGTTCCGAGACCAGGGTCCGGAAATAGTTGCCAAACGCGATGCCGAGAGAACTCCACAAGCTGCCATGAGCCTTCTTTTTGGTCATTATTCCTCCCTTAAAGCTTCGATCGGATCAAGTTTCCCCGCCCTCACCGCGGGCATGATCCCAAACAGCAGACCCACTCCGATGGAGACCAGCAGTGCGGTCCAGATCATTCGCACCGAGGCCGCGACCTCCAGCTTGAGATAGCCTCCCACCAGGTCCAGAATCGCGTAGCCAAGCAGGATGCCGATCACCCCTCCCAGGGCGGTGATCAACACTGTCTGCACCAAAAACTGGACCACGATATCCCTCCTGCGGGCGCCCACAGCGATGCGCACTCCGATCTCCCGGGTGCGCTCCTTGACCGAGGCCAGCATGATGTTCATGATCACGATACCTCCCACCAGGAGGGAAATTACCGCGATCAGGATGAAGATCGAGGTGAAGATCAAGGTGTTTTTGCGCATCATGTCCATCTGTTCCTGGGCGGAATCCACCCGGAAAAGAGCCTTGCCCTGCTTGAGATTGAGGACGATATCCTCCACCTGTTTGCGCATCTCCTTTGCCTTTTCCGGGCTGGTGGCCTGGAGTTCCAGAGAGCTGATCCGCAGTTTGGGATTGATCCTGCTGATCACTGTGGAAAGTGGCAGAAAAGCGCGTTGGTTCAGATATTCCAAGCCATTTTCACCAAAGGTATCGCCAGTTCCCTGATTTTTCAAGTAGCGCTCGCCCAACACTCCGACCACCATAAACCTGTGCCCGCCCCAGGAAACGTATCTGCCCAGGGGATCGCGCGAATTGAACAGCTCCCTTGCCACCGTGGAACCGAGTACCACCACATTGTTGTGGTTGGTTATGTCGAAGTCATTGATAAAACGCCCCTTGGCAAGCTTCCACTCCTCGACCTTCAGCATATCAGGATATACGCCCAAAACCGAGCATAGATAACCTGAATCGCCCAGTTGCATCTCCGATTCCGGCAGGGGAATCTGGGCGTTGAATGCGGTGGCCTGGGGAACCAGTTCCCTGATGAGACGAATCTCACGCAAAGAGAGGCTGGGATCGCCGCCCTTGCTGAAATCGTAGGCCCAGTTTGGCCGCACCTCCACCTTGCTCAGCCCTCCCCGCTGGCTCATCCACTCCATGGTGGTCTTGTTCATGCCATTGACTATGGCCAGCACCACCATGATGCACATCACCCCCAGCACGATGCCGATGACGGTTACCGCGCTGCGCACCTTGCGGGTGAGGATGTCCAGGATGCCCAGATGCAGCGACTCAGCCAGCGAGATGGCCATCCTCGATCCTTCCATCCATGATGCGGATGATGCGTCCCGCGCGCTGCGCCACAGCCTTGTCGTGGGTCACGATGATCACGGTGTTGCCCTGGGAGTGGAGTTGGGTGAAAATCTCCAGAATGTCCCCACCCGCCTGGGAATCCAGGTTACCGGTGGGTTCATCCGCCAGCAGGATGGCGGGATTGTTGACGATGGCCCGGGCGATCGCCACTCTCTGGCGCTGGCCTCCTGAAAGCTCCGAAGGCTTGTGCCTGAGCCTGTCGCTCAGACCAACGCTTGCCAGGATTTCCCTGGCCTTGCGGGAACGCTCCCTGAGGCTTTCACCCGCGTACATCAGAGGCAATTCCACATTCTTGAGGATGTTAAGATGCGGCAACAGATTGAACGATTGAAACACAAAACCAATCTTGCTGTTGCGGATCGAGGCGAGGTCGTCCTTGTCCATCTGGCTCACCAATACGCCGTCCAGGTGGTATTCGCCGCCCGTGGGGCTGTCCAGGCATCCAATGATGTGCATCAGGGTGCTTTTACCCGATCCGGAGGGTCCCATTATCGCCACGAACTCACCCGCTTCGATGGTGAGGTCAACCCCGTTGAGGGCTCGCACCTTCACCTTTCCCAGATTAAAATCCTTAATCAGATTTTTAGTAGCTATGATTTCTGCCATTTTCTCACTCTCTACATCAACAAATAGCCATCAGCCATAATTGTCAATAAAAAAAGGCAAAGCAGCCGACGGGGAAATCGATTGACATATTCCGCACCCGGATTATACTGCCGAAAAGTTCCAGCAAGCCCGCGCGGCAGGGAGTGTATATATGCGTGAGATTCTTTATCTGATAGACGGCACGGCGTTGCTTTACCGCTCGCATTACGCCATGATCGGCAACCCCATGAGGGACACCCAGGGACGGGTGACCAGCGCCATCTTCGGCGTCGTGAATTCCTTTGTGCATCTGCTGGAGACCAGGCAGGTACGCAACGTGTTGATAAGTTTCGACCGCAAGGCCCCCACTTTCCGCCATGAGATCAGCGAAACCTACAAAGCCAACCGCCCTCCCATGCCGGACGACCTGGTGGCTCAGATCGAGCCTGTGCAGGAGTTTTTCCGCCTGATCGAACTGCCGGAAATCTCCCTGGATGGCTACGAGGCGGACGACATCCTGGCCACCCTGGCGGAACGCTATAAATCCGATTACGACATCGTTTTCGTGACCAGCGACAAGGACTATTCCCAATTGGTGGAAGACCGGGTCAGCATCCTGGATCCGGGCAAAAACCTGGTCTTGGACAGGGATGCAGTCCATGCCAGATTCGGCGTTTATCCAGAGCAGTTTGTGGACTACCTCGCGCTGGTGGGGGACTCTTCCGACAACATCCCCGGCGTGAGGGGCATCGGCCCCAAGAGCGCGGAAATCCTGTTCCAGCAGTTTGACAGCCTGGACGATATCTATGCCAGGCTGGACGAAGCCCCGGAAAAGCTGCGCAAGAAACTGGCTGAAGGCAGGGAGAGCGCTCTGCTTTCACGCCAGTTGGCACAAATCGTACGCGATGTGCCAATATCCTTCCCCTCTTCCCAGGAACTCAGTTTTTCTCCCGCCAATCTATCCCGGGCGCTGGATTTTCTGGCCAGTTACGACATCCACCACCTCAAACGCCGCATCGAAAACCGCTTCAAAGACCAGTTTCCCGCCGCCCCGGAGAGCATGGTGCAGGGCGATATCTTTGCCGGGGAGCCGCAGGCAGAGCCGGAAATACCGCAACCGGCAGCCCAGGCTTTCAAACCCATCCTGGCGGATGCGGGCAACCTTTCCAGCCTGCTGGAGCAGCTTTCCCAGGCGGAAACCGTGAGCCTGGACACCGAAACCGACTCCCTCGACCCCATCCGCGCCAACCTGGTGGGCATCTCCCTCTGCGTGAGTGACGGCGAAGCCTGGTATCTGCCCCTGGGACACCAGATGTATGGCAACCTGCCCCTGTCAGACACCCTGTCCAGGCTGAAACAGGCTCTGGACGGCAAGCTGATCCTGGGGCACAACCTCAAATATGACCTCATCGTGCTCAACCGCCACGGCTGGCCTGTCGCCAACCCCATCCGGGACACCATGCTGGCAGCCTATCTGCTCGATCCCGGCACCAATATGTATTCGCTGGACAACTGCGCTCTGGCAGAACTGCGGCACCAGATGATCTCCATCTCCAGCCTGCTCGACAAAAAGAGCAAGACCAGCTTCGACCTCGTGGATGTGGAGTCCGCCTGCGCCTATTCCGCGGAAGACGCCTGGGCGGTGTTCAGGCTTGACCCCATCTATAAAAGCAGGCTGGCAGCCCTCGGGCTGGATCGCCTCTACGAGGATATCGAGCTGCCCCTGCTGCCGGTGCTGCAAAGGATGGAGGAAAACGGCGTCAGGCTGGACATCCCCATGCTGAGGGAAATCTCCCGCTCCATCAACCTGGAACTGAAAGCCCTCACCGAAGAAATCCACGCCTACGCAGGATATCAGGTCAACATCAATTCCACCCAACAGCTGGCAAAGCTACTCTTTGAAGAGAAAAAGCTGCCTGCCCGCAAAAAAACCAAGAGCGGATTTTCCACGGACAACAGCGTGTTGGAAGACCTGGCGGCGGATTACGAGATTGCCGACAAACTGATCCAATACCGCACCCTCACCAAGCTGGAATCCACCTACGTGGGAGCATTGCCCAGGCTGGTCAATCCTGAAACGGGGCGCGTCCACTCCTCCTTCAACCAGACCGTCGCCTCCACCGGACGCCTTTCCTCCTCCAACCCCAACCTGCAAAACATCCCCATCCGTACCCCCCTGGGCAGATCCATCCGCAAGGCCTTTGTGGCTTCCGATCCCGAATGGGCCATTTTGGCGGCGGATTACTCCCAGATTGAGTTGCGCCTGCTGGCCATCATGTCCCGCGATCCCGTGCTGGTGGAAGCTTTTGCCCGCGATCTGGATATCCACCGCCAGACCGCAGCCATGATCACAGGTAAGGCCCTGGACGAAGTCAGCGGCGAGGAACGGCGCCAGGCCAAGGTAATCAACTTCGGCCTGCTCTATGGCATGGGACAGAAGAAGCTCTCCCGCGAGCTGGGAATCTCCACTTCCGAAGCCAAAGATATGATAGAGCGCTATTTCGAGCGCTTCCCTTCCATCCGGGACTACATCGCCTCCCGCAAACAGGATGCTCACCGCGAACGCTTTTGCCAGACCATCTTTGGACGCAAATTATTCCTCAAAAACATCGGCAGTTCCCATGACGGCTTGCGCAGCGAAGCGGAACGCGTGGCGGTCAATATGCCCATCCAGGGCAGCGCCGCCGACCTCATCAAGATCGCCATGATCGCCATCCACGCGCGCATCAAGGACGACCCCCGCATCCGCATGATCCTGCAGGTGCACGACGAACTGGTCTTTGAGGTGCGCCGGGAATTCCTGCCCGAGGCGGAACAACTGATCCGCTCCGCGATGGAGCAGGCCCTGCCCCGCCACTACGCCGAAGTGGTGCCTCTCAAGGTGGATATCGCGCATGGCAAAAGCTGGTTTGAGGCGCATTGAGCGAATGGCGGCCACCTGTCACGGAACCGCCGCGAAAATGAAATGTCTTGACATAATTATTGACCTAAGTATAAAGGCACCATATTTTGCGTAACTTTTAAGGAGCAAACATGAAAAAAGTATTATTTATAGCCCTGCTGATTGCCGCTTTGGCCATCATTGGCTGCCAAAAGAAAGAAGAAGCCGCTGTGGAAGACAGCCTTGCCGTTGACACCCTCGCGGTTGATTCAGTTGAAGTAGCTACCACTGCCCCGACCGAGGCCGTGAAACCCACCACCACCAAACCCCCTGTGAAACCCACCCAACCTGCCGAGAACTCTCTCGACAAGTTCCTGGATGACTACGAAGCCACCGTCGTGATGTGGGAGAAAAAGGCCACCGGCCCGCTCACACCCGAAGAGATCGTCGAGATTGGCAAAAAGTATTCGGACATGAGCAAGAATGCCCAAAGCGGAGATTTCTCCAAGAAAGCCACTCCGTCACAGCTTTCCCGCATGGCCCAACTCAACCTCAGACTCTCCAAAGTGGTCAAGAAAGTCGGTGCCTCCGGCAGAACCGGCAGATTCTAAGTATCAGCAGACCAATCAAACTTGCGCGGAACTCAGCTTCCGCGCTTTTTTTTGCGCTAAACCAGCCAGCTCCCGGTCTGGTTTGCCACTTTGCCCTCCTTTGCTCATCGCCCATTGATCGCTGACTGTTCGCTGACTGATCGCCGCCGGATGAATCGCCCGGAGGTCAGCGAGGCATCAGTGGAACATCATGGTATGGGGACGGAATCGCATAGGATGTTCGACCGCCCAAGCCCGAAACAAAGCACACCAGACTGAAAAATGTGTCATCACGGCCTGCGAGCCGTGATCCAGTCTTTTAGTAACGACCACCCAGCCCGAAAAACCGGCATCAAATACTTGACAATCCGCATAATCCTTCATACCGCCCTCCTTCGCTGCGACTGGCTTTGATGCCATCATCCTTAGGTCATCCTTATAAATTATAAGGTTGACCCCAGGATGATCCACGCCGGAACCCGGGATGCAAATGAGGCCCCCATAATATATAGGTGCTACGAATTGGAGAGGTTTATACTGTATCCGCTTTCACTATTATTACAGGCTATTCCCCCGCACGAAGTCCATTTTTACCTTTCCACCTCTCATAGATTCTGTCCCAATAGCAAAAAAGGACCCGGCACCGTGCCGGGTCCTGTAGGGTCAGAGGATCGTTTGTTTGATGCTATTTCATCAGTACGGCTTTGCGTATATAGCTCTTGGCGCCCACGTTCATGCGCACGAAGTAGAGACCCGTGCCGCAGGCGTTGCCATGGTTGTCTTTGCCATGCCATTCTATCTGGTGCGAGCCGGTATTCTGGTTTTTGACATCCTTGCTGAAGACCAGCTGGCCGCGGGAGTTGTAGATGCGGAAGCTCACGTCCGTCGGGCCTTCGTTTTTGCCGATGCTATAGGGTATGTAAGCGATCGGATTGAAGGGATTGGGGAAGACCGATTTCAGTTCCGTAACCAGAGGAATCTGGGGTGTGGAACTGCCCTGAACGGTGTAATCGATGCTCACCGGCCCGTGGTAGTTGATGCTGCCGTCCATGTCGGAGTTTTGCAGCCAGTAGTAATAGGTGCCGTCCTCGTAGAGTTCTTTGTCCGTATAGGTATAAACCTGCTGCTGCGAGGTGTTTGTGGCAGGCACGAGCGGGCTGATCACAGCCGCGTTGGCCAGGTTGTCCTGGGTGTTGCGCAGGATGTAGAAGCCCAGCACCCCTGTCTCGGATTGGGTGACCCAGGTGAGGCTCACATAGTTATCCACGGTGAACGAAGCCGTAAAGGAGGAGAGTTCGACCGGGGTCTGCACTGGACGCAATTTGAAGATGATGGTCACCGTGTAATTGTTGTTCTGGTTGAAATCGCTGGCACTCACATAGATGGTGGTCTGTTCCCATTCATAACCTGGGGGAGGTGAGGACAGGGAGTAAGTTCCAGCCAGTTGTCCGGGAGCGTTGTTGGTAAAGGTGTGGCCTGTTTCCTCGCCGGTGTCAAGGCCGTTCCGGTAAATGGTGTAGCCGGTGATGGGATTGCCGTCCTCATCCTGCGACAACACATTGAGAGTTTGGGTGGCGCGCACATCCAACACGAAGGGGTCCTGCCTGCGGTTGAGGCGCAGCCAGTGCTCGTTGTCGTAAATATCGTTGGCAATGATCGCGTAGTGGATTGAATCGCCCACAGCCAGGTTGACGCCGGGGATGGTCATAGTGTAATCATTACTGCCCAGGTTCTGCCAATAACCGGTAGGGTTGGCAGGATCGATCATGCTGAGCGGAACATCCACCCAGGCGCCCCAAGTGCCGGTGTCGGCATCATAGATCTGGTAGGTTACATAGGTGCTGTCGGCGTCGAGCGCGTTAAAACTGGTGATCTCGATGGGCAGGACGACGTCCGTGGCTGGCGGCACCGAACCCCAGAGCGGATGGTGCCAGATATGTACCATCTGGGCATCCCAGATCGTGTTGATACGGCAGTGCAACGCGTCGGAGGACAACCAGGGATCAGAGGGTTTTGCCATGTAACCCTGCACCTCATACTGAGGCATGGCAGTCTGGTAGGCGGCTATTGCGGCGGCATCCAGAGAGGCATAGTTTCCGCCATAGGCGGGGATGTAGATCTTGCGGTTGTGGATGAAGCTGTTGGCGTAGTTGGTCACCTCTGGGACTTCATCCACGCGATGGACGCGGTAGGGGAAGTGCTCGCCGTAGCTGGAGGCGCGGGTAGCCCAGTCGGTCACCGCGTTTTCGGTAAGCTGGTATTCGCTTGAGCTTTCGGGCACCCTTTGGATCATAACGATGTCCACATCCAGCAGCTTGCACCAGCAGTCCATATGGTCCAAGGTTGTATTGAGGTCGGTGTCCGGATCCTGGAAGATCATGTAGTTGTCGATACCCAGGAAATCGTGCATGACTGCCGCTATCTGGGCTTCGGTGTAATTATACCACGGCGTAGGTGTGCCGGTATTGACAGGTTCGCCGTCATTGTCGTCGCGCACCAGATTGGTGGACATCGCGGCGCCGTTGCCATCGGTCATGATGTTGCCGCCGGTATGAATTATAGGCGCATTGAACACCCTGTTGTCATAGTTGGTGGGATAATTGGCCTCAAGATAGTCGTTGATGTAGCCAGCCGCCGCGTCATCCAGAGGACGGGGACGGTTGTAGGCGAAATCCACCAGGCTCATTTCGCGGCCGCGGGAATCCCCGTGGAAGATATGCCAGGGGCCCCAGTCACGCGCCCAGTAGGTGTTGGTGGGGAAGTTGATGAATTTGCAGTTGCCCATGTTGGCGCCAATGCCTGTCAGATAATTGCTGCAGTCCGTTACTTGACTTGCTTCGCAGGCAATGAACACGGTGGTTGTTTGCGACAACTCCACGATCAGGGCATCCGGCACACCGAACTTGTATCCTTGAGGGTTGCCAGTATTATAGTAATCCCAGCTGATGCTCACTCCCACGGCGTCTTCCCACTGCGCCACCATGCGCGGATTAACCGGTATGATGTTGCTGGCAGCCAGCACCGTGAGGGTCACCGGCACAGTGATGGTGCCGAAATCGGTGGTGATCACAAAATCGGTGGAATAGGTCTGGTTGGCGATGAGTCCGGTTGCATTGAAGTTCAGCACGATCTGGATGGTGTCGCCCGCAGCGATGGAACCGGTCGCGTGGTTGTAAGTGAGCCAGGTGGCGGTGTCGGAAAAACCGGTGGTGCTCCAGGCGGAAGAGCTGATATTGGTGACCGTCAGGGTGACGGTGGAAGTGGCGCCAACGTTCAGCAACTCTGTAACCATGGGCGGATCAACGTCATAAAGGGAACGATGCCCGGCCACGAAGTCGTCAATCTGCAGCACCCACGAATCGTCCGAAACGCACTGGATAGCGATCCAGCCTGTACGGTTGGCAAGCTCCGGGATGGAGTATTCATATTTGGTCCATTCCGTGGGCGGTTCAATCCAGGTGGTGGCGCTGCCTGCCACGTAGTTGCCCTCAAAGTTGGAATAGGCATCTCCGGTGGTCGAGTAGTAAACCTTGAAGCGCTCAGGACTATAGGATGCATTCGGCGACTTGGCAAAGAAGCTGATGCGGGGGTCGTTGTCGAAATTCAAAGCCGGGGTCACCAACCAGTCGTCGTTAAGCACGCCGGCGGTGGCCACGTCGAAGGAACCGACCCACTTGTCGCCGGAATACGCCATCCAGTCCTCACTACTCAGTTGCGGCACAGCCTGGTCGTCAAAAATAATGAAAGAGCCGGTGTAGGGCGCGAAATACTCTACTCCCCCGACATAGATACCATGGGTGGGCTCCAGGTCCTTGTCATACAGGGTCCAGTAACCGAAGCTCTGATCACGGTGGCTGTAGGCTTCAAAGTAGTCCTCCATAATGCCTTCCACGCCAAAGCCCCGCAGGCTGATGCTGTTGGTGGCTTTGGGACTGGCCGGGGCTGGGTTGGCATGGCGGATTTCCTTGATTGATGCGGAGCCATTTGGTTTTTGACGCAAGTATTGATCTGGCCCGGTCTTGTCATACACCAGGGTTCCTTTGGGGCTGATGTGGCTTGCCGGGTTGTTCAGACTGGCCGAAGCATGGTAAGTTTTAGTCGCCAGGCAAGGACTGGCGTTCGGCTGGCTGACCACCATCTTCAGACCGGCTTTGGCGGAATCGTCTATGATGTTCAGATAGGCGTCGTCTTTCTCGCCCCAGGAAGTGGGTGTGAATTTCACAGTCCAGGAGGCGGACTGGCCTGAGCCTATGGCCAGAGGATAGCTGTTGCTGTCTGTAAGGGTGAAATGCTCCGCGTCGGTTCCGGTTATGGTTGCAGCATTGGCGATGTTGACCGTGTTGCCACTGACGTTGGTGACTGTAAAGACCCGCGGCGTGCAGTTGCTGGCGCCGATGAAAGCCAGTCCATAGTCCCAGCTGTCGTCAGAGAGTACTATCGAACCAGTAGGCTGATGCGATATCTTAATGTTATCGATGGCCGCGGGGGGTTGTGTGCCAGCACTGGAATCGTTGTACCACTGGAAGCACAGGCGCCAGGTACCTCCGGCGTATGAGCTGTCCAATACATCCCCCACAGAAACCCAATTTGATTGCAGATAAGTGGAAAACAGATAATAATCTTGGTAGCTACCATAGAGATCAGTACCGGCTGTAGGGGTTACTGATGTAGGCAATAAATAGACATCCATGGCATCAGTAAAATTAGCTTCTCCATATCCTTTGAAATCAAACTCAAAATCGAACCCATCCACGCCCTCGGTGAAGGCAATATCGCGATAAACGTGCACAACCGAGGCTGACGTCGTGGTATACGCGTTGCTGGCGCCAGAGTTGTTGCTGATGTACATGGAATGGCTGGCGCTGGAATAGGTGGCAGTGCCCAAATGCCATTTGTTTGTCTGGGTCCCGTTCACGATAGTCCAGCCATCGGAGCCGCTTTCCCAATCCTCTTCAAACATGGTCACAGGAGTGGTCACTCCTCTGCCGCTGAAGCTGATGGTGTGGGTTGCTTTGGCCAGTCCATAGGTAATGGTCAAAGAGCCGCTGTTGCTGCCAAGAATCGTGGGAGCGTATTTTACCACGAAGGACGTGGTGTCACCCGGAGCCAAAGAAGTGTTCAAAGGTTGGCGGGCAATGCTGAAATAGCTGTCGCCAGTGACGGCAAAGGGGGTGGTGAGGTTGACACTGCCTCCGCCGCCTGAGTTGCTGATCACATATTCCTGAGTGAGGTAGTCACCAATTAAAACGTCACCGAAGCTATGGCTGGTGGCAGAAGGAGTGATGGTGAAAAGTGGGCTGGCAATTATCGCATAAGCCTGCACATAATCGACGTACAAATTCCACATATTTGCTGCAGAATAGCAGTTGAAGGCAAAGTAGTAGGTGCCCGATGTGGTGGGCCGGTAATAGGCTGTGGTTCTTTGAGCGTAGGTAGTGTTAGTCACTGAAGCCAGGGTTAGTAACGTAGTAGTCTGGGACGCCACAGTCTGGGCATTTCCAACAGTGACCTTCAGATTTTCGGGATAAGTTGAACTACGTACTCTCTGATAAAAAGTCAGGTAGTAGTCATTGCCAGCAGTCATGGCAATACCGGGTGTGAAAGCCCAGGTATTAGCCGCATTAGTGGAATGATACTGATACTGCATGTTGTAACTACCGTTATATGGGCTTCCTGTGCCCGTCAGGCTCCAGTTATTGCCGGAGCCGGCGTTTACAACCGTCCAACCGGTGGGTGCTGTAGCCCCAAAATCCTCCGTCCAGAGCAGAGTCTGAGCCGTAAGGCCTGAGAACACCCCCAGCATCAGCGCCAGGGACAAAACAAACAATGCGATCTTTTTCATAATAGATCCTCCATCCTTGTTCAATTACTTTACAACTTATGTTCCTTGTTTATTACTATAACATTCATAAATGGAAACATCCGCCCGCGATTATGTGACCGGGGTGTTGAGTCCCCAATGTTGGTGTAAATTCCAACTCATTGTTTCTCTGGTTGTTTGAGGGCATCTGATATCCCTCGTTACTCACTATCTATGTAAGGCCAAACGACCAATTGCATTGTTTTTCATCTTCGTATTTCAGTCAAGTTCTTTTTCATGATAAGCTACCTCGCTGCGACGGGCTGGAGCCCTGCGGAGGAGGCGTAGCCGACGGAGCAGGGCTCCAGCCCGTCGCGCCTCGAATCAAATGGTATAAGCTTTTTCATGGTTTCTCTGATCTTCTCCATAGGTTCTGAAAGATATAGTTTTCCGCTGATCCAGTCCTCTGAATAGCCTTGCAAGATTGCGCCAAACAACCGCAGGCAACTCTTCTCATCTGGGAAGATCCTGATACACTTCTCTCGGCGCCGAAGCTCTTCATTCAAGCGCTCCAGAGAATTGGTACACTTTATCCTGCTCCAGTGTGCCGCAGGGAAATCAAGATAGACTGATATCTCATGATAAGTGCTATCCAGCCAATCCAAGAGATTATCCTTACCCTTGGATTGGGCAACCCTGTTAAGCTCTTTCCAAGCCAATTCAAATGACTCCTTTGTCCTAGAGCCTACCAGATCTTTTATCAGCGGCAGAAGCCACAGCAGATCAGTCTTGGATACCTTGCTCTGGGCATTTCGCATCCAATGGACGATACAGCGTTGTCTTAGCTGGCCGGGAAAACACTCCTCTATTGACTTGATCAATCCATCATGTTCATCGCTAATCCAGAGTTCCGATCTCTGTAGTCCCCGAGCCTTTAAACTCTGTAGAAAGCCCTTCCAGTTGTAATAGCTTTCACGGTTTCCTAGGTGCATGCCAAGGACATCTCGGTGCCCATCTTCTCTAAGTCCAATCGCTATCAATACTGCAGTAGAATTAACCTTGCCCTCGATTCTGATCCTGGTGTAGATCGCATCCAGCCAGATGTATGCGTAACGCTGATCAAGTGGCCTGTTCTTCCATATCTCCACTTCTTTATCAATCTGTGCGGCACAGCGGCTTACAAAGCTGCGATCTATATGGGATATACCCAAATCGGCAAACAACTTGTTCATCTTGCGGGTAGAAACACCAGCGAAATAGGCCTCACTGATGATACTGATCAAGGCCCTGTCTACCCGCTGATATTGTTCAAGTATAGAAGGATAAAAGCTTCCTTTGCGAAGTTTGGGTATCTTTATTGGCACCGGTCCCAAACCTGTGGCTAAGTCCTGGCGTTCTCGGTAGCCATTGCGGTAGTTCGTTCTGTCATCCACTCGCTGATATGGCTCTGCTCCAAGTATGGCACTGAGCTCTGTTTCTATGATGCTCTGGATGCTGTGTTCAAGCACTTTGACAAAATCTCCCGGGATGGCCGATTGAATTATCTTGACCAATTCCGCCTTTCCATCTTTCTTTCGCTTTGGTTGAGTCATGATCTTCTCCTTGTCTGGTAGTTTTTTGGTTTAAACCATCAAAACAAAGAGTGGGATCCGGCTCAACCTTTTTCTTCATTAGGCTCACCCTATTTTACACCAACCTTTGAGACACTACC
>Ga0209604_1001409_pt1 | contig 19582 bp, 16 predicted proteins | sample AD_UKC097_MetaG_FD_184405 | JGI IMG/M metagenome (GOLD analysis project Ga0209604, IMG submission 184405) | Active sludge microbial communities of municipal wastewater-treating anaerobic digesters from USA - AD_UKC097_MetaG (SPAdes) (version 2) | ecosystem: Engineered > Bioreactor > Anaerobic >... | reverse complement strand
CGGCCGCGCCATCGCCGGGCCGGCCCAGGCTGGCGGGCACGCTCTCGGGTGCGCGGTAGGCGGCGATGTAGGTGACGGGCATCTCCGGCATCTCGGCCAGCGGAAACATGACGAAGAAGTTGACGTGCATCGAGGCCCAGTCCACCTTGCGCAGTGAGGTGATGCGCGCCTGCGCTTGCATGCCGGCCACGTCGAAGGTCATCGTGTCGCCCAGCTTCAGGCCCAGCGTCTTGGCCAAGCCTTCCTCGACGCTGACCGCGCCCGCCTCGCCTGACTGCCAGCGGCCGGCGGCGATGTCGTTGTGCGGCGGCTTGTCGGCGGCGTGCGACAGGTTGAATTCGCGGTCCACCAGGCGCTGCGCGCGTTCGTCGGTGAAGTCGGACGGCTCCACCGCGCGCCCATTGATGGCGATCAGCCGCCCACGGAACATCGGGTACCAGTCGAGGCGGGTGACCCCGGCCTCCTTCAGCGCTGCCCGGAAGGCATCGCCCTGGTCCGGCATCACGTTGATGACGAAGCGGTTCGGTGCGTCGGCCGGCGTGGCCTGGCGCCAGCTGTCGATGAGGTCGGTGCGCAGCAGCACCAGCAGGATGAGCGCGAGCAGGCCCACCGCCAGACTGCTGATCTGCACCACCGCGTAGGCCGGCCGCGCCGAAATCTGCCGCGTGGCCAGCACCATCCAGCGCGGCGCCGTCTGCTCGTTGACGGCGCCGCGCAGCAGCCGCACGACCCCCCACGACAGCAGCGCGAAGACCGCCACCGCGCCCGCAAAGCCGCCGACCGCGATCGCCCCCAGTTTGAGGTCGGAGCTGACGGCCAGCAGCAGCGCCGCAAAGCCCGCCACGCCCAGCGCCAGCACCGCCAGCGACGCCGGCTTGAGCGCGCCCACGTCGCGCCGCATCACGCGCAGCGGCGGCACCTGCGCCAGCTGCAGCACCGGCGGCAGCCCGAAGGCGACCAGCAGCGTCAGCCCGATGCCCAAGCCGAACACCACCGGCCACGCGCTGGGCGCGGGCAGCGTCGATTCGACCAGCCCCGCCAGCATGACCACAAACACATGGTGCAAGGCGTAGCCGATCAGCACCCCGGCCGCGCTGGCGGCCGCGCCCACCAGCAGGAATTCGACCGTGTAGGCGCCGGCGATGCGGCGCTGCGGCAGGCCCAGCACGCGCAGCATGGCCGATGCGTCCAGGTGGCGCGCCGCAAAGCCGCGCGCCGCCAGCGCCACCGCCACCGCCGCCAGCAGCGCCGCCAGCAGCGCCACCAGGTTGAGGAACTTGCCGGCGCGGTCGAGCGTGCGCGTCATCTCGGGCCGGCCGCTGTCCAGCGATTCCAGCCGCACGCCATGCACGCCGGGCTTCTTGAGCTCGGCGTCGGCCCAGGCGACGTACTGCCGCACGGCCGCGTCGTCGCCCGCCACCGCCAGGCGGTAGGTGATGCGGCTGGCCGGCTGCACCAGCCCGGTCTGCGCCAGGTCGGCGGCATGCAGCATCACGCGCGGGGCGAAGGTCATGAAGCCCGAGCCGCGGTCCGGCTCCTGTGCGATCAGTTGGGCGATGCGAAAGGCTGTGTCGCCCAGCAGCAGCGTATCGCCCGGCTTCACGCCCAGCGCCTCCAACAGCGCCGGATCGACCCACACCGTGCCGCGCTGGGGGATGTCGCTGGTTGGCACGCCATCGCGGTCCTGCGCGTCGCGGGCCAGGCGCAACTGGCCGCGCAGGGGGTAGCCCGCGTCCACGGCCTTGAGCGCCACCAGCCGCGTGGCGCCGCCCTGCGCATCGGGCGCGCGGCCCATGGTCGGAAAACTGAGCGTCAAGGCCTGCTGCAGCTTCAGCGCGCGGGCCTGCTCGGTCCACGCGGCGGCGGGCGGGTTGTCGCTGACCACCACCACATCGCCACCCAGCAGTTGCCGCGCATCGCGCTGCAGGCCGCCCTGCAACCGGTCGGAGAAAAAACCCACGCTGGTCAGCGCGGCGACCGCCAGCGTGACGGCCACCATCAGCAGGCGCAACTCGCCCGAGCGCAGGTCGCGCCACAGGCTGCGCCAGCCCAGGGTCCATGAGGTGATGGGGTTCATCGTGATGTCGTGCGCCCCCGCAGGGTGCGGTAGAAAAGAAAGCGCACGCCGGCGCCGGGCCATGACGGCGCGCGTTCGGTGCGGCGGATGCACGCGTCCCTCATGGCTGGCCGGATCGACATTCGTAGCTGGCGGCGCGCGCGGCGTCGCCGCCCACGTAATGCGGGTAGGCCGGGTAGCGGCACATCGGGCGCTCGGCCAGCCGCGCAAAGGCGGGCGCGGGGCCGTGCGCGGTCTGTACCAACGCATCGGCGGGCGCGCGGTCCTGCGTGACCCAGGCATCGAGCGGATCCAGCAGGTCGACCATCGTCGGCACCGGCGCACCGGTGGTGACGGAACGCGCGTTGCCGCTGTGCGTCGAGGCGGGCGACACGTACAGGCGCAGCGAACGCTCGACCGCCGCCGCGCCCAGTCGATCGGTAACGGCCTGCACGTAGGCCACGCCCATCTGCGGGCTTTGCGCACGGTCGGCGGCGTTTTCGCGCACGATGAGCTTGCCGCCGCGCGCAAAAAAGGCCGAGAGGTCGGGGTCGGTGGAATCCATCAGCGCCGAGGTCTGCCGCACTCGCGCGGCAAAGGCCTCGGGGCGGTAGCCGCGCACGTCGTAGGCGGGGTCGCGCGCGATGGCGTAGCGGATCCAGTTGCTGCCGTACAGCCACTGCGTGGCGGCGGTGGCGGGCGCCGGCGGCACCGTGGGCGCGGCGGTGCCGGTTACCCAGCGCACCAGGTTGAGCGCGCTGGGGCCGTCCAGGCTGTCTTCGTGTCCCCACCACCACGCCGGGTAGGTCGTCACGCCGTTGGCCAGCGCAAAGCTGAAGGTGTAAGGGCTGTGGATGGCGCCCAGCGTGGCCAGTTCGGTGTCCGACAGGCAGTGCGCACCGGCGTCGCTGCCGCCGGCGCAACGCAGCGCGGCCAGGTTCACGCGCTGCTGGCAGGCCAGGTAGTGGTTGACCACGCCGTCGGCCAGGCCGTCGAGCGCGTCGCAGGCCTCGGCCACGGCGCGCGCAATGCGGGGCGCCTTGCCGGCGTCGAGCCAGTCGCCGAACTGCGGCACCTGGTTGCGCACGAAGGCGTGGAACAGGCCCGTCCAGTGGATGACGGGCACCACGCTGACGATGCCGTCGTAGTCGCGCGGAAAGCGCTGCGCCATCGTCAGGCCCTCGCGCCCGCCTTCCGATCCGCCGAAGTAGTACACGCGCTGCGGCCCACGGCCATAGTGCGTGCGCGCCAGATGCACCGCCACGTCGCGCACCTTCTTGTACGACGCGAAGGCAAAGTTTTGCAGCATCTCGTCGTGAAGTGCAAACGCGCCCGGCTCGCTGGGCGGAAAGCTGGCCGACTGATGCCCCGAATCGGTGCCGAAGGTGAGGTAGCCGCGCGCGATGGGCAGCGCGTCGGTGGGCGCGGCATCGCGCAGCGGCGTCAGCCCCGTGATCAGCACGCCGTTGTAGCCACCGCCCCCGTATTGCAGGGCCTTGCCGTTCCAGGCCGTGGGCAGGTTGATCTGGAAGTGGATCGCCTGCGCCGCCGCATCGCGCGGGGCGATACGGCCCAGCACCTTGCAGAATGCGGGCACAGCCGCCGCACCCGCGCCGGATGGCGCTACGTTTTGTGCAGCATCCACGCGCGCATCGCCGCTGGGCAAGCCCATCTGCGCGGCGGGAATGACCAGGCCGTTCAGGCCGGCGCAATCGGTGCGCGCGGCCTCGGTCCGCGGCGCGGGAACGGTGCTGCAGCCCGCCAGTGCCACGAGGCCAGCGGTCAGTGCAAGGGATCGGATGAGCGTCATGTTTCAGGCCTTGTGCGGTGCGACGTCACGGCCATTGTGCCCGCGGCCGAATCGCCGTACAGGCCGCACCGGGTCGGCCCGTGCATTAAATTGGCAGCACCACCGACCCCACCCGCGAGGAGAACCATGCCGACCTACAGCACCCTGCTGATCGAACCCGACGCCGACAACCCGCGCGTGGCGCGCCTGCGGCTGAACCGGCCGGAGCGGCTGAACGCCATCAACAACGAGATGCCGCGCGAGATTCGCGCCGCGGTCGAATGGGCCGAGAGCCAGGCCGCCATCCACGTGATCGTGGTGGAAGGCGCGGGCAAGGGCTTCTGCGGCGGCTACGACCTGGCGGAGACGGCCCAGGAGCACATCGAGCACCCCTGCCAGCAGGAAAGCCAGCCCTGGGACCCGATGGTCGACTATGCCTTCATGAAGCGCAACACCGAGGACTTCATGAGCCTGTGGCGCTGCGCCAAACCGACCATCGCCAAGGTGCACGGCGCGGCCGTGGCGGGCGGCAGCGACATTGCGCTGTGTTGCGACCTGCTGGTGATGGCCGACGACGCGCGCATCGGCTACATGCCCACGCGCGTGTGGGGTTGCCCCACCACGGCCATGTGGACGCACCGGCTGGGCCCCACGCGCGCCAAGCAACTCATGTTCACAGGCGACATCATCAACGGCCGCACCGCCGCCGACTGGGGCCTGGCCAACCTGGCCGTGCCTGCGGATGAACTGGACGCCGCCACCCTGCGCCTGGCCACGCGCATTGCCAGCGTGCCCAGCGGCCACCTGCGCATGCACAAGCTGGTGGTGAATCAGATCATGCTGACCATGGGGCTGGAGCAGGCGCAGACGCTGGCCACCGTGTTCGATGGCATCACGCGCCACAACCCGGAAGGCCTGTGGTTCCGCCGCCATGCGCAGGCGCATGGCTTCAAGTCGGCCATCGAGTGGCGCGACAGCGGACGGCCGATTCCGGAAGGCGACGAGGCGCGGGCCTTGGTCCGCGCGATGGAGGGCAAGCCTTAGGCCGCCGGCTCGGCGCGCGCCGCGGCCAACTCGGGCTGCCACAGCAGCCGCTCGGGCGCGCTGTAGCACAGAAAGCGGCGGTTCAGCGCCCGGCCGATGGCGCACAGGCCCAGGCGGCGCGCCACGTGCAGGCCCATCTGCGTGATGCCGCTGCGCGACACCACGATGGGCACGCCCATCTGGGCCGACTTGATGACCATCTCGCTCGTCAGGCGGCCCGTGGTGTAGAACAGCTTGTCGTCGCCCTGCTGCGTGTCGGCGTCCTGCAGCGCCATCCATCCAGCTATGGTATCAATAGCATTGTGGCGACCCACGTCCTCGACGAAGCGCAGCATGTGCTCGCCACGAAAGAGCGCGCAGCCGTGCACCGAGCCGGCCGACTTGTACGTGCTTTCCTGCAGGCGGATGGCGTTCAGCACGCCGTACAGCTGCGCCTGCGTGAGCGTGGCGTCGCCCAGCTGGATGCGGTCGACATCGGCCATCATGTCGCCGAACACGCTGCCCTGCCCGCAGCCGGTGGTCACCACGCGCTGGGCGGTGCGTTCTTCGATGTGCTCGATGCCGCGCCGCGTGCGCACGGCCGCCGCGCCGATGTCCCAGTCGACCGTGATGGAGTCGATTTCGTCGGCACCGCCAATCAGGCGCTGGTTCAGCAGGTAGCCCAGCACCAGCCATTCGGGGTGCGCGCCCAGCGTCATCAGCGTGACCAGTTCGCGCTTGTCCACGTACAGCGTGAGGGCGCGCTCGGCGGGAATCGACACCTGCTGGCGCTGGCCATGCTCATCCACCACCTCGACCTCGTCGGTCAGCGGTGCGCTGGCATGGGTCAGGCGCGGCAGGGCTGTCAGGGCCATGGTCCAAATAAAAAGGCGATGCGCGACGCAGCGCTCGCCTGGGAGTGGCGAGCCACAGGGCGAGGGATGGGGGGCGCGGGCGGCACCAGTCTACTGCGCCGCGAAGACGCTGCCGGCGGCAGCGCCTGTCGTGTCAGCGCTTCGGGGTCGCGGCAACCGACGCCGTGGACGCCGCCGGAGCCACGCCGGACGCGGCGGTGGCCACGGGCGGTGCCGAGGCCGCCGTGGCGGGGCCAGCGGGAGTCTTCGCCTCGGCCTGTGTCTGCGGCGCATTCACGGGCGGCGCGGCCGCCGTGGCCGCAGGCGAATGCGCGCCAGCCTGCTCCAGCGGCTTGGTCTCAGCCGGCGTGTAGACGAACGGGCCGGGATCGGTACACGCCGCCGTGTTCACGGCCGGGCCGGGTGCGGGCCGATTGGCCGGAACGTGGGCGCGGTAGTAGGCAGCCACGCGGTCCTGCGCCTGGCACAGCTTGTAGCCATCGACCTTGCCCTGCCAGGCCGTCTTGGCGGCGGCCTCGTCGGCCTTGGCCTTGGCCTCGGGACTGAGTGGAGGCAGCTTGGCCAGCGCCGAGCCGCACAGCGCGGAGGTCGCAAGAAGAAGGAGAACGCGTTTCATGGATTCCAGACCTCGCTTCAGGCAGATGCGGCGGGCACGGCCGGGGACCTCGGCTCGGGCGGCGGGTTCGACCGCTGGGCTGGAATCTTGCCAGCCACGATGTCGTCGTACCACAGCGCGTGGTGCTCCTTGGCCCACTGCTCGTCCACCCAGCCGGTGCGCATGGCCTTGTAGGCCCCACGCACACCCAGCGTGCCCATGTAGATGTGGCCCAGCAGCATGGCCATCATGATGACGGTGGCCGTCAGGTGGATCATGTGCGCCACCTGCATCTGACCGCGCGTTTCGCCCCAGCCGGGAATGAGCTTGTCGAGAATGAGGCCCGATCCGACGGCGATGAGGCCTGGGAAGAACATGCCCCACCAGTACATGCCTTTTTCGGCCGGGTTGAAGCGGTGCGAGGGGACCTGCTCGTTACCCAGCATGCCTCCGCCGCTCATGAGCCACTTGAAATCCCAGATGCTGGCGATGTTGTCCTTCATGAAGGTGATCAGCACGATCACCAGCGACACGGCGAACAGGGGCCCGGCAAAGTTGTGAATGTTCTTGAGCAGGTACGTCAGCCAGCCGAACAGATGCAGGCCGAGCACCGGCTTCAGGAAAAACTGGCCGAACGCGATGACGATGCCAGACACGGCCAGGGCCACAAAGGCGATGGCGTTGGTCCAGTGCGCCGCGCGCTCGAACGGCGTGAACCGCTCAATGACGGGCGTGCCTTCGTTGTTGGCGTGACCCAGCTTGCCCTTGGCAAAGAAGAACAGCACCAGCGCCAGCAGCGCGATCACGATCAACGAGCCACCGTACGGAATCAGCCAGTGGTTGCGCACCTGGCGCCAGGCTTCGCCCGCCGTGGTGAAGCGCGAGCCGGGGTACTGCACCATCGGCTGGATCAGGTTGCCGGCCTCGGGCGCTTCGGACTTGGGCAGGCTGCTGTAGCCCGTCACGCCGCTGCCGACCGCGCGCCACATGGGCGCGTTGTTGCCCGGCTGCACGCGGGCACGCTCGCCGTTGGTCTGGTTGGCGTAGTTGGGGTCGGTGGCGGCGTCGGGTGCCAGTTCGAACACGTTGGCACTTTTGATGCCGGGCATGGCTGCAGCGGGCGCGGCCGCAGCGCTGGCCGCCGCCGCAGGCGCCGGAGCAGATTGCGCCCAGCCTGTGCCGGACGCGGCAAGCGCCAGCAAGGCGGCGCCGAAGAGGGTCATGCAACGCATGGCAAGTGCCCTCACTTGTGGGTGATCCGGGTGTATTCGTTCTGGCCGTACTGACCGCGCGCGCGCAATTCCTGCGACCAGCTCTGCGCATCGCCTGCCTTCCAGCCCGGCGACGTGAACGACGCCACGCCCGTGCCGTTGTACGCGGGCGCGGCGACACCCGATGCGCCGCGCAGGCCCTGCGACTTCTCGCCACAGGCGGCCAGCAGCAAGGCCGCCGCCGCGGCAGACAGCACCATCATTCGCGTCTTCATGACTTCGCTCCGTTCTTGGCGTTGCCATAGGCCGTGCCCCAGCCCCACACCTCTGCGCCCTTGCCGCGCTGGATCACGCGGGTGCGCAGGATGTCGGCCACCATGTCGCCGTCGCCGGCCAGCAGCGCCTTGGTCGAGCACATTTCGGCGCAGGCGGGCAGCTTGCCTTCGGCCAGACGGTTGCGGCCGTACTTTTCGAATTCGGCCTGGCTGCCGTGCTTTTCAGGGCCGCCAGCGCAGAACGTGCACTTGTCCATCTTGCCGCGCAGGCCAAAGGTTCCATTGCTGGGAAACTGCGGCGCGCCGAACGGGCAGGCGTAGCTGCAGTAGCCGCAGCCGATGCACACGTCCTTGTCGTGCAGCACCACGCCTTCTTCGGTGCGATAAAAGCAGTTGACCGGGCACACCGCCATGCAGGGCGCGTCGGAGCAGTGCATGCACGCAACCGAGATCGACTTCTCGCCCGGCACGCCGTCGTTGAGCGTGACCACGCGGCGGCGGTTGACGCCCCATGGCACCTCGTTCTCGTTCTTGCAGGCGGTGACGCAGCCGTTGCATTCGATGCAGCGCTCGGCGTCACAGATAAATTTCATGCGGGCCATCTTTGGAGTCCCTTACTTCAATACGTGATCGGGAAGGCGCGGCGCATAGAGCGTGCGCGACCTGGCGGGAACACCGCGGAACCGGCTTTGCCGAGCCGCTGGTGTTGTCCCTTGAGGGAAGGACGGCTGCGCAGCAAGCCGGCTACTGGGTGGACGTGACTCATGCGCGCTCGACGTTGCAGATCGTGGTCTTGGTCTCTTGCATCATGGTCACGCTGTCGTAGCCATACGTGGTGCCGGTGTTGACCGCCTCGCCGCGCACCACCGGGTGCGCGCCCTCAGGGTAATAGGCCAGCATGTCGGCGCCTTGCCAGCGGCCCGAGAAGTGGAACGGCATCCACGTCGTGTCGGGGCCCACGCGTTCGGTCACCAGGGCCTGCACGTTCATGCGGGCGCCGGTGGGCGTGACGACCCAGCAGCGGTCGCCGTTGCGGATGCCACGCTCAGCCGCCGCCTTGGGGTTGATCTCGATGAAGCACTCCTGCTGCAATTCGGCCAGCCAGGGGTTCGAGCGCGTCTCTTCGCCGCCGCCTTCGTATTCGACCAGGCGGCCGGACGTGAGGATGAGCGGGAATTTCTCGTACAGCTTGTCGGCGACGTTTTTCTCCTGCACCGTCTTGAACAGCGTGGGCAGGCGCCAGAAGGCCTTCTTGTCGTCGTGCGTGGGGTACTTGGCCACCATGTCAGGGCGCGTGCCGTACAGCGGCTCGCGGTGCTGCGGAATACCGTCGGGGAAGTTCCACACGATGGCGCGCGCCTTGGCGTTGCCGAACGGGTGGCAGCCATGGTTCTTCATCACCACGCGGATGATGGCGCCGGTCGGGTCGGTCTTCCAGTTCTTGCCTTCGGCCTTGGCCTGCTCTTCGGGCGTCAGTTCGCCCCACCAGCCCAGCTTCTTCATCAGCACGTGGTCAAACTCGGGATAGCCGGTGGTGATGTCGGCGCCCAGCGAGTGCGAGCCATCTTCGGCCAGCAGGTTGACGCCGTCCTTCTCGACCCCGAAGTTGGCGCGGAAGTTGCCGCCGCCATCCATCACGTGCTTGGACGTGTCGTAAAGGTTGGGCGAGCCCGGGTGCTTCAGCCCCGGCGTGCCCCAGCAGGGCCACGGCAGGCCGAAGTAGTCGCCGGTCAAGTCGTAGCCGGTGTCCTTGTCCTTGACGTTGCCCTTGGCCTTGAGCGTCTTGATGTCGAACGCGCCCATGTTCTTCATGTGCGCCTTCAGGCGCTCGGGGCTCTGGCCGGTGTAGCCGATGGTCCAGACGCACTTGTTGATTTCGCGCAGGATGTCCTCGGGCACGGGCTCGTCCATGCCCTTGACCTTCTGCATCTGGTAGTTCTTGACCAGCTCCTTGTCAAAGCCCAGCTTCTGCGCCAGCTGGTACATGATCATGTGGTCGCTGCGGCTTTCCCACAGCGGCTCGATGCATTTCTCGCGCCACTGGAGCGAACGGTTGGACGCCGTGGCCGAGCCGCTGGTCTCGAACTGCGTGCAGGCCGGCAGCAGGTACACGGCGCGATTGGGGTTGAGGTCGCCCGCCTGGCCCGGCATGGCGGCCATGGCCGCCGTGGCCGACGGATACGGATCGACCACCACCAGCAGGTCCAGCTTGTCCATGGCCCGCTTCATTTCCAGCCCGCGCGTCTGCGAGTTGGGCGCGTGACCCCAGTAGAAGACGGCGCGCAGGTTGTTTTCCTGGTCGATCAGGTCGTTCTTTTCGAGCACGCCGTCGATCCAGCGGCTGACGGTGATGCCGCTCTTGGTCATCATCGCCGGGCTGGCGTACTGCTTCTTGATCCACTCGAAGTCGACGCCCCAGGTGGCGGCGAAGTGCTTCCACGAACCTTCGGCCAGGCCGTAGTAGCCTGGCAGCGAATCGGGGTTGGGGCCGACGTCGGTGGCGCCCTGCACGTTGTCGTGGCCGCGGAAGATGTTGGCGCCGCCGCCCGACACACCGATGTTGCCCAGCGCCAGCTGCAGGATGCACGAGGCGCGCACCATGGCGTTGCCGACGGTGTGCTGCGTCTGGCCCATGCACCACACGATGGTGCTGGGGCGGTTCTTGGCCATCATCTCGGCCGCCTTGTACAGGTCGGCCTCTTTCGCGCCGCTGGCTTCCTCGACCTTGTCGGGCGTCCACTTGGCCAGCACTTCCTCGCGCACTTTTTCCATGCCGAAGACGCGGTCGTTGATGTACTTCTTGTCTTCCCAGCCGTTCTTGAAGATGTGGTACAGGATGCCGAACAGTACCGGGATGTCGGTGCCCGAGCGGAAGCGGATGTACTGGTCTGCCTTGGCCGCCGTGCGCGTGAAGCGCGGGTCGGCCACGATCATCTTGGTGCCGGTTTCCTTGGCGTGCAGCATGTGCAGCATGCTGACCGGGTGCGCCTCGGCGGCGTTGGAGCCGATGTACAACGCGCACTTGGCGTTCTGCATGTCGTTGTACGAGTTGGTCATGGCGCCATAGCCCCATGTGTTGGCCACACCCGCCACGGTGGTGGAGTGGCAGATGCGCGCCTGGTGGTCGCAGTTGTTGCTGCCCCAGAAGCTCATCCACTTGCGCAGCAGGTAAGCCTGTTCGTTGCTGTGCTTGGAGGAGCCGATGACGTACAGGCTATCCGGGCCGCTTTGCTTGCGCAGCTCCAGCATCTTGGCGCTGATCTCGTTCAGCGCCTCGTCCCAGCTGATGCGCTGGTACTTGCCGTTGACCAGCTTCATCGGGTAGCGCAGGCGGTATTCGCCGTGGCCGTGTTCGCGCAGCGAAGCGCCCTTGGCACAGTGCGCGCCCAGGTTGATGGGCGAATCGAACACGGGCTCCTGGCGCACCCAGACGCCGTTCTCGACCACGGCGTCCGACGCGCAACCGACCGAGCAGTGCGTGCACACGGTGCGCCGCACCACCACGGTGCCGCTGCCGTCCAGCGTCTTGGCGCCGTCGGCTGCCTTGACCTTCTTGACCAGCATGAGCTGCGAAGCCGCCAGGCCCGCGCCCACCCCCAGGCCCGAGCGGCGCAGGAAGGCGCGGCGGTCCATGGTCGGCACGGCCTGCGACAGGCCATGGCGCAGCCGGTGCACAAACGACGACGACACGGGAGCACCGGCCCCGACACCCGATTTCTTGGTCAGCAACATGGCGACTCTCTTCTGGGAAATACGAAAGACGACGCGATCAGACGCGCGCGGACCGGTAGTAGTGCTTGACGTGCTCGCTCAGCACGTAGCCACCGCCCCGCTCGGGCGGCTGGCGCGGCGCCTCGGCCACCGGCGCGGCGGGTTGCACCGCCGGCAACGCGGCAGCCACGGCGGCAACCGCCCCTGCCGTTCCCGCACCGGCGAACAGCACGCGGCGCGAAAGCTTGTGATCATTTTTGGGCGTGTTCATGGGGGCACTCCAAGGCCGACAACCTAAGTAAGCGACTGCATAAGTCGACACCTTGATCATATGTCAGCGTTCGGCGTACAGCCAAAGGGATAACCCCTGCGCACCGGCGGAATTAGCCAATGGCACGATCCATTATTGATAGCAAAACCCATCGGTCGAGCACGCGCCCGGCGCGCCGGCCGCGGCGGCTTACTCCAGCAGGTCGAACCCCTGTGCCTCGACGCCCATGAACGCGTGGGTGAACTGCGCCACCGCGCGGTAGAACCGGGCCGCCGGATGGTCGCCGATGTCGTCGCACAGGCGCTGCACCCAGGGCTGCAGGTGCACCGCAAAGAAGCGCTGCTGCTGCGTCAGGTTGGCCACGGCCACGTCGTCGCCGGCGATCAGGTAGCGCATGACCTCGCACAGGTACGCGATGTGGTCCTCGGTTTCGGCGCTGGCTTCGTCGCGGCCCAGCCCCAGCGCAGCCAAGTCGCCGCGCAACTGGGCCAGCGGCTTGTCGTGCAGAAAGCCGCTCAGGTAATGCGAGCCGTAGGGCAGCACGTCCGGCTTGCCCACGCCGCCAAACAAGGCGTCCCATTCGGCGGCGATGTCGGCGTCGCTGCATTCGCGCGCCTGGCCCACCACCTGGCGCCATGGCTCCTCCAGGAATCCGCCCGGCACGGGCGCCTCGGTCACGGCCAGGCGCAGGTCGGCCAGCAGTTCGGGCGACGGCGGCACATGAAACAGCTGTGCCAGCACGCCGTAGACCTCGGCACGGGCGGTTTCCTCGTCCAGTCCGCTGTCGGTCAGGCTCAGTTCGCTCATCGGTGTTCGCTCCCCGGCAGGCGGCTTACGGCCGCCAACCCTTCATATTGCGCCCGTCGGCCACCTGGTCGATGGTGACTTCGTCGGTCGCCGTGTAGATGTCGATCACGCGGCAGTCGCCGCACATCTTCAGCCGCTCCAGCGCCGCACCCTGGAACATGGCGTGCCCCGCCAGCCGGCCCAGCATGGCCTCGATGGCCTGCACCGTGCCAAACGGCTTGCCGCAGCGGATGCAGCCATAGGGCTGCGCCGCGTTCAGCACGCGCGGCTGCGCGCGCTGCGGCGTCAGCAGCAGGCGCGCCTGCAGCGTGATGGCGTCTTCGGGGCAGGTGGTGGCGCACAGGCCGCACTGCACGCAGTTCTTCTCGATGAAGCGCAGTTCGGGCCGCTCGGCGTTGTCCAGCAAGGCGCCGGCCGGGCACGCGCCGACGCAGGACAGGCACAGCGTGCAGCGGTCCGCATTGACGTTGACCTGCCCCAGCGGCGCGGCGGCCGGCAAACCAATGGACTCGGGCCGCTCGCTGTCCTTCAGCGGCGACTGGGCGATCAGGTGATCGAGCGCCAGCCCCAGCGTGGCGCGCTTGTCGTTCAGCGCGGCAAAGCGGGCCGCCGGGCTGACGCCCCGCTGTCGCGTCTGCTTCAGCAGTTGCAGCTCCGCATCCAGGTCCAGCGCCGACGCGGCGCGGATCAGCTTGAGGTGCGTGCCGCTGTAGCCCAGGCCATTGAGCAGCGTCTGCGCCACGTCCATCTGCGCCTGCAGGCCGTCCAGGTATTGCGGCGCTTCTTCGTCGGTGGTCAGTACCACGACCTGCTGCGCGCCCCAGGCGATGGCGCCGAGCCACAGCTCGATGCCGACGCTGGCGGTGTGCCACAGCGGCACCGGGAGCACGGCGTGCGGCACGCCGTACGCCAGCTTCAGCTGCGCGGCGCGGCCCAGTTCGTCGACCAGCGCCTGCCCGCGGCCCTGGCTGTGCAGCAGCAGCGTGGCGCCCTGCCCGCCCGCGCTGGCGTAGGCGCCCACCAGCGTGCGCAGGCGCGCGCCCAGGTCGGCCGGGCGCGGCGCGGCGTAGCCGATCGCGCCGGTCGGGCACACCGTGGTGCAGGCGCCGCAGCCCACGCACAGGTGCGGCTCGACGTGGATGCGCTGCTCGTCCTTGCGGCTGGTGATGGCCTCGGCCGAGCAGATGTCGATGCAGGCGCGGCAGCCCACCTGCTCGTTGCGGGCGTGGGCGCAAATGCTTTGCTTGTAGTCGAAGAACTTGGGCTTTTCGAATTCGCCCACCAGATCGCGCAGCCTGAGCAACGCCGCGGCGTCGCTGCCGTCCCAGCGCACATAGCCCTGCGGCAGTGCGTGCTGCAGGAAGGTGGGCGTCGCGTCGGGCGCGCGCAGGTCCAGCACCAGGTCGAAGCGCTCGTCCTGCACGCTGGCGGCGCGGTCAAAGTCGATGGCGCCGGCCGACGCGCAGGCCGCCACGCAGGCGCGGTGCGAGCGACAGGCGGCCAGGTCGATCTGGTAGTCCAGCCCGATGGCGCCTTCGGGGCATACCGCCACGCAGGCATTGCAGCGCGTGCACAGGTCCAGGTCGATCGGGTTGGCGGCCGACCATTCGACGTCGAACGCGCCCAGCCAGCCCTTGATCGATGTCAGACGCCCGCCCAGCACCGGCCAGCGCCGCGCCTGCGCGCCGCCCGCCTCGCCCGGGCCGGTGGTGAAAATCGTCACGTCCAGCACGTCCTGCAGCAGCGCCGCGGCGCGCTCGGCGGCGTCCAGCGCGCCAATGATCAGCACGCGGCCGGCGCTGCGGTAGCTCACGGCCGCCACCGGCTCGGGGTCGGGCAGCCGCGCGGCGGACAGCAGCGCCGCCATCTTGGGCGTGGCCTGTGCGGCGTCGCGGCTCCAGCCGCCGGTTTCGCGGATGTTGACGAAGCGGATGACGGAGGTGCGCGCGCCTTCGGTCTGCTCGGCCAGTTCGGTGAACAGGCGCTGCTCCTGCGTGCAGGCCACCACCACCGGCTCGCCGCCCTGCAGCGCGCGCTGGAACGCCGGCGCCTCGCGGCGGCACAGCGTGGAGTGCAGCGTCAGCGATTCATCCAGCGCCTGGCCGATCCGCTGCGCGTCCAGCGGCATCGTGCGATTGCAGTCGCAGATCAGCGTCGTCATGGCGTGGTGCCGCGCCGGCGTCGGCCGCCTGCGGAAGGGGTAATTCGTTGCATGGCGCGGATGGTGCCACATCGGCAGAGTCCGGGCCCGGTTCAGGGACGGCCGCCGGGGCCGCCGAATCGGCCGTCGGCGCCGCATCCGCGCCCGCCGCTTGCTCGCATTCCTGTAGCGCCGGCGCGCCAGCCGCGGATGCGACCGCTTCTTCCTGCGGCTCGTCGACCAGCTTCAGAAAGCGCGCGCTGGCCATCTGGGCCAGCATGCTGGCGGGCAGCGGGTCGGGCTGGGTGTAGTCGTCGATGTAGATGTCCAGCCCGTCCATCACGTTGAAATGCGGGTCGGTGAACAGCTTCTTGAAGGCGGCATTGCGCACCTCGGGCGCCACGCTGCGCGCCACGAAAGGCTGAAAGTCCGATTCGAGCGTGAGCGACTTGACGTCGTCGAGCGTCAGCGCGGCTGCTTCGTTTTCAGTAGCTGCCTGCGCTGTATCCGCAGGCGCCGGGGCCGTATCTGGCACCCGCTGCACGCCGTCGGGCACGCCCGCGCCCACCGCAGGCGGCGGCGGTTCGGCCAGCGGTTGCCCGGCGCGCGCATGGGCCTTGCGGCGCGACCAGCGCCCCAGAAATCCGTCGTTCGACTCGTCGCTCATGGCATCAATGTCCTCCGCCGCCGCGCCGCTTTTCCTCGGTCGACACGCGTGCCGGGTTGCCGAAGCGGTCGGTCAGCGGTTCAAAGCTTTGAGGCCGCTGGCGGCGCTTGGGTTCCGGCGTGTAGTGCGCCTGGGCGAAGGCGCTGATCCACGCCACCACCTCGGCGGTGGCCGGCACCTGTTCGACCTTTTCCTGCGCATCCAGCCAGCGGCCGGCGTCGTGGTAACTGAGCGACACCGCCTCGGGCTGCGGCGGCGTGTCGTCGTCCGCGCCCTCGGGCATGCGCCACAGCACGAACCAGCCGGGCGAGGTCGTCGTCGCGTTCAGGTAATAGCCTTCCGCGTCGTCGCGAAACAGCTCGACGGTGAAGCCGGGAAAGATCCAGCAGGGGCCGCTGTCGTTGTCGTACAGCCGTGAAGGCGCGTCGCCGTGGTGCGGCTGCTGCGGCACCACGTCTTCCAGCGCCCAGCGCCACGGCTGCCAGCGCGCGGCCACGCCGTGGTTGGGCACGCGCCGCATCAGCACCGACACGCGCATGGCGGGGCGCGCCGATGGCCCGGCGCTGGCGGGGGGTGAAAGGTCTGGCGTGGTCACCCGGTCATTATCCGGCGCGCTGCCATCACTTGCGCCGCGCCAGGGCAAAGCCGCCGTTGACGACCATCGCGCCGCGCCCCCACCCCCGCGCGTTCACGGCCGGTTGACGGGCATCAACCCCCTGTCGCCGCCATGCCGCTACCCTGCCCCGCCATGACATTCGACCTTCTCATCAGCGGCGCAGGCCCGGCCGGGCTTTGCCTGGCGCAGGCGCTTTCGGGGCAGGGGCTGTCCATCGGCCTCGTGGAGCAGCAACCCGCGTCCGCCCTGGCCGCCCCGGCCTTCGACGGACGCGAGATCGCGCTGACGCAGCCATCGGCCGAGCGCCTGCAGCGCCTGGGCCTGTGGCACCGCATCCAGGCGTACGACCCGGCCGCGCTGTCGCCGCTGCGCGATGCGCGCGTGATGAACGGCCCGTCGCCCTTTGCGCTGGTGATTGGGCACGGCTTGACGTCGCGCAGCGAACTGGGCTGGCTGGTGTCCAACCACCTGATCCGCCGCGCGGCCTGGGATGCCGTGCAGGCCAGCATGGCCCGGCATGGCGACATCACGCTGCTGGCGGGCGATGCGGTATCGCAGGTCGATGTGACTGCCGACGCCGCGCACGTCACGCTGGCCAGCGGCGCCCGCCATACGGCGCGCCTGCTGGTGGCGGCCGACAGCCGCTTTTCGCCCACACGGCGCGCAGTGGGCATCGGCGCGGCGATGCACGACTTCGGCCGCAGCATGCTGGTGTGCCAGATGACGCACCCGCAGCCGCATGACCACGCGGCGTGGGAATGGTTCGGCCACGGCCAGACGCTGGCGCTGCTGCCGATGAACGACGACCCCGCCACCGGCGCGCACCGCGCATCCGCCGTGCTGACGCTGCCGCACCAGCAGATCGAGCCGCTGCTGACGCTGGACGAAAACGCCTTCAACGACGACATGACGCGCCGCTTCGAGCAGCGCCTGGGCGCCATGCGCCTGGCCAGCACGCGCCACGCCTACCCGCTGGTCGGCGTGTACCCGCACCACATGGTGGCGCAGCGCTTTGCCTGCGTGGGCGACGCCGCCGTGGGCATGCACCCGGTGACGGCGCACGGCTTCAACTTCGGGCTGCTGGGCGTGGACACGCTGGCGCGCGAGCTGCAGGCCGCCCACGCGGCGGGGCGCGACATCGGCCTGCACGAACCGCTGGCGCGCTACCAGCGCGCGCACCGGCTGGCCACGCGGCCGCTGTACGAGGCCACGCGCCTGGTGACCACGCTGTACACCGCCGAAGCGCCGCCCGCGCGCCTGCTGCGCGACGCCGCGCTGCGCGTGGCCGAGCGGGTGACGCCCTTCAAACGCGCCATCGCGTCGCAACTGGCGGGCGGGTATTGACGCTATTTATTCGATAGCTGCATGCACTTGCCTGGCCAGCGCGTGCAGCATAAAACGCTCTGTTTTCTGCCGCCGGATCAGTCCGCGCCCACCAGCGCGCCCTGCGCATCGTCGGGCGGCAGCTGCGGCGTGGCGCGCGCCAGCGCCATCCAGACATGGAACGGCAGGCGCTCCACCGGCCGGCGCGGTGCCGGGCGCAGCACGGCCAAGCGGTCGCCTTCGCCGCACTGCATCACGCCGCATTCGGGCGGCACTTCGTCGGGCTGCGCGATGGGGCGGCCGCGCGCGTCACGCCCCAGCACATACCAGCACGCGCCGCCCATCTGCAGGTAGGCGGCGCGCTTGTCGGGGCGCTTCAGGTCGCCCAGCAAGTCGGCGCGGCTGACCTTGATCTCGTGCACCACCGGTTCCAGATAGGCCTCGACGCTGGTGTGGCGCAGCGAGAACACGTCGGGGCAGGCAACGAGCCAACGCGCGCGCGGCGCCGCGCTCGGGCCGCCCGGCTCGTGCGCTACGCATTCAATAGCTGCCTGCGCTGGTTGCGCCTGCGCTGGCGCGGCATTTTGATCCGCCACCGGCGGCAGCGGCACGCGCAGACCGAGCCCGCGCCACACGATGCGCCCGGCGCGCGACAGCTCGGCCGCGACGCGCTGCACCAGCGCCTCGTGCGCCGACAGCGCGGCGCGGTGGCCGTTCGCCGACGCGCTGATCGCGGCCACGCCCGCGTCGGTCACGCGCAGCCGCTCGCAGCCCACGTCGGCGCGCTCGCGCGCCAGCAGGCCCGCGGCCAGCAGCTCGGCCTCCAGCACGTCCTGAAACGGCCAGCCGGCCGACCGGAACATCTGGCGCAGGCGCTGGGTGTGGCGGCGGGTGATTTGCATGAGGGCGGAATTCTCGCGCAGCGCCGCGTGCGCCAGCCACCCGCTGCGATATCGCTCGGGGCAAACCAAGGCGTTGGCTGACAGCGCCGCGCGGCGGGCATGGCCAAGATAGGCGCATGATTTCGAGCACCCAGGACTGACCCATGAAACACGCACGCTCGCCGATGCCGCTGGTCGCGGCCTTCGCCCTGGCGGCCATGGCGGCACCCGCGTGGGCCGCCTCGCCCGGCGCCTGGAAGCAGCACGACAAGGCCGTGCTGAAGGCCTGCACCGAGGCCAGCCAGTTGAAGGGGACGAAGGCGGTCGGCAGGCCAGCGCTGTTCAGCGACGACGTCGGCCACACCGCGCTGCTGCTGCAGGGCCGCTACCCGCAAAAGCACATGAAAAACCGGCTGGGCCGCGAGCTGTGCCTGTTCGAGCGCCGAAGCGGCACCGCGCACGTCACCGAGGCCGACGCGTTCGGGCGCTGAGGCCCGCGCGCCCTCAAGCCGGCGCCACGCGCACCGCGCAGTACTTGAACTCCGGAATCTTGCCAAACGGGTCGAGCGCGGCGTTGGTCAGCAGGTTGGCGGCGGCCTCGCGGTAGGCGAACGGAATGAACACGCTGCCGGGCGGCGTGCCGTCGTCGCGGCGCACCGCCAGCGTCACTGCTCCGCGGCGCGACTGCACCGTCGCGTGCCCGCCCGGCGCCAGGCCCAGCCGCGCCAGATCGTCACCGTGCATCGACACCGTCGGCGCCGGCTCAAGGGCGTGCAGCACCTCGGTGCGGCGCGTCATGGAACCGGTGTGCCAGTGCTCCAGCTGGCGGCCGGTGATCAGCACCATCGGGTACTCGGCATCGGGCCGTTCGTCGGGCGGGATGATGTCGGCCGGCACCAACTGAACCTTGCCATTGGGCGTCGGCACATCGTCGATGAAGACGATGGGCTGGCCGGGGTCGTCGGCGCTCAGGCACGGATAGGTCACGCTGCTTTCGCGCTGCAAGCGATCCCACGTGATGCCGGCGATGGCACCGTGCATGGCGCGGCGCATCTCGTCGTAGACCTGCTCGACGCCGTGGTAGCTTTCAGATGAAACTGGGCTATGGCGCCCGTCTGACGTGCGCGAGTAGCTATCGTTTTCATAGCTCCACTTCAGTCCCATGCGCTCGGCCATCTGCTGGATGATCCACAGGTCGGCCCTTGCCTCGCCCGGCGGTTGCAGCGCCTGCTGGCCCAGCTGCACCATGCGGTCGGTGTTGCTGACGGTGCCCGTCTTTTCGGGCCAGGCGCTGGCGGGCAGGATCACGTCGGCCAGCCACGCGGTCTCGGTCAGGAAGATA
>Ga0209604_1001399_pt1 | contig 19654 bp, 7 predicted proteins | sample AD_UKC097_MetaG_FD_184405 | JGI IMG/M metagenome (GOLD analysis project Ga0209604, IMG submission 184405) | Active sludge microbial communities of municipal wastewater-treating anaerobic digesters from USA - AD_UKC097_MetaG (SPAdes) (version 2) | ecosystem: Engineered > Bioreactor > Anaerobic >... | reverse complement strand
TGGCCCACGGCGATGTGCTGCGGGACCGCGGCGCCGGCATCGACCCGGCTGACATCTATCGCGCCGCCGTGCGCGTGGTGATGCGGCTGGTGGTGGCGCTGTTTGCCGAGTCGCGTGAACTCATGCCCCGGGACAATCCCCTCTACCACGGGAGCTACGGAGTCACCGGCCTGCTGGAAGAGTTGGAAAAGAGCGCCGCCCGGGGAGGCGGGCGCCTAGCCCGCTCCTGGAACGCCTGGCCGCGGCTCCTGGCCCTGTTCTGCCTGGTGCGGCAGGGCTCCTGCCATCCCTCTCTCCCCGTGCCGGCGTATGGCGGCGAGCTGTTCGCCCCGGGCGATCCGGACTCCGCCGACGGACTGAGCCGAGCCCTGGCGGTGTTCGAGACCGCCTGCTTCCAGCACGAGGTCCTGCCCGACCGCGACGTCCTCAAGCTGCTGGAGCGCATCACCCGCACCCGGGTGAAGGTCCGGCAGGGCCGCGCCAGCACGTGGGTGCCGGCGCCGGTGGACTTCTCGGACCTCTCCAGCGAGTACATCGGCATCCTCTACGAGGGCCTGCTGGATTTCGAGCTCAAGACCGCCCCCGCCGGCGACCCGGTGGTGTTCCTGGCGGTGGGCAACCAGCCGGCGCTGCCCCTGTCCCGGCTGGAGGCCATGAGCGACAAGGCGCTCCAGGACCTCTTCGAAAAACTCAAGGACACCTCCAGCAAAGGCGATGAGTCCGAAGAAGAAGCCAACGAGGAAGAAATTGCGGAGGAAGCCGGGGAAGAATCGGACGCCGTTGGGTCCGAAGAGGAAGATCCTGAAGAGGCCGAAGAGCCGGAGGACGAACTCGGCGACGAGCGTCACTCCACGCGCACTCGGGCCGAGGCTTGGGCCCGGCGCGCCGTGGAGGTGGCCGGCCTGGCCCACCGCCCCCGCGGCCGCCTGACCCCAGAGCGCCAGCTGGCCCACGAGGCCGCCCTCACCCGAAAGGCCCGCCAACTTGTCGAGCGAGTGCTGCTACCGGGCGAGTGGTACCTGGTGCGCTGGGGCGGCACCCGCAAGGGCGCCGGCACGTTCTACACCCGGCCCGGCCTGGCCGTGCCCACGGTGCAGCGCACCCTGCGCCCGCTGGCGTATGAGCCCCTCAAAGGGCCGGACGGCGCCCCCGACCCGGACGCGCCGCCTTCATACTGGACGCCCCGCAAACCCCAGGAGATCCTGACCCTCCGGGTCTGCGACCCGGCCTGCGGCTCGGGCAGCTTCCTGGTGGCGGCGCTGCGGTTCCTGACGGAGGCCCTCTACCAGTCGCTGCACGCCCACGAGCGATTGAAGGAGGACCCCGGCCGCCCCTTGGACGTGATCCTGGGCCTGGTCCCGCCGGGGCCGGACGCCGAGACCGCCCAGGCGATGCGACTGCCCTGCCGGCCGGAAGACGAGGACTTCGAGCGGCGCACCCAGGCGGTGCTGCGCCGGTACGTGGTGGAGCGGTGCCTCTACGGCGTGGACCTCGACCCCCTGGCGGTGGAGCTGTGCCGCCTGGCCCTGTGGGTGGAGACCATGGACCGGACGCTGCCTTTCTCCTTCCTCGACCACAAGGTCAAGTGCGGCAACAGCCTGGTGGGCGCCTGGTTCGACCAGTTCCCGCACTACCCCGTGATGGCCTGGAAAAACCGCGAGGGGGGTGACAAGAACCACACCCACGGCGTGCACTTCGAGAAGGAAGCCCGCACCAAGGCGATCAAGGAGTTCGTCCGGACGAAGCTCACGCCGGACCTGGCGGCGGCGATCGCCGGGCAGAAGACACTGCGGGGGCTCACCCCGGCGCAGGCGGCCTCCACCCACGCCGATCTCAAGGCGCTGCTGGCTAGGCTGCACGAGTTGCCGGTGCAGGACAGCGCCGAGCGGGCCCGCCGCTACCGGGAGGAGCTGCTGGGCTCCCCGGCCTACCTCGCCCTGAAGGAGGCCCTGGACCTCTGGTGCGCCTGCTGGTTCTGGCCCGCGGACGACCTGACCCACGCGCCGCTGCCCTCCACCCTGTCGGCGCCGCCGGAGGAAACCCGGCAGGCGGCCCGACACATCGCCGCCGCCAAGCGCTTCTTCCACTGGGAGCTGGAGTTCCCCGACGTGTTTCACGAGGCGGGCGCGGGATTCGACGCCATCCTGGGCAACCCGCCGTGGGACACGGCCAAGCCCAACTCCAAGGAGTTCTTCTCCAACATCGACCCGCTATACCGCAGCTATGGGAAGCAGGAAGCCCTTCGCTACCAAGTGGATTATTTCGAGAGTGCCGAGGTGGAGCACGCCTGGCTGAACTACAACGCCGACTTCCGGGCCCAGTCCAATTTCGTGAGTTATGCCGCCAGCGCCTTTGGGGATCCGACGGAGAACGAGGGGCAGGACCGTTTCACCATCAGCCGGAGTAAGGACCAGAACGAGAAACTCCACGGCCGCTGGCGCATGGCTCGGGCCGGAAGCAAGGGATTTGCTGACCGGGATCATCCATTCTGCCACCAGGGTTCGGCCGATTTGAACCTCTACAAACTCTTCCTCGAACAGGCGCATGTTCTTCTGCGACCCGGCGGCCGGATGGGCCTGATCGTCCCGTCGGGCCTCTACTCGGACCACGGCACCGGCGCCCTGCGCAAGCTGTTCCTGGACCGCTGCCGGTGGGAGTGGCTGTTCGGGTTCGAGAACCGGGAAGGCATTTTCGAAATCCACCGGTCGTTCAAGTTCAACCCGGTCATCCTGCAGAAGGGTGGCCGGACGGAGGCCATCCGCACCGCCTTCATGCGCCGCAAGCTCGAGGACTGGGAGCGGGCCGAGGAGCTGGCCACGCCCTACGCCCGTGCCCAGGTGGAGCGCTTCAGCCCCCGCTCCCTGGCCATCCTGGAGATCCAATCGGCCCGCGACCTGGAGATCCTGGAGAAGATCTACGCCAATTCCGTGCTACTGGGCGACGAGGGGCCGGACGGCTGGGGGATAAAGTACGCCACGGAATTCCACATGACCAACGACTCGAAGCTCTTCCCGCCGCGGCCGTGGTGGGAGGAGCGCGGCTACCGCCCCGACGAGTACAGCCGCTGGCTCCAGGGCGACTGGCGGTCCATCGCCGAACTGTGGGCGGAGCTGGGCATCGACCCGACCCGGTCACGCCCCGTAGAGGTGGAGCTGGAAGAGTGGCTGTTCGAAGCAGGCGTTTCCCCGGAGGAGCGTGCCGCCCGGGCCCGTTTCGTCCACGGTCACTGGCTCAAGCCGGCGACGTGCAGCGTACCGAGTGGAAGCTCCGCTGCGCCCAGCCCCCGTATGATCACTTGCCCATCCCCCGCGCCGACATCCCCCCCGGCATCATCCTCTCCCGCGACGCCGATGCCTGGATCCGGGAGGAACAGATTGATGACGTAGCCTTGCCGCTATACCAAGGTGGAGTATTGTCTCACTTTTCCCCTTTTGCACAAGGCTTCGCGGGTGGAAGCGGCCATTCCGTGAAATGGGAGCCGATACCTTTATCGAATTCTAGAATGGAACCACAATATCTAATTTCATATTCTGCTGCGTTGGACAAAGGTTGGCAACCAACAAGAGCACGAGTGCTGTATAGGTACATAGGAAGTGATACAAACTCGAGAACTTTCATTCCAACTCCGGGGTACGCTTCTCCTGCTGGCCATACAGTAGGGGTCCTGCATCTAAAAAATCAGCTTCAAGAAATCCTTTTATTAGCATCTGTTTTAGGAAGCTTTTGTTTTGATTGGTGTGTTCGAATCGGTTTTAGTGGTAACGGAGCCGGTGCACTTGATCCTTCGAAGATCGCTGACCGACCAGTCATAAAGAATATACCAAGAGGAGCTGCTTCCCACGTTTTGAGACTTGCAGGAATAGCCTGTTCGCTTTCAGATTGGTGGATTTCTTGTAGCTCTTCATTTGAAAACATGCCTCAACTTAAACAAATCTGGGCTCTCGCCAATAGTGAGAGGATCAGATTAATGAGCTGTATTGATGTTCTTGTCGCACGTTGCTATGGAGCTGATAATTCATTCCTACAATGGGTACTTCGCGAAACTGATAATCCTCAAGTGAACACGAGAGACCGCTTATTCACTCGCACTCTTTATCCAAAAGGTTTCTGGCGTATAGACAAGGACAAAGATCCCGAGTTGCGGCATACGGTGCTGACGCTGGTAGCCTTTCACGATTTGGAGGAAAAGATCCGCGCCGCGGGAGGGGACCGCGAAAAAGGCATCGAGGCGTTCCTGAACCAGAACGACGGCGAAGGCTGGATGCTCCCCGAGACGCTGCGGCTGACCGATTACGGCCTCGGCCACGACGAGCGGGCAAAGCACCCCCAGCCGGTGGCCAGCCGTCTCGGGCCCCGCTTCTACGACTGGCAGCTGGCCCAGACCGCCGATGAGTCCTGGCAGGAATGCCACCTCCATGCCCGAAACCTCCTGGGAGAGGAGGGATACCAGCAACTCCTCCGGGAAAGTATGAATCAAGGCAATCAAGATTCGAAGGTTGACCCAAAGGCGGGACCCGCCGAACCCCCGCAGAGCAGCGGCACCGCTCCGGCGAACGGCCAGCGCAAGCTCTTCTAGTGAAGGAGAGAATGTCCATGAAACTGGATGGTTCCCTGCTGCTGCTCGCCGCCACAGATCTGGCCAATCACCTCGCCTGCAGGCACCTGACGGAGTTGGACCGGGCGGTGGCCGAAGGCCGGCTGGGCGCGCCGGTGTGGCGGGATCCCGCCCTGGAACTGCTCCAGGAGCGGGGCCTGGCCCACGAACGCGGTTTCGTCGAGAGCCTGCGCGCCGGGGGCCTCGACGTCGTGGACCTGCGCGACGTAGAGGGCGCTTCGGCCGCCGAACGGACGCTCCAGGCCATGCGGCAGGGCGCGGGCGCCATCGTGCAGGGAGAGCTGTGCGAGGGCCGGTGGCGGGGCCGGGCCGATGTCTTGGTCCGGGTCGCCAGCCCCAGCGCCCTGGGTGATTGGTCGTACGAGGTCTACGACACGAAGCTGGCCCAGGAAACCCGCGGCGGGACCGTCCTACAGCTCTGCCTCTACTCGGACCTTCTCGGCCGGCGGCAGGGCCGGGCGCCTGAGTACATGCACGTGGTCAAGCCCGGCGAGGGCTTCCCCCGCGAGACATTTCGCCTGGCCGACTTTCAGGCCTACTATCGCCTGGTGAAGGGCCGGCTCGAGGAGGCTGTGGACCGGCCCCCTTCCGGCTCAACTTATCCGAACCCGACGAATCATTGCGACGTCTGCCGCTGGTGGCGCGAGTGCGACGAGCGCCGGCACGTCGACGACCACCTGAGCCTGGTGGCGGGGCTGGGCTCGCTGCACATCGGCGAGCTGCAGCGGCAGGGCATCGGCACCCTGGAGGAGTTTGCCGTCCGGCCGGAGCCGCTGCCCGAGCGGCCCGTCCGGGGCAGCCTGGAAGCCTTTGACCGCGCCCACGGCCAAGCCCGAGTCCAGTTGCAGGGACGTCGGGAGGCACGGCCCGTCCACGAGCTGCTCCCGGCGGAGGCAGGGCGGGGTTTGGCGCGGCTGCCCGAGCCCGACGCCGGTGACCTCTTCTTCGACATCGAGTCGGACCCGTTCGTCGACGGCGGAGGTTTGGAGTACCTGCTAGGAGTGGCATTCCGTGGCGCCGGCGGCACCCTGGAGTACCGCAGCTTCTGGGGGCTCGACCGCGCGGCCGAGCGGCGGGCGTTCGAGGACTTCATGGATTTCGTCATGGAGCGCTGGCGTGGGCACCCCGGCATGCACCTGTACCACTTCTCGCCGTACGAGCCGGCGGCGGTGAAGCGCCTCATGGGCCGGCACGGCGCCCGCGAGGCGGAGGTGGACCGGCTGCTGCGCGGGGGCCGTTTCGTCGATCTGTTGGCGGCGACGAGGCAGGGCTTGCGGGCCAGCGTCGAAAGCTACTCCCTCAAGGAGCTGGAGCAGTTCTTTGGCTTCGGGCGCACGGTGGAGCTCCATGCGGCGTCCGGGGCGCTGCGACGGGTGGCCTGCGTTTTGGAGCTGGCTACGGCGGAGGAGATCCCGCCCCGAGATCTGGAGATTGTCGAAGGCTACAACCGGGACGACTGCCTGGCCACGGCGGCGTTGCGGGAGTGGCTGGAGGCCCGGCGGGACGAGCTTCTGGCCACCGGAGCTTCGGTGGACCGGCCGGAAGCCAGCGATGACCAAGCCAGCCAGGCGATTCAGGTGTGGGAAGCAGAAGTGCAGGCCGTGTTCGATGGCTTAGTGAACGGCCTGCCGGAGGATCGCGCGGCGTGGGGCCCGGCGGAGCAGGCCCGCTGGCTGCTGGCCCACCAGCTTGAGTACTTCCACCGCGAGGACCGCTGCGCCTGGTGGGAGTACTTCCGCCTCCGCGACCTGGAGCCCGACGACCTATTCGACGAGCGCAAGGCTATCGCGGCTTTGGAATTTATCGGCGTCGCCGGCGGAACGGAGAGATGTCCTATTCATCGCTATCGATTTCCCGCTCAGGAAGCGGCTTTGGATGAAGGTAATGATCTTTGTGTGCCGGGTGGTGATCTTGTTGGAAAGGTGGCGGTGTTTGATCCCGTTCGAGGCATTCTGGAAATCAAGAAACGAGGAGATTCGGCTAGTATCCATCCAGCCGCGGTGTTTGTGAAAGATCGGGTTCCTCCTGGCCCCAACGCTCCCGCTATACTGGATGTGGGTCGCTCAATCGCCCAGAACGGAGTGGACGGCGAAGGCCCCTACCACGCCGTGCGGAACCTGCTACTGAAGCAACTCCCAAGGTTGTCTGGAGGGAGTGGGGGGGCACTCCGGAGGCGCGGCGAAGATGTTGTGGAGGCGGCGGTCCGGTTGGCACGGAACCTGGACCACGGCGTTCTGCCTATCCAAGGGCCGCCCGGCAGCGGCAAGACCTACGCTGGCGCCCGGATGATCGTGGCCTTGGCGCGGGAGGGCCGAAGCGTCGGCGTGACGGCGGTGAGCCACAAGGTCATTGAAAATCTACTCAAGGCGATCCATTCCGCCGCCACTGAGATAGGCGTTCCCCTCCGGACAATCCACAAGGTCACTAAACAAAGCGAAGTTGTGCCTCAGGGAATAGAAGAGGTGACGAGCAACGGTGCAGCCCAGGCCGGTCTGGCGCAAGGGGGAGTGGTGGGGGGAACCACCTGGCTGTGGACTTGTGAGGAAATGATCGGATCGGTGGACTACTTATTTGTCGATGAGGCGGGTCAAATGTCGCTGGCGCAGGCGCTAGCGGCGGGGAGGTGCGCCCGGAACCTGGTGCTGCTGGGCGACCCGCAGCAACTCGAGCAGCCGCAGCGCGGGGCGCACCCTGAGGGCGCCGAGGTGGCTGCCCTGGTCCACGTCCTCGACGGCCGCAAGACCATCGCCGACGAAATGGGACTGTTCCTGGACGAGACCTGGCGGCTGCATCCTTCCATCTGCGCCTTCACCTCGGAGCTGTACTACGAGGGCCGGCTGCAGTCCCGGCCGGGGCTGGAGCGGCAGGCGCTGACCGGCGACACGCCCTTCGCCTGCAGCGGCCTCTTCTTTGTCCCGGTGGAACACGCGGGCAACCAGAGCAGCTCCCGGGAGGAGGTGGCGGCTGTCGCCGCCATCGTGGGCGGGCTGACATCGGGAAGAGTCTCCTGGATCGACAAGGATGGCCGGAGCCATCCGCTGCAGGAGCGCGACATCCTGGTCATCGCCCCCTACAACGCCCAGGTGGGAGCGCTGATCGGCGGCCTGCCCGCCGGAGTGCGCGTCGGCACGGTGGACAAGTTCCAGGGCCAGGAGGCGCCGGTGGTGATCTACTCGACGGCCAGCTCTTCGGCCGAGGACGCACCCCGGGGCATGGAGTTCCTGTACAACCCCAACCGCCTGAACGTGGCCACCAGCCGCGCCCGCTGCGCTTGCATCCTGGTGGCCGCCCCGCGGGTCTTGGAGCCGGACTGCCGCACCCCCGAGCAGATGCGCTGGGCCAACGGCCTGTGCCGCTTCCGCGAGCTGGCCAGGGAGATCATGGAAGGGTGAATTGATCTCTTCAGGAGGATTGGAATCATGCTTACGGTTTTGATCATTCTTGCATCCACCATCATCTTGTTGGAACTGATCTTCGGCTTCCTTGTCCTGCGAAGATTGAGCCGACCGCAGGAAGTTGACATGGAGAAAGTCCTGCGAGAGGAGTTCCGACAAATCCGGGAGGAATCCAATCGGAGCGGCCGTGAACTTCGCGAGGAAGTTTCCAGTGCACAGAACAAGGCCAACCAGACGCTGGTCCAGACGATCCAGACGCTCGGCCACGAGCAGCGCACGAACCTTGCACAATTGACCGAGGCGCTTCAAAAAAGCGGTGAAGCGACGCGGCAGGAAGTCGGCCGACTGGTGGCCAGCACTGGAGATGACTTGAAAGAAATCCGGTCGACCACGGAAACCAAACTGGAAGCTGTGAGAAAGACCACGGAGGAACGCCTCCGCGCCGGCGACGAAGCCCAGGAGCGGAGAGGGAAGGCCGTCACTCAAGCCGTTCAGGGGCTGACGGACGGGGTCCGAGCAGACCTGGTCACCCAGAAGGACGCGGTCCAGAGGGCCTTGCAGCAAATCCAGGCCGCTACCGAATCCAGGCTGGATGCGGTGAGGGCCACGATCGAGCAGCGTCTGGCCGCCGGCGAGGAGCTGCAGCAGAAGCGTAGTCAGGAGGCTGCTGAGGCTGTTCGGGCGTTGGTGGAATCGAACCGGCTCGAGCTGAATGTTCAGAAAGAGGCGGTCCAGAAGCTGTTGCAGGCAATCCAGGCTTCCAACGAGCAGCGGTTCGATCAGGTGCGCGCGGCAGTCGAGGAAAAACTCCGGCAAGGTACGGAGGAGCAGAACAAGCATCTCGGCGAGGTCATTGTCGCGCTGCAGCACCTCGAAAAGTCCAGCCAGGAGGAGCAGGGCAAGGCACGGGAGTCTTTGGAGCAAAAATTCCGGCAGATCCAGGAAAGCAACGAAAAGAAACTGGAGGAGATGCGCCAGACGGTGGACGAGAAGCTGCACCGTACGCTGGAGGCTCGCCTGGGAGAATCTTTCAAACTGGTAAGCGATCGGCTGGAAGCAGTGCAAAAAGGGCTCGGTGAAATGCAGAGCCTGGCAACCGGGGTTGGGGATCTCAAGAGGGTTCTCACCAACGTCAAGGACCGCGGAACATGGGGAGAGTATCAGCTGGGCGCGATCCTGGAGGAGATCCTGACTCCAGATCAGTACGCCACGAACGTCCAGCCGAAGGCAGGCGGGGAACGGGTGGAGTATGCCATCCGCCTCCCGGGCCAGGCGCAGGATCCGAAAAAACCTCTCTGGTTGCCCATCGATGCGAAGTTCCCGAAGGAGGACTATGAACGGTTGATGGAGGCCTCCCGCCTGGCCGACGCCAATGGAGTCGAGGAAAGCAAGCGGGCGTTGCTGGCCGCCCTGCAGAAATCCGCCAAGGACATCCACGACAAGTACATCAGTCCCCCGGACACCACAGACTTTGCCATCATGTTTTTGCCCACCGAGGGACTATACGCAGAGGCTTTGCGGCAGCCGGGATTCCACGACGAACTGCAGCGCAAATACCGGGTGTTGGTGGTGGGGCCCACCGTGCTGTCGGCTTTTGTGACGAGCCTTCGGGTGGGTTTCCAGACCTTGGCGATCGAACACCGCGCCAACGAGATCCGGGAAGTCCTCGGTGCGGTGAAGAACGAATTCGGAAAGTTTGGCAATGTGTTGGACAAAGTCAAGAAGCAGCTCACGACGGCATCCAATACGATCGATGAGACAGCCACCCGAACCCGGGCCATGGCACGCAAGCTCCGGGAAGTGGAGGAATTGCCGGCCGGTGAGGCTCAGCAATTGCTGGGATTGCCCGAAGCAACCCCGAGCGGTGATGAGGATGAAGGGGAACCCTTGGTGATCAAGAAGGAAAATTAAGGAGGTTGCCATGCCCGCAAACGTCGGTGAGATGTTCTATACCGGTGAGATGCCCTGGCATGGACGAGGGATCGCGCTGGCCCAACCTGCCACCATGGAGGAGGCCCTCCGTGCCGGTGGATTGAATTGGGAGGTAGGTTTTGTCGATCTCCTGACTGCCGACAACCCGCCTTCTCCGGTCCCCATGCGCAAGGCCATCGTTCGGAGGGATCGCCCCGCGGGGGATCCGCGCCGCGTGTTGGGGGTGGCCCACCGTGGATTTCAGCCGCTCCAGAACAAGGACGGCGCCTTGCTGTTTGATGCCATCTTCGGGCAGGGTCGCCAGATCTATCACACCGGCGGATACCTCGGAAACGGAGAAGTCGTCTGGCTGCTGGCGAAGATGGACAAACCCAAGGAAATTGCACCCAACGACATCGTCGAGCCCTACGCCCTCTTCGCCAACAGTCACGACGGCTCCATGGCATTTCATATCCGTCTGACTACTATTCGGGTGGTCTGCCAGAATACGCTAGCACTGGCCATAAAGGAGCCGGGGTTTGAAAAACCGTTCCGCCGGTCCCACCACGGCTCTTTCCTGGAACACGCCGCCGCGGCCCAGAAGTACATTGGAGCGGCCTTGGGACAGTTCGCCCAGGTGACTGAGGAATTCACGAGTCTCACCCGAAAGTCCTGTTCGGCGGACAAGTGCCAGCAATTCTTGAAACAGTTGCTGCCCGAGCCAACAAGGCCGCGCAATGCGGAGCGGAATCCCGGCCTCCTGCGGATTTGGGAAAACAAGGTGGCGGAGATCCGCGCCGCACAGCGAAAAATTACCGATCTTCTGGAGAGCGGGAAGGGCATGGATCTGCCGGGATCCCGCGGGACCTTCTGGGGCGTTTTGAACGCCGTGTTGGAGTTCGTGGACCACCACCAGAAGGAGGAACGGGACTCGTGGGCCTATGCCTTAATGGGCGAAGGGATGGACCTGAAAGTCCGCGCTTTCCAGCTGATCCGCTCCGCGGCCCAGGCAGCCTGACTGCCCGGATGTTGTTGTTGAGGGGGATGAAATGCCTTCTTCGTTTTCGTGGATGGACTATTCCGACCGGGACCGCCGGCGCGTGCTGGAGGTCATCGACCTATTCCGCGAGGAGGACACGCGGGACGAGCTTGGGATCGGCGTCATCCGGGACGCCTTCGCCGATCGCCTCTTTCCGGGTACAAGCACAATTCAAACCCGGGTGCGGTATTTCCTGTTCATCCCGTGGGTCTTTCAAATGGGCGATGGCGGCGTGAGTTCGTTTGCGGACAAGATCCGTTGGCGACTAGACCTATTGCGGAAAAGTCTGGTGAAGGGCGAGGAAGAAACGGGTGTGATTGGGTACCGAGCCAAGGCAGCTGTCCAGAGGTTGCCCAGCAGTGTTTATTGGCAGGGGCTTAAGAAGTGGGGGATCCTCCGATTCGACGGGTCCGAGACGGATTATTACCGCTTCGTCAGCCGCCAGCAAGCTGCCGACGCACCCATGCTCAACGATGACGGGGAAGTGGTCGGTTTTTCGGCGGCGATGCTGTGGCACCCGAGGCTCCCCGAGCCCCCGACAGGATGGCGGGACGCCACGACGTTCGCCCTCACCCGAGAAGAGGCGGTGTTTCTGGCAGAACGAATCCGGCAGTCCGCCAGCCAGTCGCTCTTGGCCTGGTTGATCGACCAGGACGGGGAACCAGCTGAAAACACCAACTTCGTGTGGGAGCAGGTGGCACCCAAACAGCTTCCTGAGTACCTGGTGGAAACGTTCCTGAACGCGCGGCACTTTTCAGAGTTTATCCATGGTGCCGCTCTCCTGTACAACTTGATGCTGGCTGAAGAGAAAGAATGGAACGAAAAAACGGCGCACTATGAGCACGAAATCGCCGGTTGGTGGCACCTTCTTCAATCGCAAGGTTGGGATCTGAAAGCGTGGGGCCCAGAGAGGCTTTGGGACCTGATGAGGGATTGGAAAGTTGCAGTGCCCCGCGGGTGCTCGGTATTCGTGGAATCGTGGCTCCATGATATCGGGAAGTGCCGGTCTGCCGAGGAAGTGATTCATGCCCCCCGCTTCCGCGAGCTGATCCGTTCACGGGAGAAGAATATCAAAAGGGGCCGTGCCCGGTTGGGCAACCGAAGGGCCTTGGACAACTGGAGCGGCACGTCCGGGACAGCCCAGCTGGACTATCGCTGGAGGTCCCCCGTCCGCGCCCTGGTGCGCGACGTGATCCGCGGCCTGCGCGTGGAGGTGTAAATCATGTTGTCCCCATCTGACCGAACGGTCCTCATCGAGGTGCTCCGGCCACCGGCGGGCTTCCGCCTCGACCGGGTGATCGCCACCACCTACTCGTTGGATCTCGTCGCGCTGCTGACGCTGCCCCTGTCGTTCACGCTGCTGGCGGGGGACGGGCTGGACGAATCCGGCCGCGCTGATCCGGTGGCCATGCTCGACGCGCTGCGCCGACACGCCGGCCGGATTCACATCTTCTGCCAGGCGGGACGCATCGCCGTTCCCCCCCGTGGACAGCCGCTGTTTGGCTACATGGAGAGCTCGATAACTGAGGCAGTGGCGCCGCAAGGTGGCAGTTTTCACCCCAAAGTCACCGTTGTTCGGTACGCCCCCGACTCCGAAGACGCATCATGGGAGGGCCGGCCCCCTACGGCGGCAGCGGCCCACTTCAAGGTTTTGTGCGGCACACGCAACCTGACTTTCGACCGTTCCTGGGATACGCTCCTGGTCCTGGAGGGCGACCTGGCGACAAACCGTACCCGTGCGTTCAGCCGGAACCGTCCCTTGGCCGAGTTTATCAAGGAACTGCCCGGCTTGGCCGCGCGTCCCGTGGCCGACGAGATTCGCGGTACGATCAAGACAATCGCCGATGAGCTGCTTCGGGTCCGTTTCGAGATCCCTCAAGAGTTCCAGTCCGATGCCGAGGCTCTGACCTTCTGGCCCATTGGTCTGAAAAACGGCGGCAGCTGGCCGTTTAACGGCCGTTTGGACCGCATGGCAGTGATCTCTCCATTCCTCGATGCCGGCTTTCTTGAGAAAATCAAGAACGAAACAGACCTGTGTGCCGTGGTTTCCCGTGCGGAGTCGCTGGCGCAGCTCCCCCGGCCTCTTCTCGATGCCGGACCACGCTGGTATATTCTGGCTGAGGGTGCCGAAGCTGAGTCAGGCAACGGTGAAGCGACCGCAACGCCACTGCCACAAGCGGACAGCGAATCCGGCACGAGTGGCCTTGGCATTGCAGTGGAGCCATCGGGGGAGCAGTTGCATGGCTTGCACGCCAAGTTATACGTCGCGGACGAAGGCTGGGATGCACGAATCTGGACCGGCTCGGCCAATGCCACCAGCCGGGCGTTCGAGGGGAACGTGGAATTCATGGTGGAGCTGCGGGGCAGGAAATCAAAGCTGGGCATCGATACCTTGCTCGGATTGGCCAACTCGAGTGAGACAGAGCCCTCGCTGCAATTCAGTTCCCTGTTGCAACCGTACAAACCGCCTGAGGATCCCGTTGCGCCTGACGATATCAAACGCCAACTCGAGAATTTGCTGGAGGAAGCCAGTCAGAAGCTGGTAAAGGCGTGCCTGGTGGCCCGGGTGACTCGGAACGACTCGGGCGCTGAGACTCTTTACGACGTGAGCGTGCAGGCGACTTCGACCGGGGTCGAGGAGTTTCCTCCGAGAGTGATCGGGAGTCTCAGACCCATCTCCTTGCCGCCGGAGCAGTCGGCCCAACTGGCCGGACTCGCCGGCACGATAGCGACATTTCCCAAGCTGGCTTTCCTCTCCCTGACCGCCTTTTGCGCCGTCACGCTGATCGCCTCAGTGGACGGCGGGGAATTGTCCCGGGAATTCGTGTTGCGCATCCCGCTAGACGGCGCTCCGGCCGACCGGGAGAATCAGCTACTGCTGGCAATCCTCTCGGACCGGGAACACCTGTTACGCTACCTACTCATGCTGTTGGGGAGCACTAATGATCCCGGCTCTCTGATCCAGGGCCACTTCGTAGGATGCGCCGGGACTGGTCCGGCCGGATTCGGAAGCTTCGAGACGCCGCTTCTGGAGAACATCCTGCGCACCTACGCCGAATATCCCGCCAAGCTCGGGCCGATTGGCAAACTCATCTGCGACCTGGAGGCGACCGAGGCGGGACGAAAGATCCTGCCGGAGGAACTCCGCGCTCTGTGGGACGCAGTTCAGGATGCAGAAGGAGAACACATTGAGCAAACCTGAGGCCGACGATTCGAAGGCTCTTGTGGATGTGGACCAGGTGCTGGCCTCACTGAAGGGATTCCAGCGGAGGTCCGTGGATTATATTTTCCATCGCCTCTACGGTCCGAATCCTACTCGGCGATTTCTTCTGGCCGATGAAGTGGGCCTGGGAAAAACCCTGGTGGCCCGGGGCGTAATTGCAAAGACCGTCAGGCACCTGCAGAGGGAAGGGGTGGACCGAATCGATATCATCTACATTTGTTCCAACGGCGACATCGCCCGGCAAAACATCAACCGGCTCAATGTTACAGGCAATGAGGATTTCAAGTTTAGTACCCGAATCACCCTGCTCCCTCAAATATTGAAGGACTTGAAGGATAATTCACTGAACTTTGTGTCCTTCACCCCAGGGACCTCGTTCAACTTGGGTAAATCCGCTGGCCACAGTGAGGAGCGAATCTTGTTGTACTGGCTTTTGCAGCAGGTGTGGCCTGATCTATTTGAAGGCACAGCGGCCTGCAATGTTTTCCAGGCTGCCATGGGGAGAGATAATTTTCGATATTGGCTGAACCAAGTCGATCCCCAAGAATCGTTTGATAAAGGGCTGGCGGAGAAATTCAGGAGCGATATCATTCATCAAGATGAAGAATCGGAGAAGAAGGGCTCCGCCACGTACCGGAGTCGTTTCAGCGAACTCTGCGATTGTTTTCACTGGAGTCGTAAGTACATCCCCGCCGATGAAAATCAGAAGCGCAACCGGTTCATTGGGGAGATGCGCATGCTCCTGGCCACTTCGTGCATCCACGCTCTCGAACCGGACCTGGTCATCCTCGACGAATTCCAACGGTTTAAGGACCTGCTGCAACCAGACGACAACAATGAAGCGAGCATCTTGGCCAACGATCTTTTCGAGTGGGCAGGAAGCGTCCGGGTACTCCTGCTTTCCGCCACTCCATATAAAATGTACACGCTTAACCAGGAGAGCGGGACGGACGACCACTACCGGGACTTCATCGAGACGCTACGTTTCCTTTATGCCAACGACGCCCGCACGGAAGAGGTGAAATCGCTTCTGACGAGGTACGGCCAATCCAGCGCCCGCGCGGGCCTCGAGCCGCCGGAACGGCTTGTGGGCGCTAAGCTCGCCGTCGAGAACGCCCTGCGGCAGGTCATCTGCAGGACTGAACGGCTGGCCGTCACCGAGGACCGCAGCGGAATGCTGCACGACGCCGGCAAAACATCGACAAGCATCCGCCCGGCGCACCTGAAAAGCTACCGGGAAGTCCGTGGCATTGCCGCTGCCCTGGGTCACCGGGATCCCTTGGAGTATTGGAAGGCCAGTCCCTATCTCCTGAACTTCATGGAGAAGGGAAGCTACAAGCTGAAGGTGCAGCTGGAAAGCCACAGCGCCTCCGGAACGGCCGAAGCTGTCAAGGCCGTTCACAACAGCCGGTACTGCCTAATCCGGCGGGATGACTGGTCTGCTTACAAGGAGATTCCCGCCTGCCACCCTCTGATGGAACGCCTGCTGGAGGAGACCATTGACAGCGGCTGGTGGCAACTGCTATGGATCCCACCGTCGTTGCCTTACTATCAGCTGGGGGGGGCTTTTTCCAATATTGATAAACCTCGAATGACCAAGCGGTTGGTTTTTTCCAGTTGGCATATGGTGCCGCGGGCGATCGCAATCCTGGTGAGCTATGAAGTCGAGCGGCGGATCATGAAGCGAGGCAACCCGGACGCGAAAAACACTCCCGATGCCACCGAGCGGAAGCGTCGCCTGCTCCGTTTCTCGAGTTCGGAAAATCGGTTGGCGAACATGCCCGTCTGGGCGATGATGTACCCCTGCCTGACTCTTTCGGAAGTGGGAAGAAAGCAATTTTTCCACAGCGGATCGAAACTTGCCTCTCCGCCCACCTTGGCTGAACTGCTCTTGCGAGCGGCCTCTGAAATCCAGGATCTTCTCCAACCGATCCTTCCCACAGAATCGGGATCAGGCCAGAAGGAAGAGTGGTACTGGGCAGCTCCAATCCTCTTAGACCGAAGACACCATGGTGGGGCAACCACTGCGTTCTTTGCCGAGGATGCGAGTTTAGCACCCGAGCAGTCCGAAGACTCGGATGAAAGCAGCGGTTGGAAGGAGCACGCGGAGCAGGCCCGCCAGGTTGCTACGGGCAACTATCGGCCCGTTGGTCAGCCTCCCGCAGATCTGGCCGAAGTGTTGGCACTCATGGCGATTGCCGGACCGGCTATCTGCGCTTTACGCGCTCTGACAGCCACCGTGGATCGCCTTGATCTGTCTACCGACGTTGAGGTGCGTCGGCAAGCCGGCAGGATAGCGTGGGGCCTGAAAAGTCTGTTCAACACTCCTGAATCCGCCGCGCTCCTCTTCGGCAAGCCATACTGGCGAAGTGTGCTCGATTACTGTGCGTCCGGCTGCTTGCAGGGCGTCCTGGATGAATACCTGCACGTCCTCCTCGAGTCCGAGGGATTGACCGGGAAAAAACCGCAGGAGGCGACACAACGGCTAGCCGAGGTGGTCGCAGAAGCGTCCTCAATGCGGGCGGCGACACCCGGCCTGGATTGGGTCGAGATGAACAACTCCGGCCGGCTGGACATTGAAAACCAGCGGGTTCGGTCTCGGTTCGCCATGCGGTTCGGGGATGAGCAGGGCGAGCGGGAAGGCGCCGATGTGCGGAAGGAGAATGTCCGCCAGGCTTTCAACTCCCCGTTCTGGCCGTTTGTGTTGGCAACCACATCCATCGGGCAGGAAGGGCTGGACTTCCATCCTTACTGCCATGCCGTCGTGCATTGGAACCTGCCGAACAATCCGGTGGACATGGAGCAGCGGGAAGGGAGGGTGCACCGGTACAAAGGCCATGCGGTGAGGAAAAACGTTGCGCAACGGGCCCGAATGGACAACTTGACGATCCCCGTCGGAACGAATCCCTGGCCAGAGCTCTTCCGGCACGCCTCATCGAGTGTCCCTGAGCAATTCGCCGACGTTAAGCCGTTTTGGGTGTACCCGATGGAAGGCGGTGCCGTGATCGAGCGGCACGTACCCACATTACCTCTGAGTCGCGAAGCCATCCGATGGCCTGCCCTGCGGAGGTCCCTGGCGGTCTATCGCATGGTGTTTGGCCAACCACGTCAGGAGGACCTCCTGGCCCACCTGCAGCAGACGGTACCTCCGGAGCGGCTGCCGTCTCTTGCCGTGGAGATGTCGGTCAATCTGGAACCACCGGCCTCCGATTCGGATGGATCCGTTTTTCCGCCCGAGACTTCTCCGGCATGAAGATTAGAAATTGCAGTTGATAAATCGATCACATCGATTCCTGAATGGGAGAAGGAAATGGCGCTGAATCCAATTGTCTTCACGGAAAAAGTGATCCGTAGCTTCCTGCGGTACCAGCTGACGGCGTACCCGTTCGCCGACGAACGGCTCTACGCCCAAATGAGGCGATTGCTGTCCCTTGACGAGACGCGGCAGTCGCCCCTGCTGAAAGGGCCTTACGTCAGCCTGTCCCGCCCCTTCCGGCAGGGCGCTGCCGTGGAGGACCTGGCGCGGGAGGGGATCTTCCACCCCCACATGCGCCAGCGCATCCCGGCTGCCATATCCCATGTCTACGGCCACCAGGAGGAGGCGATCCGGGCCATCCATGCCGGCCGGCCGACGCTGATCTCCACCGGCACGGGCTCGGGCAAGACTGAGTGCTTCCTCTACCCCATCGTGAGCCGGTGCCTGAAGCTGCGCGACGAGAAAGCACCCGCCGGAATCTCCGCCGTGATCGTCTACCCCATGAACGCGCTGGCAGAAGACCAGCTGATGCGCCTGCGCGGGCTCCTGGCCGGGACTGGCATCTCCTTCGGAATGTATGTCGGCAAGACGCCGGAGCGGGAAGCGGATGTGGCCGGCGTCCGCCTGCCCTCCGGGTCCTCGCAGGCGGACTACGAGGCCAAGCTGACTGAAGTCCGCCGCGAACGGAGCGGCGAGTCGGTTTACCCTCCCGAGGAAGCCTGCTCCCGCGAGGCGATGCGCACGCCGGGGAAGCAGCCGCGCATCCTGCTCACCAACGTCAAGCAGCTCGAGCTGTTGCTGACCCGCCAGCGGGACGTGGAGCTATTCACAGGCGCGCGGCTGGACTTCCTGGTTTTCGACGAAGCCCACACCTTCAGCGGAGCTCAGGGCGCCGAGACGGCCTGCCTGATCCGCCGGCTTCGTTCGTTCTGCGGCCGCCGGGCCCAGGACACTGTTTGCGTGGCCACCTCGGCCACCATCGTCGACCGGGAAAACCCCGGTGCCGCCCGCGACTTTGCCGCCCGGTTCTTTGGCGTGGACAAAGACACCGTGGCCACGGTGGGCGAGACCTACGAACCGGAGGTCTGGAATCCTGATCGGGTCATTCCACCGCCGCCGGCCAAGAAGGCGGAACAGTTGCTGACAGAGTGCGTCCAGGCCGTGGAGGACCCCGAAAACGGAGGCCAGCGTGTACGGGCGGTCTATCGCGACCTGGCCGGGGCTGAACTGCCCGGCGATCCCTGGCCAGAGGCCCTGCACCAGGTGCTGTCGCGTAACGAGCTGATGTTCCAGTTGAGCGAGTTGCTGGCCACTCCACGAGAGCTGCACGAATTGCCGGAGGAATTTGAAGAGAAGGTCGGACGGACGGTGAGCGAAGCAGAGGTTCTGAGCTGGCTCACCCTGGGTGCGGCCGCTAGGAGGGAGGGGCGGCCGTTGCTTCGCCCTGTGGTGCACCTGTTCGTCCGCGGCATCAGCGGCGCCGTGGTCAATTTTCCGCTCAGTGTGGAGGGACCCCAACTCTGGCTGGCCGCCGAGGACGAGATTGCCGCGGGCGGCGGCAAGCCGCAATGGGCCCACTTCCCGGTGACCACTTGCACCACCTGCGGGCAGCACTATTTCGTCGCCTTTCTGAAGGACTTCGAATTCCACGGACGGCGGCCGGGGGGCGGTGAGGCAGCGGGTCAGACTTCGTACTGGCAACCTCTGGATGAAGCCCATGGAGGGAAGCGCGTGGTCCTCCTAGACCGAATCGCCGGCGGCAGTGACGACGAGTACCTGAAGGCACACGAACGGACTGCGACCCTGCACTTCTGCCGCCGCTGCGGCACCGCTCATCCGGAACCGACGAACCGTTGTCTCCATTGCGGGGAATCCGGAGACACGGTGGCTCTTTACGCCGTTCAGCAGAAGAAGGAAAATCCCGGCGTGCTCACCAGCTGCCTTTCCTGCGGGGCCAACGGACGGAAACTCGGCGGCGGTTACCGCGAGCCGTCGCGCCCGGTCCGGGCGACCAACGTGGCCGACGTGCATGTCCTGGCCCAGGACATGGTCCACCACTCGGAGCGACCCAGGTTGTTAGTCTTTTGCGACAATCGGCAGGACGCCGCCTTCCAAGCCGGCTGGATGAAAGACCATGCCCGCCGCTTCCGGCTGAGAACAATGATGGCCGAGGGCATGGCCAACGGGGGGGTGTCCGTCGGCGATCTCACGCACC
>Ga0209604_1001397_pt1 | contig 19656 bp, 10 predicted proteins | sample AD_UKC097_MetaG_FD_184405 | JGI IMG/M metagenome (GOLD analysis project Ga0209604, IMG submission 184405) | Active sludge microbial communities of municipal wastewater-treating anaerobic digesters from USA - AD_UKC097_MetaG (SPAdes) (version 2) | ecosystem: Engineered > Bioreactor > Anaerobic >... | reverse complement strand
TTTTTACCAATGATCTGGTCGGGTTGGTAATATTCGGCAATGCCCGAAACCACCGTCCTTACATCAATGCCGGTATCGAGTTTCAATTTTAGAAGTTTTTTTGTTTTAGGTACAACTTCGGCTTCCAAAATGGTGGCAGTCCTCAAATCCATACGGGTAAAATCATCGTATTGTATAGCTTCTTTTGCTGCTTGTAAAACGATGTTGTTCGCCTGGTTTATTTTTTTGGTATCGTGTAGTTTTTTCAACTGAAAATCGATAGCCTCATCTTCAATTTTTTCGAACAGAAATTCGGCTCGGCTGATTTTATGCCCGGGCATCAACAAATCACTACGGCCTGCATCATGCCAAGTATGTTTTGAAACATTAAGCAAGCCGATTAGTTTGGCCGCAGAGAAGGGCAAAAACGGCTCCATCACAATGCTCAGATTGGCACATATCTGAAGGGCAATATTCATAATAGTTTTCACCCGTTCCGCATCGGTGTTGATCAGCTTCCAGGGTTCTGTTTCGGCAAGGTATTTATTGCCGAGGCGCGCCAGGTTCATTGTTTCGGCAAGCGCTTCACGAAAACGAAACGCATCAAGACTTTCGGCAATGGTTGCAGGAAATCCGGCCAAATCGTTTAACACCTGCTTGTCATACTCTGTAATAGTGGAACAGGCAGGTACTTCACCGTTATAGAATTTGTGTGTCAACACCAGCGCGCGGTTTACAAAATTGCCGAGAATAGCTACCAGTTCACTGTTGTTACGTGCCTGAAAATCTTTCCAGGTAAAGTCGTTATCTTTTGTTTCCGGTGCAGTGGCCGTGAGTGTATAGCGCAACACATCCTGTTTCCCGGGAAATTCTTCCAGGTATTCGTGCAACCATACCGCCCAGTTGCGCGAAGTGGATATTTTATCACCTTCGAGGTTTAAAAACTCGTTGGCCGGTACATTGTCAGGCAGGATATAGCTTCCTTCGGCATGAAGCATGGCGGGGAAAACAATACAGTGAAACACGATATTGTCTTTACCGATAAAATGCAGCAGCCTGGTTTCTTTGTCTTTCCAGTAGGTTTCCCAGTTTTTTCCGTTGGCGGCAGCCCATTCTTTGGTGGCGGAGATATAACCTATGGGCGCGTCAAACCAAACGTACAGCACCTTCCCTTCGGCGCCTTCCACCGGCACTTTCACACCCCAGTCGAGGTCGCGCGTAACAGCACGCGGCTGCAGGCCCTGGTCGAGCCATGATTTGCATTGACCATACACATTCGTTTTCCATTCTTTATGCTCTTCCAGTATCCATTGTCTGAGCCAGGGTTCGTATTTGTCGAGAGGCAAAAACCAGTGTTTGGTATCTCTCAGCACAGGCGGATTACCGCTTAACACCGATTTGGGATTTATCAGGTCGGTGGCATTGAGCGAGGTACCGCATTGTTCGCACTGGTCACCGTAAGCCCTTTCGTTATTGCAATGCGGACAAGTCCCTGTAATATAGCGGTCGGCCAAAAACTGCTTAGCTTCTTCATCATAATACTGCCGGGTAACTTTTTCAATAAATTCACCTTTATCGTAAAGTGTCTTAAAAAACTCTGCAGATGTTTCGTGATGAATTTTATTGGAAGTGCGTGAGTAGATATCAAAAGAAATTCCGAATTCTTCGAAAGCTTTTTTGATGATGTGGTGGTACTTATCCACTATATCCTGAGGCAAACAGTGTTCGTGACGGGCTTTAATGGTTATGGGAACCCCGTGCTCGTCGGAGCCGCCGATAAAAACAACATCTTCGCCTTTTGATCGTAAATAGCGGGCATAAATATCGGCAGGCACATATACGCCGGCAAGATGGCCGATATGTACGGGCCCGTTGGCATAAGGCAGGGCAGATGTTATGGTGGTGCGTTTATATTTTTTTTCTGTTGTTACCATTTAATTGCGTGTTTTTAATGTTTTTCGCAAGATTTTTATAACTGCAAAATTAATTATTTCGGCTGATTTATATGGATAATCCCGAATTACGCATTAAATTTTTCTAACGCGTAGCATTAGGACACTTTCTTCATAACATTTTGATTATTTGACATATTCGTTGGTCATTTTTTTGCGTAAACGACAAAGAAAATGTAATCCCGACAAAGAAAAATTGTCGGGAAACATTTTCTAAGTCGGGATAACCCCAATTAAAGCAATAGATTGTTTTATCATTTGGACATGTTCGAAAATTTCTATTGCTTAAATTGGGATAATTGAGAATTGACATCTGAAAGGGCTAAAACCCTGAATTCTCTCCTGCTACATACTAAAGGACTGAAGTCCGTTGGTACATGAGCCAGGTGCTTATAAGGGCTTTAGCCCTTAAAAAGTATTTTTAGTAATAATAAATTTCTTAGCTTTGGCTTTTAATAATGTATTTGGAACAACAATAATAATCGGGGTTAACCCTGAAAATAAACAGTATGCCTTTTGTAAAAGTTATGATCCATGCAGTCTGGGGAACAAAAAACCGATATCCATTTTTAACGGATGAGACCAGAAAAAGTGTGATCGCCCATGTTAAAGAAAATGCGAAAGTTAAACGGTTATTTATTGACACCATAGATGGATATACAGATCATTTGCATTGTTTGTTCGGACTTAATGCTGATATGAGTATTGCTAAAGTTTTGCAATTGATAAAAGGGGAATCTGCTCATTGGATCAATGATAAGAAAATTACCAAAACAAAGTTTGGATGGGCAGATGAATACTATGCAGTATCCGTAAGCGAATCAGCGTTGGACAATGTTAGAAAATACATTAACGGACAGGAAGCCCATCATAAGAAAGTTACGTTTGCTCAGGAATATGAAAAATTTATCAGGAATGAAGCCCTGGATAAAGATTCCGGCATTATTAACCACGGCATTAATGCCGTGGTTAATAATGAACATCTGTCAGATCAGGGACTTTAGTCCTGACCACATATAATCACTACATCAGCATGAAGACACCACAAAATCTTAGTAAAGGGGACAAAATCGGCATTGCTGCTCCCGCCCGAAAGATCAGTATCGAAGAACTCAAGCCTGCAATTGAACTCCTAAAAAACTGGGGACTTGAACCTGTTTATGCCTCCAACCTGTTTTACAGCAACAACCAATATGCAGGAACAGATGAAGAAAGGCTTGACGGTTTTCAGAAATTGCTCGACGATCCTGAAATTAAAGCCATTCTTTGTGCACGGGGCGGATATGGCACCATGCGTATCATTGACAAACTTGATTTTTCAAAGTTTCTGCTTCACCCCAAATGGATAGCAGGTTACAGCGATGTTACCGTGCTGCATTCTCACATTAATAAAAATTTCGGTATAGAAACCCTGCACGGTTCTATGCCAATAAATTTCTCTGCCAACACTCCTGAATCTTTGGAGAGCCTCAGAAAAGCCCTGTTTGGAGAAGAACTTTCTTACGCCACATCGAACCATAGCTATAACAGGACAGGTAAAACCGAAGGTGTATTAACTGGTGGCAACCTGTCAATTTTATATTCCCTGAGTGGTTCTGCTTCTGATATAGAAACCAATGGGAAAATACTTTTTATTGAGGACCTTGAAGAATATCTTTACCACATCGATCGGATGATGGTACAACTAAAACGCAGCGGCAAGCTGCAAAACCTTGCAGGGCTTATTGTTGGCGGGATGAATAATATGAACGACAACACCATACCTTTTGGAAAAACGGCCTATGAAATTATCGCCGAACATGTGTCAGCCTATGATTATCCAGTATGTTTCGGGTTTCCCGCCGGGCATCTTGACGACAACCGCGCGCTGATTTTAGGACGAAAAATAACTCTTTCTGTTGCAGACCAAACAGATGTAGTGTTTGGCTGAATCCAGATTACCCGGATGCAACGCACAATCCCTCCCACTGCACAATAGTTCACTATGTTCCTTTTGCGCAATCTGGGTTAAATAACAAATTTATAGCTCAACGGAATGGTTAGTTTCACCGTGGTTCCGGCAGCTTCTCCCATCTTATCAAACAAATCGGTGATTTCAAAGCCGGCATTTTCGGTATTGTATGAATTATAAATATCAAAAAACTTCTTCAGGGTTTTTAACCCAATCCCTGTTGATTTTATATTCAACTTCCCCGCTTTTTCCCTCCCAACTCCATCATCGGTAATTTCGGCCACCAGATACCTATTGTCCATAGTAATTTCAATTTTCAGCCGCCCGAGCGACTTTTTATGCTCCAAGCCGTGTTTCAAAGCATTTTCAACAAAAGTTTGTACGCACATCTTGGGAATTTCAAATTTCATGTCGACGTGGTCCGAAACGTTTACCGTATAATCAAAACGTTCGCCAAACCTGAATTTCTGGAGGGTAAGATAATTATTAATAAAATCAATTTCATCATACAACGGACGCAGAATTTTATCGTTGTTTTGCAATGAATTGCGCAACAAATTGGACACTTTAACAAAATATGAATAGGCCTTTTCCACATTGTTTACCTGTACTTCGGCACCGATAGCGGTGATGGCATTAAATACAAAGTGGGGATCTATCTGTGCATTAATCGTTTTAACCTGCAAACTGATCAGTTCTTTTTCTATTGCCAATTGCTGAAGTTCTTTTTTTCTTTTGGCCCGAATTATTAAATAAACAACGATACCAATCACAAACGCGAAAATTAACGAAATGATCGTAATGAACCACTCGGTTTGCCAAAATGCCGCATGTATAACAAAATGCACCTTCATCGGTTTCTCTGTCCACACGCCATCGGCATTGCAAGCCATGATTTCCAAAACATAATTTCCGTGCGAAAGGTTGGTATATACCACGCTATTATCGGTGCTTGGTTCCGACCAAGCCTCATTGTAGCCCGATAATCTGGTTTTATATACTACTTCTTCGGGGCATGAATACGAAACTCCGCGGTAAGAGATTCTGATGTTGTTAAATCCGTGATTAATACCGATGGGCTGATTCTTATCATAAAACTCATCGCCTGCCAGTTCCCACTTAAGATTTCTTCCGGATATTTCGAAAGAATAAAGAATAAGAAAAGGCGGAACTCTGTTTTTTGTAAGCCGCCCGGGCATAAATTTTACCACACTTTCGGAGGTAGGTATCCATACATTGCCCTGCCGGTCGATACAGGTCCCGTTTTGCCCGCATTCTATCCCAATGAAGCCGTCGTTGCGGTCGAAAAACTCACAGCAATCGGGATTATAAGAATAAAATGCATCCAGATCGATATACAGAAAACCATTAACATTTCCGGCTATGATATTGCGGTTGCGAAAAAGACTAATAAAATAATACTCTTCGGGTACAATTTTAATATAATTTTTCCACGTGTACAGATAGAGTCCGGTCTTGCCCGCCACCCACATATTGCCGCGGGAATCCCTTTTACAGGACACCACGCCGGCTTCGTTTTTAAAGCCGGGATAATTCATTTCCCTGATGGAATCCTTTTCAAACAAGTAAACTTTTGCGTTGGTACAAACCCATTTTCTGTGATATTTGTCGCTTTCAATAAACAACACATTATTCCCTCCGGTTGGATGCACAGTATAGGTTTTTTTGTTTAAATCATAAACTATCAATCCTATTGTCGTACCAAAATACATCCGTTGGTCTGCAGTATCTTCGTGCACAGCTAAAATTGCAGGAAAATCATCTTTGACATTCAACGTTATTTTTTCAAATCTTTTCCCATCGTAGGTCATCACATAACCGTTACCGGTAGGCAGCATCCACACTCCCCGGCTGGTACACAACCCGTTCATATAAAAGAAGTCACCTCGCGAAAAAGGGTATGCTGTTCTGGGAATAACAGAAATTTTATTATTTTTTAGTGTGCACAACTCTCCATTATACCCTACAAAAACAATGGAACTGTCAGGGTTTTCCAGGATACTCCAGATATATGGGGGCACACCGGATTTTTCGCCATAGTTTCTGAAAGCAAATGATTGTGTGCAAAAAATTCCGGTTTCAGATCCTAACCAATAATTGCCTTCTTTATCGCAAAGAAAGGCATAAAAAAACCTGTTGTATAAAGAATCTCTGTCAACAATATGCCCGACGGTGTCTATTTCAATCCAGGCCGTGTTATTATTATACATAAATATGTGCCCCTTGGATGCAATAAAATGACACTCTCCCAATGTGGAATTTTTATTATCGAATATTTTTACCGCCTGGCGGCCAACCAATTTATATAATCCGTTTTTGTCCACATCGGTCTGGTTTACCTCTGCTATAAAATAAACCCGGTGGTTGTCATGAAAAAGTTTATAATGCGAATTGTCAAATATTATTTGCGGCTTTTTTCCCGGCTCCAGGCAAAATAATTTTTTCTCAACTGAAAAAATCAAATTATTGCTGCCCGGATCCAACACTAAATTGTAAATATCATCCTTTGTATCGTGGGTATAAATAATTTCATGGGTTTTGCCATTGGTCATTAAAATTTTATTTCCGAAGCTCACATAAGCCTTGCTTGAATCGCTGGACAGCACAATTCTGTTTAAATTACTTTTTGGGAATTTCGCTATGATATTAAATTTCTCGTTCTGATAAACCGAAACACCTTTTAAGGTTAAACAAAACAGCGTGCCGTTTAATTCCAAAAACCTTTCAATATAATTATCCGTCAACCCATCTTCCATGGTGAAATTTTTAAACTTCATCCCGTCGAAACGGCTGGCGCCGCCTTTGGTGCCAACCCACACAAACCCCTGCTTATCCAGGTATAAAGTGGTTACCTGGTTTTGCGCCAGGCCATCCTTCACTGTATAATGCCTGTAAGTATATTGCTGCGCAAAGGCAGCAGAGCCATATAATAAAATCAATACTCCAAAAATGTATCGAATGGCGTTTCGCATAATCGGCAAATATAAAATATTTGAGTTTATTTTAACTCATTCATTCGTAATAAATAAAAAAATTTATATAAATTACAAATATAATTGTTTCCTTGACTATTTCGCCGACAAGACTGCTGTTTCGCGGGGAAGCATATCCTCAAAATAAAAAATCATCGTTCCTGTAGCGAAAAAATAAGTATTTTTGGAGAGAATTATCAAAGTTATTAATCAAACCCACAATGCTTATGAAAAGAGTTTTTGTTGCATTTACCTGTTTTTTCATCGCTGCTTTTTGCTTACAACAGCCTGCTTATGCATGCACTAATTTTATCATCACCAAGGGAGCTACTACCGATGGCTCGGTGATGATTTGCTATACCGCCGACTCGCACCAGCTTTATGGTGAATTGTATTTCCGGGCTGCACAGGATTACCCCGAAGGCGCCCTGATGGATGTTTATGAATGGGATACCGGCGAATACCGTGGAAAAATAAAACAAGCCCGCCATACTTATTCCGTGGTGGGCAATATGAATGAACACCAGCTTGCCATTGGCGAAACCACCTATGGAGGCAGATCCGAACTGGAAGATTCCATCAGATCGGGAATTATGGACTATGGCAGCCTGATATACATAGCCCTCCAAAGATGCAAAACAGCCCGTGAAGCCATAAAACTTATCGGCGAATTGATTGCCGAATACGGCTATTGTAGTTCGGGAGAATCATTTTCTATTGCCGATAAAAACGAAGCCTGGATATTTGAAATGATTGGTAAAGGTGTAGGTAATAAAGGCGCCGTATGGGTAGCCCGGCGTATTCCTGATGGTTATATCAGCGGCCATGCCAACCAGGCACGTATCACCACGTTTCCGCTGGCCGATGGCAAAACGTCTATCACCAACCTGCAATTCAAAAAAATTGACCTGCCCACCATTGAATGTATCTATTCTTCAGACGTTATTGAGTTTGCCCGCACTAAAGGTTATTTTACCGGCAAAGATGCCGAATTCAGTTTTGCCGATGCTTATGCTCCGGTAGATTTTGGCGCTGCCCGTTTTTGCGAAGCCCGTGTTTGGGCCGGATTTAACCGTTTCAGCAAAGAAATGGCGCAATATCAGGATTACGCGATGGGCGAAAACCTCAAAAACAGATTTCCGCTATGGATAAAACCCGACAGAAAACTCTCGGTTTATGATGTGATGGAAATTATGCGCGACCATTTTGAAGGCACCCCGATGGATATGACCAATGATCTCGGCGCCGGCCCCTTTAAATGCCCTTACCGCTGGCGGCCTATGACCTGGAGCCAGGATGGCGGTGATTATATCCACGAAAGAGCCACCTCCACACAACAGACAGGGTTCTCTTTTGTGGCACAATGCAGAGGCTGGTTACCCGATGCTATCGGTGGTATCATCTGGTTTGGCGTTGACGACACCTACAGCACTGTATATGCACCTATGTATTGCGGCATTACCAAAGTCCCTGAATCCTATGCTGTCGGCCTCGGCGATATGGTAACCTTTAACGACAATGCCGCATTCTGGGTATTCAACCAGGTTTCAAACTTTGCCTATACCCGTTATTGCGACATCATCCCCGAAATACGAACCCTGCAAAAAGAACTGGAAACAAAATATATTCAAACCGAGGTTCCTGAAACAGATAAAAACGCTTTGGCTCTTTACAAAGAAAATCCGGCCAAAGCTTTAGAACTAATCACACAGTATTCTGTGAAAACCGGAAACAATCTGGTGGCCCGCTGGAAAGAACTTTACAAATACCTATTTGTAAAATACCTGGACGGAAACGTGAAATATCCCGGAAAAACCAAAGAGTCGTCTAATGTAGATCACCCTAGGTACAGCGACGACTGGTACCGGATGATTATCAAGGAAACCGGCGACCGTTACAAAGTAAAAAGCGGCAGCGCTCAGTAAAAATAAAACCATACAGCCGCAACATAGTTGCGGCTTTTTTATACACCTATGCCCCTGCTCGACCTGCAACATCTGAATATTGATTTTAAAGGCGAAAACGGCGTGGTTCATGCCGTCAGCGATGTTTCTTTTACCCTTGAAAAAGGCAAGACCATCGGCATAGTGGGCGAATCCGGATCGGGAAAATCAGTAACCTCGCTGGCATTGATGGGCCTGTTGCCGTCCGGCATTTCAAAAATCACTTCCGGACAAGCCCTGTTTACCGATAAAACAGGCAACATTACGGACATCCTGGCCCTGCCCGAAAAAAACAAAAGGAAATTCAGGGGCGCCGAACTGGCCATGATTTTTCAGGAGCCGATGACCTCGCTTAATCCCGTTTACAAATGTGGCCGGCAGGTGGACGAAACAATTATGCTGCATCAGCATGTGAGTAAAAAAGAAGCCAAACGATTGACTCTTGAGTGGTTCAAAGAAGTCATGCTGCCCGACCCCGTGAAAGCCTATCGTTCCTATCCTCATGAGTTGTCGGGAGGACAACGTCAGCGCGTTATGATAGCCATAGCCATGAGTTGCACGCCTTCGCTGCTGATTGCCGATGAGCCCACCACCGCACTGGACGTAACCGTGCAGAAAAACATCATCGAACTGATGAAGCACCTGCAGCAGAAATACCAGATGAGCATAATTTTTATCTCGCACGACCTGGGTGTTATCGCTGAAATAGCGGACTATGTGCTGGTGATGTACAAGGGAATCGTAGTGGAACAAGGCGCTGTGGATACAATTTTTGAAAACGCCCAACATCCTTACACCAAGGGACTGCTTGCCTGCCGTCCCAAACTGGGAATACGGTACAAGCAACTGCCCACGGTAGAACGTTTTATGAAAAACAATATTGATGGTATTTTTGATGAAATACCACCCGAAGAACACCGGCAGGAGCTCGAAAAGAAATATGAAAACAAGCCCATACTGGAAGCTGTAAACCTGAAAACACATTTTTCCATAAAACGGGGATGGTTTCAGACTCCTTCTGTTTTTAAAGCCGTGGACGATGTTAGTTTTACGGTATTCCCCGGCGAAACTCTTGGTATCGTTGGCGAATCGGGTTGCGGCAAAACCACCCTGGGAAGAACCCTGTTGAGACTGGTGGAGCCGGCATCAGGGAAAATTGTTTTTTTCGGAAGTGAAATCAGTTCTTATTCCAAAAGCAAACTGAGAAAGCTGCGTAAAGATTTTCAGATAATTTTTCAGGACCCCTACTCTTCGCTTAACCCGCGGCTGACCGTTGGCAAGGCAATTAGCGAAGGTATGCGCATACATGGATTGGGCGCCAATGCAACGGAAAGAAAAAAAACTGTTTTAGACATTCTCAATAAAGTTAACCTTGGCGACACCATTTACGACCGCTACCCGCACGAACTCTCGGGCGGCCAGCGCCAGCGCATCTGCATAGCAAGGGCGCTGGCCCTCAGGCCAAAATTTATTATCTGCGACGAATCGGTTTCGGCGCTGGATGTCTCAGTACAGGCACAGGTATTGAACCTGTTGAATGAGTTGAAAAAAGAATACCGGTTTTCGCTGATATTTATTTCGCACGATCTTTCGGTGGTAAAATATATGTCGGACCGCATGATGGTGATGAAAAACGGTAAGATTGTCGAATACGGCCCTGCCGACGAAATTTACAAAAACCCAAAAACAGACTATACCAAAAACCTGATAGCCTCCATCCCAAAAGGCTTATAAAACGGAACTTGCGGAGGGCCTTCCTGCTTTCCCGGCAATTACCTTCTCGATTATTTCGGGAAAATACCGGTATTCCAACTGATGAACCTTGTGCGCAATTGTTTCTGCCGTATCCTCCGGTGTAACAGGGCAACGCGCCTGAAATATTACAGCTCCCGCATCGTATTTTTCATTGACGAAATGTATGGAAATACCCGTTTCCGTATCGCCCGAATTACGGACAGCCTCATGAACAAAACCGCCGTACATCCCTTTGCCGCCATATTTCGGCAACAGAGCCGGATGGATATTTATGATCCTATTGTGGAAAGCCCGGATAATAGCGGTGGGGATCAGCAGTAAAAATCCTGCCAGCACGATGAAGTCAATATTTAATTCTTTTAATTTATTTAAAACAACAGGTGTTTCTCTAAGCTCCTTTGACTTAAAAATCATACAGGGAATACGGTGATTTTTTGCGCGTTCAATAACATAAGCTTTGCTGTTGTTGCAAAGTATCAAAGCAATTTCAACGCTTTGGCTGCCGGCAAAGTGGTTGATGATATTTTCGGCGTTGCTTCCGTTGCCCGAGGCAAAAATGGCTATTTTTTTCATTTGTTGGTTTACTAAATCATTCGCAACAATTCATGCAAATATCAATGTTTTTCCTTTGCGAAAAGATTTTTTTTCTGAACTCACGGGAAATTTCACTGTCCCATATTTCGTTCAACGGCTGATGAAGAATGTTTCCCAGGGGATATGAGGCATTTTTGTCGAAACAACAGGGAACCACCACTCCATCCCATGTAATCACACAGGAACTCCACATACGAAAACAACGGTTATGAAGCTTGTTTTTTGTTTTCACAGTGCCGTCATCAGCAATTAAATACCGGGAGTTGCTATCGGGCAACCATTCGCCGGCACGTTCATAATTCAACAGTTGAAAAGATTTTACGGTGGTTTTATCGGCGCCGAGTTGTTTCCCTATTTTTTTAATTTCGTGCTGTTGTGACTGGTTTTTGCGTGTCAGCACAAATTGTATTTCAATAAAAGGATGTTTGGATTTCGTTTTTTTTCGTTGTTCTACCACTGTTTTAATCCCCTGAACGACTTTCTCAAAATCTCCGTTTCTTCTGTATTCGCGATATGTTTCAGCATCGGTTCCGTCTAAAGAAACAATCAGCCGGTCGAGGCCGCTGCAGATCAGTTTATTTGAGTTTGCTTCGTCTAAAAAATGCCCATTAGTAGAAACCGCAGTATAACAACCATTTTTTTTGGCACAGGCGATAAAATCAAAAATATTGTCATTAAGAAACGGCTCTCCCTGAAAATACAGGTTGAGATAAAAAACGCTTCCTGCAGTTTGTTCCATAATTTTTTCGAAAGTATCCATGGTCATAAAACCTCGGGGGCGCGAAAAGTTAGCCTGGGTAGTAAAACATTCGGGACATCTCAGGTTGCAAAAGGCCCCTGGCTCCACTGATAAAAAAGAAGGGGAGCCCCTGTGAACAGGTCTTTGAAGCAATATCGATAAAAAATATGAGCCTTTCAGCCGCAGGTAATTCATTATTTTTTTTCCGGACATCGCGGCTGACAGATGATAAAAATCATTCATGCATGAATTCAGCACGGTCAGATGTTTTGAGTCAGGCGTTTGATGACCGGATATTTTATTAAGAACTGTTTTGCGATGATTCGAATCACGGTATATGATGGGATCGCGAGCACCATTCCCAATATTCCTGCTGTACTGCCGGCAATCAATATTACCAGGAAAATCTCAAGAGGATGGGCTTTTACCACGTTGGAGTAGATATAGGGTTGAAATACATACGCATCAATGGCATTAATTACCATCAACGATCCGCATACTTCAAGTATCAGTGGTACCGTTTCAAGGGTTCCGCCTGCTTCAATGATTCCTGTGGAAGCAAATACCAGGGCGATAATACAGCCGATAATGGGGCCTACATAGGGGACAACATTCATCATGCCGGCAAAAACCCCTATCATCAAAGCGTTCTTATATCCGAATATTGTCATGCCGATTGTAATCAATGTCATAACAATGACCAGGTCGAGGGTTAGTCCCAGGAAGTATTTCGAAAGCAGTTTGATGATTTTCAGGTATACGTGTTTGATTTCGGTTTGGAGGTGGACAGGTGTGAGCAGCATGATGAATTTTATCAGCATACGTTCCTGTTTCAGAAAGAAGAAGGTTATAAATCCTATGGCAAAGACAGCCACAAAAAATCCGCCGGCAAAACTAATCAATGTCCCTGCCAGATCGCCTGCATTGGCAAAACTGATAAAAGACATCAGTTTTGCAGAGACCAGCGCCTCAATACTGTCGCCCGGTTTCATTATCTGAAAGCGAACAAAAAAGTTTTCAAGCCAATTAATAGGCTCTTGTAGTCCGAGCAATAATTCATCGGATCCAACCGACGACAGGGTGGTAATTTGCGATATCAGCATAGGTACAACCAACGCAAAAAAACCAAAGATAACACCATAAAGTGCAAACAATGTAAGTAAGGCACTCAGCGCATGAGGGAATTTTTTTTTGCCTATGCGGATACGGTCGAACAGCACCACCAGCGGTTTACCCATTACCGAAAGCACGGCAGCAACCAAAATATAAACGACTATCTTCCAAAAATACCATATCAGAAATCCAATGATAAGGACTCCGAGAATTATCAGCAGCCATTTATTTCGCTTAAGCATCTCAAATACGTTGTGTCAAAATTAAGTAAAAAGAAAACAATAGTTATGAAATTGTATTCAAAATTATTTCTTCCAGTTTTTGCATATCGCAGCAATGGCTTATTCCGGAATAATTGGCAGCTTTTTTTAGTGCTGTGTTTACATCAAAACCTTCCTGTTTGGTCGAATAATAAATTTTTTTCTGTTTTAAATACCCGGCCAGGTATTCCTGTTCGGTTTGACCGGGCGTTGGCACAAGTATAGCTTTCCGGCCTGTTACCGCCAAATCCATAATGGTGGAATATCCCGCCCTGGCAATAACATATTCCGAGCACATAAAATATTTTTTAATCTCGTCGGCTGTCAGATAATTAAATACGGTAATGTTTTTGTCTGTCGTACTAATTGATTTTTCTGCAGGCTTACCCAAAATGACCACTGCTTTCTTGCCGGAATTTTTCAATTGTTCCAGCAGCAGGCGCTGAAAAATACTGCGTTGCGGCTCGGGGCCGGATATCACGGCACACACATCATAGCCCGTGGTGGTTTGCAGAGGGGCATCGCAAAAATCGGAAAGGAGACCAATAAAACGCGCATTGGCGGGTAAGGGATGCTTTCCGGACAGCTCGCCCGAAAGTTTGAAATCGCCCGTCAAATCAGGTATCCAGCACACATCATATTTTTTGATAAAAAAGAAGTGAATCTTTTGCAGCCACTTTTCAACCAGGCGATTTCCCGCAGGGCTTTTGATGAATAGCTGGTGAGTAACATACACTGTACGGATTTTTCGGTTCCACAGGCCAAAACGGTTGTCGGAAATCAATGTGTCAATGTTGTATTTTTTTACAATCGATTTTACCTTATGGTGTTCCGCTGCAATACGGAACAAAATTTTTGGTATTTGCCAAAGGATGGTTCTCACCAGGTGGCCTCCTTTTGAATACCTGATATTGTAATCCCCGAAAATAACACTTTCATTATCGGGAAATACATTTTTTAGCAGCCTGGCAGCAGGTCCGTCAGCTGCGATAACTACATGGTGGCCGGCCTGATTTAAAATTTTTATCAGCGGGATACACCGGCTGGCATGTCCTAGTCCCCAATTTAGCGGACAAATAAGAATATTCTTCTTTTCAGGCAATATTATCAGAAAGTCAGGCTGTATTGTACGGCAATATTTCTGGGTGCTTCGATGAAACCCGGGCGCGTCATGTATTCGGTATTGAGCAGGTTGTTTACATAGACACCCACTCTTTGGGTTTCGGTAATATCAAACAATCCGCGAAGGTTCATCACGAAATAACCTTTGTTGTGTTCTTCGCGATAGGCTTTAAGTCCCGGAAGCAAGTCGGACGAAGCAATGCCCGGAATTAATTCCCCTTCAAAGGCCTTATCAATATTGATCATGTGGCTGGTATAGTTCATGCCTATCCCGAGCGTAAAGAAATGGATAGTAACATCAAGGTCGGCTTTAACCGAATGCAGGTATCTGTATTTAAGTATTTTTACGCTGTTGCCTGTGGTATCTGAGGCATCATAATCCATGTTTCTGGGATATGTATACGTGTATCCTGCCAGGATAGTAGCCGGAAAGCCAAACAAATTGCCCTGCCCTGTAAATGTAGCATCCACGCCATAAATACGTGCTTGGCCAACATTTAACGATTTAAACCCTAAAAACTTATTGATGTATTCTTCAAAACCCGTGTAATTGGTATCGGCCCTGCCATCAAGCCGGTAATCGTTGAAGGTAAACTCCATCATGTTTTTATATTCAGTCCAGAATCCGGCCAAATCAATATAGCCATTCCATTTTCCGATTTTTATACCTTGTTTGATTCCCAATTCGGCAGCCCATCCTGTTTCTGGTTTAAGCTGCTTGTTGGGAAATAAGTTTAATCCGCCCAGGTTGGTCTCCACAAATTTTTCTGCTACAGTCGGAAAACGGTATCCCTGGCCAAATGATGCCCTGATAAACGTATATTTTGCTGCCTGATAATTCAATCCGGCACGGAACACAGGCATGATAGGCAGTGTATGTATTTTGCCTTTGATTTTATATGAAAAAGTGGATTCCGATTCGGCGGTATCTATGCGGAAGTATTCTCCGCGAATTCCTAAAGATAATGTGAGTTTTTTCCAGAATTTGGCATCATATTGTGCATAGATTGAAAAGTTGACGGCATCGTGTTCTCCGAAAAGATCAGCTTGCGATTTTGAGTAGCTGCCCGATGCGCCGGCAGTAAGGTTGTGTTTCCCTTTGAAATTATGCTGGTATTGGTAGTCGCCGAAAATAATGTCGGAAATATTGTTTTTATCGGGTTCGTTGGGAAAAAGGTTAGATGTGCGGAACCATCTTAATTTCATGCTATACTTGCTGCCTCTTTTGTTGAAATACATAAAATACGGGTCCACATTGGCTCGTAAGCCCTGATTATGAGTTATCGCATCTTCGCGCTGCATATAGGCTGCCGAATCGGCATTTCCCCACAGGAAAAAGTTAGAAGTGGCCGCATACATAACATTAGCATTCAGCCCAAAAGAAAGCCCCTCAATTTTTTTGACACGGTAACGCAGGTTTACGTTGGCACGGCCCCGGCATTCGCCGTTAGGATAACGGAAACCCTGATCTTCGAAAAAGTTGCCGCCCACGCCCAGGTCGAACTGGCCGAATTTCTGCAAGTGCGAAAAATTAACTCCGCCAAATCCGGGATTTTTCATGCCCAGTAACGACAAGGGGTTAATGATTTTAGCCATTAATGTATTGGAATAATCGGGCCTGTATTCGTCCCACCAGATAAGCTCTTTACGTTTTGGGTTAAGATATACGCCTTCGTTGATGGTGATTTTGGTCTGGGGTTTGTCTTTAGGAAAAGCGGTCCTCAGGTTGATAACCCCGTTAAGGGCTGAAGAGCCGAACAAGGCAGAGGAGGCTCCTTTTATCACTTCTACCTGCGAAATATTTTCAATAGGCATAAAGTTCCATTTGGCATCACCGGCATCGGGCGATAACAGCGGCATGTCGTCCACCATTACCATTACGCGGCTGCCGGCTCCGTAGCTATAGCCGCTTCCGGCACGAACGCTGGGCTGGCCGTCAAACACATCAATTCCGGGGATTTTGTTGATTACCTCACTCAGGTTGTTGGTGTTCTGTTTTTCAATGCGGTCGGGTTTTAATACGGCCATCGAGATGGTAACATCGGACAATTTCTGTTCAAATTTTCCGGCAGAAACAACAATCCCTTCTATTACCATTGATTCCTCATACAACTCAATGTCTTCAATTTTTGTTTGTCCGGGTTTCAGGTCATAGGTTCTCACGACCGGCGTGTACCCGATATACTTATAAGTAATAGTTACTTTACCAGGATTGACCTTTAGCGAGTACCGGCCATCGATGTCGGAGGCCACACCGGTTTTTTCGTCCAGGATAACATTTACTCCAGGAATAGTCTCCTTTGATTTTCCGTTGAAGATGGTGCCTTTGATGGTTGCCTGTTGAGCTAAGGCCAAGAAAGAACAACTTAAAAATACAAAATGGAATAGTAGAATTTTTTTCATCAGAATGCTTTTATTTTAACCCGCATATTTTCGGAGCGCAAAAATACAAAATAATTAATAATACCAATCCTGTTTAATGAGCTGATTATCAACACTATATTATGACTGTCGTTAAAAAATCATTCATGCACAAAAATCAATACGCTGATTATCAGCAGATAAGGCGCAAAAACAAACAATTTAAATTTATGGTATAACGTAGCTTTTTTTTGTTAAAAAATCTTAATTGTCAAATCAACAAATAATTTTTGATTGGGATTAACCCCTTCTGTTTTAAAATAAATGATGTGAAATTTCTGAATGAGCGTAAGTAGAGAATGTATCATATCAGGATAATCCCTGCCAGGAAAATATCTGAACCGACAGCTCTTTCTGATTACGAGAATTTCTTGTGCCGGCCCTCCGGGTGAAAAATCAGGCACAAAAATTCGACACCCATCAGAAAGTTACCATATATTGAACGGCCACATTGATAGGGGCTTCGATATATCCGGGCCGTGTCATGTATTCGGTGTTGAACAGGTTATTTACAAATAGTCCTATCCTATGTTGCTTATTAATGTCAAAAAGCATCCTAAGGTCGAGGACATGGTATCCTTTGTCGTGTTCCGTACGGTATTGTTTAAGGCCCGGGAGCAGGTTCGACTTGGAAATGCCGGGGATGAGTTCGCCTTCAAAAGCTTTGTCGATATTGATAATGTGGCTTTTATAGATATAGGAAAGTCCCAGTGTGAAAAAAGCCACCTGTACTTCGAAATCACCTTTTATCGTATGATAATTTCTGTATTTTAAAACCTTAAAACTGTTGGTATCCGTGGCGTCATAATCAAGGTTAACGGGATCGGTGTAAATATAGCTCAGGCCAAGGGTTGCCGGGAATCCAAACAGCAGGCCCTTGCCCATCAGCGAAACATCAACTCCTGCGATTCTGGCATGGCCAACATTTAAGGATTTAAACCCGAGAAATTTTTTAATATAATCTTCATATCCGGTATAAGTAGTATCGGTCCGGCCATCTTTGCGGTAATCGTCAAAAGTAAATTCCATCATATTTTTATATTGTATCCAGAAAGCGGCCACATCAAAATATCCCAGCCAGGATCCTACCCTGAAGCCTTGTTTAAGTCCTATTTCGGCACTCCAACCCGACTCGGCATTTAAGTCCGGATTGGGGAAAATATTCAGTCCCCCGATAGAAGTCCGGATAAACTTTTCGGCTATTGACGGGAAACGGTATCCCTGTCCGAAAGAGGCCCTGACAAAGGTATATTCTGCTGCCTGCACGTTAATTCCGGCCCGCAGCACAGGCTCTATCGGAAAGTTAAAGGTATCTTTTTTTGTTCTTATCGAAAAGGAAGATTCTGTCTCATCTTTATCAATGCGGGCATACTCGCCTCTCAAACCAAGCGAAAACGAAACTCGTTTCCAAACCTTAGCATCAAACTGTATGTAAATGGCAGCGTTGGTAGCATGATGATCGGTTTGGTACAACAGTGCGGTGGATTTGCTGTAGCTTCCCATTGCGCCAGCCGTGAGATTATACTTATCCTTGAATTTATGCTGATACTGGTAATCGGCATAGATTATGTCGGCATCGTTATTCATGGTGCTGTCAGCATTATGATTTGTTTGCCTGTAATACCTGGTTTTAAGGGTGTACTTGCTGCCACGTTTGTTGAAATACAAAAAATACGGGTCAACATTGATACGGTACCCGGTAACGGGAACAGCAGGATTGTTCTGCCGGTAAATTCCTGAATCCGAGTCTTTCCATAAAAAGAAATTTTTCTTGTCCTGATACATATAATTTGCATTGAAACCCAGGGACAATCCTTCAATTTTTTTTGCCCGATATCTGAAATTGATATTGGCTCTGGCTCTGGCTTCACCTTCATCCTCCTGGAAACCCTGGTTTTCGTATAGGTTGCCGCCTACAACAAGGTCAAATTGGCCTATTTGCCGGGAATGAAAGAAGTTTAAACCGCCAAATCCCGGGTTTTTTACCCCAAACATGGAGAGGGGGTTTACCATTTTCCCAGCCACAGTATGTGAATATAATGGATCACTGTCGTACCACCAGGCCGCGCTACGGTTTTTAGGGTTCAGATACAAACCGCTGTTTACAGAAATCTTGGTTTCAGGTTTTGATTTTGGATAAGCTGTCCGAAGGTTAATAACTCCGTTTAATGCCGAAGACCCGAACAAGGCCGAAGAGGCGCCTTTAATAATTTCAACCTGTGATAAGTTTTCAAGAGGCAGGTAATTCCATTTTGAATCGCCGCCATCCGGTGAAAGCATCGGCAAATCATCCACCAGCACCATAACACGGCTGCCCGCACCATAACTATATCCGCTGCCGCCACGAATACTGGGCTGGTTATCATTGATATCAACGCCAGAAACTTTATTCAGCGAACTGGTGATATTGTTGGTATTTCTGTTTTCTATCTGATTGGGTTTCAACACATCCATCGAAATAGTAACATCCGAAAATTTCTGTTCAAACTTACCAGCGGTAACCACCACTCCTTCAATAGCAGTAGCCTGTTCCATCATTTCAACCTTAATTTCCTTTGTTTCGCCCGGTTTGATATCCAGCAGTTTGGTTACATTGGCATAGCCGAGAATTTTAAATACCAGCCTGACGGCTTTACCCGAATGCACTTTAACGGTAAATGAACCATCTATTTCGGAACTTACCCCTGTTTTATCACTCGTCATTACACTCACCCCGGGGATAGTTTCTTTGGTTGTACCATTGTAAATAACACCTTTCACGGTAGCTTCCTGCGAAAAACCGGAAGCCGCCACACAAAGTAAAGCAACGGCCAGTAGAAAGTATTTTTTTATCA
>Ga0209604_1001387_pt1 | contig 19732 bp, 17 predicted proteins | sample AD_UKC097_MetaG_FD_184405 | JGI IMG/M metagenome (GOLD analysis project Ga0209604, IMG submission 184405) | Active sludge microbial communities of municipal wastewater-treating anaerobic digesters from USA - AD_UKC097_MetaG (SPAdes) (version 2) | ecosystem: Engineered > Bioreactor > Anaerobic >... | reverse complement strand
GTCGCTGCGGCCGATGTCGTCGTAAAGCTTCTCAGCATGCCCCGTCAGGCCGTCCCGCTGGAGTTCAAGTTGATGCCTGAGCCACGCCTGAGCCTGGACCGCGCCGTCGGGCAACACGCTCATGGCCGCCGGCCTTTGCGCCAACACAGGGAACACAGCCGAACAGACGGCCGCCAGCATCATTCTCTTCTTCATTTGAGTTTCTTGTAAAGGTTGTCAATCTCTTCGATCTTGAAGCGCGTGAGCGCCACGGAACTCTGGCGGTCGTCGGCGAACGCGGCCTAACATCAGCGGCCACCAACCGCCGGAGCCGAAGGCGACTGGCGGTTGGGTGGGCTGCCGTGTTGGGAATAGTCTCTCTCTTTTCTTCCGGTCTGTCGAGGGGCCGGCCTTGGCTGCCCGCTCTCGTGTCGCTCGTTCTTTCCTCTGCAAGCCCATGCCGACAGTCTTCTCTCCTTCCAAATCGCTATCGATATCGGGATCGATTCTTTTGTCTACAGTCCAGTGTGCTCTTTCGCGATTGACTTGCTGGGTGTCGATACCGATACCGATAGCGATAGCGATCCCGATTCCGATTTCTCCGCTCCTAACCTCCCAGTATGCCGATCACAGAATCCGTCACGAATTTCAGAAATTCAGTCTGTTTTTCAGGGTCCATGTCCTGCGGGAACCACTCTCCCCAGACGCAGAGGACCAGGCGCCCGCCTGAGGGTTTCGTCACAAAGAGGCTCCATCCCATCATGGCGTAGTGCTTGGGGGGGCGAGTCCAAAGGATATTCCCGCCTTTGCCGGCGAAGTTGTACGTTCCGGCATACCGGTTAGAAAAGGGCATGGGATGCCCGGCGAAGAATTCAACGAGGTCTTCACTGACCGATTCGGAAATCACCTTCTTGTCGAGCAAGCGTTCGAAGAAGCCCGCCATGTCTCGGGCGGCGCCATGCTGCGGCAAACCCGCCACGGCATGGCGCCCGCCAAAAATCCGCCTGTCGAGCGTCTGTCGGAGAACCGCCTCGGAAGGAAGAATGTTGCCGCTCATCGAATCAAGGCCAAGCAGAGACGGGATGCGGTTGACGTTGTCGCGCCCCAGGAACTCGGCAAGCGCGTGCGTGGCCGCATTGTCGCTCTGCCCGATCATCAGGTCTGCCGCAGCGGACAGGGAGAGGTCCCCATGATCGGGCACCCCGATCTTCGTGCTCACGTCCAGGGATTCCTCGTGCTTCTGCCGAAAAAGCTCTGTCAGACAAAAGACCTTCACCATGCTGGCCAGGCACACGGAGCGGTCGCCAAAACGTTCCGTGATCCTTCCTGTCTTGAGGTCTTTGGCAAAGAAACCCACCTCATAGGGAAGGCCGTCCAGAAATTTCGCGAGCGCCTGCGCATTCTCAATCGGTTTTGCAGGCAGTATCTCCGCGACAGCGGACGACCGATTCAGGTCCGGCCTGCGGGCCTTCGCACGTGCCCAGCGCACGCTTCCCACCCCGCCGAGGCCGATTCCCACAACCAGCCCGAGGATGAGGCCTGCCGCAAATATCTTCATCGCATCTCCGTCCGCAGAAGCAACCCGGCGAGGCCGGCCCTGCATCCTCCCCCAAAGCTGAGCCACAGAAGGTTTCCGACAAACGTCATGCCCTGCTCCTTTCGGGTTGCTATCGAAACCGTTACCTCGCAACTCTAGCATGCGGACTCTTTGTCAAGCAAGGCGTTTCGCCAACCGCAACGTAATCGGTTAGAGACAGGGGTGTGCGAAGATCGTGCGTTTCTGGTGAAAGGGGGGATGGCGAGACGGGAGCGCGGGCGTCCTCGCCCGCAACAACGTGTCTTGCAAAAGGCTGATGCGCACACTTACCTTGAGAACCCAAACCGCGCATCGGAATCGCGGGCGGCCTTTCACAGAGCGGGCGGGGACGCCCACGCTCCCGACTGTGCTTCGCATCAAACACGCGCCCGACTCGCATACCCCCTGTCACTAACCGATTACAACCGCAACAGGGCCGACGCATCTTAAATTTGGCTCATAACGTCAGAACTGCGGGTGTGACATGCACCCAGTGAGTGCCATGCAGTCGGCACTGCGGCACGGTTTTTGTGGCCCCTCGTCCCCGTTCACGTACACGTACACGACGGCCTCATCGCCTTCCCGTGACCGCGTACGGTCCCGCGACTGGCCGGAGCTTGCTCTCATCCAAATCGCTATCGGGATCGGGATCGTCCATTTTGAGCCGTCCCGCGCGGCTCCTCTCGCGATGGGGCCGAAAGATATTCAATCCCGATAGCGATCCCGATCCCGATTTCGATGTCTACTCCCAACGTCAGCGTTGCGCGCGTGCTTTGAACGAAGAGTCGGGGGCGCGGACGGCCCCTTCCGCGATGTGAAACCTGAGGCCAAGCAGACGCGCGGTTGGCGTCTCGCCGGGGGGCCCGGCGCGCCGTACTGACCGCCTTTCCTGCGGACGGGGCCGTCCGCGCCCCCACCACCCCCCAACTCCTAAATCCTAATTCCTAAATCCTAACTCCTCCTTCCTCCTTCCTCCCTTCTCCCTTCTCCCTCGCCAATCCTCCGTTCTGATGATATTTTATCTCAATCGGAGACTGTGCGGGTGCGGCAGGCGCAAATGGCGGACGCTGAAAGCGAAGCGTGGAAATGAAAACCTATACGATTCTCGTCTGCTGTGCAGCGTTGGCGACGGCGGCGTGCGCGGGCGACGCATGGAACGCCGTGCCGGCGGACCGCATCCGCCTCGGCGGCGTGCTGGGCTGGCGCGTCGATCTGACGACCACCAATAACTTCATGCAGCTCGACCTGGAGGAGACCTTCTTCAAACCGTTTCGCGAGAAGACGGCGGCGGGCGGGTTCGTGGGGCTCGGCAAGCTCGCGGACGCGGCCGTGCATCTCGCGCGCTACTCCGGCAAGGCGGACGTGGTGGCGCGCAAGGAAGCCGTCATCCGCGCGATCCTCGAGACGCAGAGCCCGGACGGGTATCTCGGCTACCTGCGCCCCGAGAGCCGCATGAAGGCCCTCTGGGACCTGCATGACACGGGTTTTCTGCTCCAGGGCCTGATGTCGGAATACGAGGAGTACGGCGACAAGGCCGCCCTCGAGGCGGCGAAACGGGGCGCGGACTACGTGCTCGCGCACTGGAAGGACATGCCCGCGAACTGGGAGTTTGATTCCATCACCGACCGCGAGTGGACGCTCGGACTCGGCTTCGGCATCGCGCAGCTCTACGCCGCCACGAAGGACGCGCGATACCGCGACTTCCTGCTGAACGAGCGCTCGCTGAAGGAGTGGGAGCTGCCGATCGTGATCGGCCGCGGCAAGATGTTCTACGGCCAGGCCTACGGCTATCTCGGCACAGCGCTCGCGCAGTTGGAGATGCACGGGCTTGAACCCGACCCGAAGCTCCTCGGCCCGACGTTCCGCGCGCTTGACTTCATGCTGCACGGCGACGGCACGCTGGTGACCGGCACGGGCGGCATCGCGGAGTGCTGGACCGACGACCAGGACGGCGAGGGCTGCGTGGGCGAGACGTGCTTCACCGTCTACGAGCTGCTCGTGTTCGACCGCCTGATCCGCCTCGGCGCGGCGGACCTCGCGCGCACGGGCGACCTGATGGAGCGGACGATCTACAACGCACTTTTCGCCGCGCAGTCGCGCGACGGGCGCCGGCTGCGTTACTACACGCCGCTCAACGGCGAGCGGACGTACTTCGGGCGCGACGACTACTGCTGCCCGAACAACTACCGCCGCGGCGTCGCGCGCATCCCCCGCAACGTCTTCTACGTGAAGCGCAACGCCGTCTATGCGAACCTCTTCACGCCCTGCACGGCGGCCCTCGACCTCGGGGACGTGAAGGTGGCCGTCCGCGAAGAGACGGCGTATCCGTCGGACGGCAAGATCCTCTTCACGGTCGAGCCCGAGCGGCCGGCGGCGTTCAGTTTCGACGTGCGCGTGCCGCGCTGGTGCCAGGCGCCCGTCGCGAAGATCAACGGCGTGCGCGTCACCTACCCGTTCGCGCCGGGGAGCGTCCTCAAGCTGCCGCGCGTGTGGCAGAAGGGCGACACGGTGGCGCTCGACTTCCCGATGGCGCTCAGGGCCGTGCGCGGACGCGGGCGCCAGAGCGGGCGCTTCTGCATGATGCGCGGCCCGCTCGTCTACGCGCTCGACACGCGGTCCGCCGCGCGGCGCCCCGGAATGAACGGCCACGACAAGGGCGTGTTCGCGGGCCACCCGCACGACGTGCAGACCGTGCTCACGCTCGACCCGAGGCTCATGCGGTTCCATCCGGACGGCGAAAGCTCGGCGCGTCCGAACGGGACGATGATCGAGGCGCGCTTCTCGACGGAGGACTGGTCTGACGGCCCCTCCGCGGACGGCCCCACGGTGCTCCTCTCCGAATACGCGGGGCCGGACAACACGCTCACCTACTTCCGCACGCCCGACATCGAGGGCTGCGGCTGCGTCGACGATGAACTCTATTCCGGCGACACAAAAAAGCAAACCCCATGAAATACGGCTACCCGCCGGACCTGCAGGAAGAGGCGGACAAGACTGTACTGGCCCAGGCCAAACTCGTGTGCGCGGACTGGGAGGGGTGATCGTTCACGCATCGGATGGTGGGCGCGGAGGGGGTCGAACCCTCACGCCTTGCGGCACAGGAACCTAAATCCTGCGTGTATGCCAATTTCACCACGCGCCCGTGATGCGTCAGTCCAGATAGTATTTTTTGATCAGCGCCTCGAAGTGCGGATCATTCGCCACGTCGAGGATGCGCATTTCGCGCCGCGCGTTTTCCACCGAGTCGGAGGCGTGCGCGGCGTTGACCATGATGTTGGTGCCGAACTCGCGGCGGATGGAACCGGGGCGCGCCTTGGTCGGATCGGTGGCACCCAGAATCTCGCGGATCTTGGTCACCGCCTCAAGGCCTTCGTACACGATCGCGAGGCACTCCTCGGTGCCGGGCAGGGTGCGCTCCTCGGGCAGGCAGTTCGACGGGCGGCGTCCGGTCATGAACTCCACGATGTTTTCGAACTCGCGGTCGGCGAAAAGCGGCGCCAACGTGTCGCACAGGCCGTCGAGCGGCGCGGCGTCCACCGGGAATCCGAACTCGCGCGACAGCGCCTGCGCGGCGCGGTCCGCCGCGAATTTCTTGAAGACTTTCTTGAGGCCCTCGCGCACCGGCCCGTAGAACTCCTCGGCCTGCGCCACCGACATGGAGAATTTCTTCACGCCCACGATGCGCAGCCCGGAGTTCGAGAGCAGGTCCATGATGTTGCCGGCGCGCAGCGACGGCTGGTGCCAGTTGTCCGGCTTGAGCATCACCAGCGTCTCCTGCGCGTCGACGCCGCCCGGCACGTCCAGCGCGCCGCGCACGATGCCGGCTTGCGACGACAGATGCGGCAGCCACATGCGGAGGATGTCGCCGACGACCTGACGGGACGCGCCGACCAGCACCGCCGGTTCAAAATACTCGATCCGGCCGGTTGCCGGATTGCGCACCAGGTCGCCGTAGGTGTCGCGCACGCTCTGGCCGCTGCACCACTGCTGGCGGATGGAGCCGGTGACCTCGAAGATCTTGCGGATGGCGTCCTCGCCCTCGAAGAGCAGCAGCATCGAGCGGTGCGGGCGTCCGGTCGCGGCGTCCGGCGTGTAGACGCGCCGCACATAGGCAGAAAAGAGCGCGCACTTTTCCGGATCGCTGGGATCGTAGGTTTCCAGATAGGTCGCGAATTGCTCGGCCAGTTCGGCCGAGGCCCCGATGATGCGCGCGCCGACCAATTTCAGGTCGGTGCGCACCAGGTAGCGCGCGATAATGCCGCCGGTACGCGATTTGCGGATCGGATACGGATTAATGATGACGAACGCCAGTTCCTTCGCCATGTCTAGTGTCCCTTTACAGGTTGTTTCACGGTCTGCCGGATGCTGACAGCCCCCATCGCGACCAACGCGACCGACATGATAATCAAGATGCCCGTCGTCAGCGTCATCACGCCGCCGGCCCTGAAGCCGTCTGACTGCCACACCCGCAGGTTGCGCAGGAAGAGGGTCGTGATCGCGGCGCCGCTGGTGGCCATCATGAAAAGCATCGGCAGCAGCGTGAGCGCGAGCGGACGCTTATGTCGCAGCAGCCACAGGCTGCAGCCGAGCAGGGTCAGCGCGGCGAGCAACTGGTTGGATGACGCGAAGACCGGCCAGAGGCTCTTCGCACCGCCGCCGAGCAGCAGCCAGCCGGCGGCGGCGACCGCGACCAGCGTGGCGACGTAGCGGTTGGAGATGAGGGCACGGAACGAGGATGACACCGGCGCGGCTACGGGCGGCGCGTCCTCGGGCTGTTCGCGCGGCAGGAAAAGCTCCTGCCACGTGAAGCGGGCCAGGCGCGTGGCGGTGTCGAGCGTCGTCATCAGAAAAGCCGCCAGCGCCAGCGAGATGAACACGATGCCCGCGCTGTGCGGCAGCCCCAGTTTGTCGGTGAAACTCGCGATTCCGCCGGCGAACAGCTTGACCGCGCCCTGCGTTTTCAACGCCGCGGCGTACTCGGCCTGGCTCATCACCCCGACCGCGATCAGCGCGATGATCGCCAAGGCGCCTTCTATCAACATGCCGCCGTAAGCGACCGGGCGGAGGTGACGTTCGCTGTCCACCTGCTTGGCGGTGGTGCCCGAGGCCACCAGCGCGTGGAAGCCGGAGCAGGCGCCGCACGCCACGGTCACAAAGAGCAGCGGGATCAGCGGATCGGAGCGGCCGCTCAACGGACTCACCGCATGCCAGCCGGCAAAGGCCTCGAGATTCAGGGCCGGCCGCGCCACAAAGATGCCGATGAAGCCAAGCGCCATCATGGCGTAGAGCAGGTAGGAGTTCAGATAGTCGCGCGGCTGCAGCAGCAGCCACACCGGCAGCACCGAAGCCGCGAAGCAGTAGGCGAGCAGCACCACCGTCCAGAGCTGCCGGGCGGTTGCCACGTCGCAGCCCAGCAGCTTGACCAGATCGAGCGGGAGGAGCGTTCCGGCATAGACGCAGGCGAAGGTCAGCGGCACAAAGATCAGCGAACCGGTCAGGATGCTCAGGCCGCCCCTGTAGACCAGGCGGCCGAAGACGACCGCCAGCCCGATGAAGAGCAGCGACGCCGTGGCGACGGCCGGAATCTCAACAAAGGTGACCGCCACGATGCGCAGAAATTCGGCGACGACCAGCACCAGCGTGAACCAGCAGAAGAAGAGGAAGAGCATGCGGCCCCAGTACCCCATCAGCGATTCGATCACCGTGCCGATCGAGCGGCCCTGGTGGCGGATCGAGAGGAACATCGCGGCGAGGTCATGAACCGAGCCGATCAAGATGCAGCCCAGCACGATCCAGAGCGCCACCGCCGCCCAGCCGAACTGCGCCGCCAGCACCGGTCCGACGATCGGCCCGGCGCCGGCGATGCTGGCGAAGTGGTGGCCGAACAGGATCGCGGGGTGGGTCGGCACATAGTCGACGCCATCGCGCAGCGTGTGCGCGGGCGTCGGGCGCGCGGGATCGACCCCGAACACCCGCTCGACGAGGCGGCCATAGACATGGTACGCCAGATAAAACAGCACACAGGACAGCGCGAGCAGCACGGCTCCGTTCATGGCGAGTCTCCCTTGCGTGGCGGAAAGGGGCTCAGCTTAGCGCTTTGGAAGAGAGGTGTCAATGAAAGCCGCCTGAGCCATGCCAGTTCGCGGCGGCGCATGCGGGCGCGTTCGCGCGGCGTGGCGTCGTCCGCGCCGGTCAGATGGTCGCAGCCGTGCGCCAGATAGAGCGCGAGCTCGCGGTCGGCCGACCACCCGGCGCGGCGCGGTGCGGCGCGGAGAGCACGCTCGACATTCACGAACAGTTCGCCGACCAGGCCGTCGGCTTCGCCGGGAATCGGCTCGTAGCGTTGCGTGATCACATCCGTGGCGCCCTCGTGGCCCAGGACCGCCCGGTTGACAGGCGCGATGCCGGCGTCGTCCAGCAGGTGGACCGTCACCTCCTGCCACGGCCGCTCAGCGGGTGTCCGGGCCAACCCCGCGAGACCGCGGACCAGCCGCCTCACCGCAGACGTATCGACGGCAAATCGGCGTTGTGCATGGCAGATGGCGACTCGCATGACCGGCTTTCCTGAAAAGCAAAGATTTAGGACGCGGGCGAAAGGAAGTCTCCTCCGCGCTCCCGCATCCTAAATCCAGACGGCACCCTCACGGCGCGCCGGCCGATCTGCCGGCGCGCGGGTTTTCTCACGCCTCGCGCAGGCGGGCTTTCTTGCCCGTGAGGTTGCGCAGGTAGTAGAGCTTGGCGCGACGCACGCGGGCGGAACGCTCCACCTCGACGCGGTCAATGTACGGCGAATTCAGCGGGAAAACCTTTTCCACGCCCACGCCGTACGAGATACGGCGGACCGTGAAGGTCGCGGTATTGCCTGTGCCATTGTCGCGGGCGATGACGGTGCCGGCAAACGCCTGCACACGCTCTTTATCGCCCTCCTTGATCTTCACAAAGACCTTGACGCTGTCGCCCACCTTGAACGCCGGGGCGCTCTTGCCGGCATTCGCCTTGGCGACCTGCTCGGCATTGATCTTATCAATCGCTTTCGCAATCATCTCACTTCTCCAACTATGCTCACGCACTACAATGAACTAACGAACCAACAAATCCGGCCGCCGTTTCGCCGTCCTGTCCAACGCCTGCCGCTCGCGCCAGGCCTCCACCTCGGCATGGTTGCCGTTCTGCAACACCGCTGGCACCGCCATCCCGCGATACACCGGCGGGCGCGTGTACTGCGGGTATTCCAGACGGTCCTCGCTAAAGGACTCGTCTCGAGTCGCCGCCTCGCCGCCGCCCAGCACGCCGGGCAGCAACCGCACCACCGCATCGACCACCACCGCCGCAGGCAGGACCCCGTTGGTGAGCACGTAGTCGCCGATCGACAGCTCGTCCGTCACCAGCGCCGCGCGCACGCGGTCGTCAATGCCTTCATAGTGGCCGCAGACAAAGATCAGGTGACGGGCCTTCGCCAGCCGCCGAGCTTCCGCCTGCCGGAACGTCACGCCGGACGGGGTCATCAGGATCACCCGCGCACCCGGCGTGCGCACCGCCTCGATCGCTTCGAACCACAGCTCCGGCTTCATGATCATGCCGGGACCGCCGCCGTACGGACGATCATCCGCCGTGCGCCGGGCGTCACGCGCGAAGTCACGCAGATCCACCGTCCGAAAAACAACCGCGCCCTGCCGCGCCGCCCGCCGCAGCATGCTCTCCTCGAGAAACCCGCGGAGCATGCCCGGAAACACGGTCAGCACATCGATCTGCAGGGGTTCACCCATACCGACCGCCGCGCGACCCTTACACCGCCGCCGTCAGGGGCGCGGCCTTCTTAGCCTTGCGGACCATGCTCGCCACGGTCTCGCTCATCTGGGCGCCCTTGGACTGCCAATGCGCGACGCGCTCCAGATCCAGCTTGAAGTTCTCGCCTTCACGCTTGGGCTCATACCAGCCCAGAATCTCAAGAAACTTACCATCGCGGGGCGAACGTTCGTCCGCCGCCACCACGCGATACGACGCGTTGTTGTTGCAGCCTGTCCTGCGAAGTCTGATTTTGACCATTTTCTCCTCCGTGAAACGCGATACATTACCAACACCGCGCCCCGCGTGGCAAGCGGGATTTTTCAGTCGGCCTTCTTTTTCGCGCGCGGCGCGCGCTTTTTCGTGCCTGCGGCGGGCTTTTTCGGCACGCCGGCCGTTGTTGTCTCTGTTTTCTCCGGAGACGGCGCCGCCGCCTCTCGCGCGGTCGGCGTGCGCAGCGGCAACTCGTCCCGCATGCGGAACGCGAGCCCCTGCCCGTCCCCGGCCACGCTAATCTCGATCACGCCTGCGGTCAGCACGCCGCGCAGCAGCTCCTCGGCCAGCCGGTCTTCCAGGTGCCGCTCGACGGTGCGCCGCAGCGGCCGGGCGCCCAGGGCGGGATCGAAGCCTTTGCCGACCAGAAACTCGGTGGCGGCGGCGTCCGGCTCCAGCGTGATCGCTTTGGCCGCGAGCCGCTCGCGCAGCTTGGCCAGCTCGATGTCGAGAATCTTGACGACATCCGCCTTGTCGAGCTTGCGGAAGACGATGATGTCGTCAAACCGGTTCAGCAGTTCCGGCTTGAAAATCTGTTTGGCCGCGTTGATCATGCGGTCGCGCAGCCGGCCGTAGTCCTCCTGCGCTGACTCATGCGCGAAGCCCAGGCCCTGCCCCTGTTTGGACGTGTCGAAGCCGAGGTTGGAGGTCAGGATCACCACCGTGTTGCGGAAATCGACCTGCCGCCCCAGGCTGTCGGTGAGCCGCCCCTCCTCCAGAAGCTGCAGCAGCATGTTCATCACGTCCGGGTGCGCCTTTTCCACCTCGTCGAAAAGCACCACGCTGTACGGCCGGCGCCGCACGCGCTCGGTGAGCTGCCCGCCCTCTTCGTGGCCGATGTAGCCGGGCGGCGAGCCGATCAGGCGCGAGACCGTGAACTTCTCCATGTACTCCGACATGTCGATCTGGATCAGCGCCTTCTCGTCGCCGAACATCTTTTCGGCCAGCGCCTTGGCCAGCAAGGTCTTGCCCACGCCGGTGGGGCCCAGAAAGATGAACGAGCCGATCGGCCGCTTGGGATCCTTGAGGTCAGCCCGCGAACGCCGCAGCGCGCGCGCCACCGCCTGGATCGCCGGGGCCTGGCCCACGACCGCCTCCTGCAGCTCCTGCTCAATGTTGAGCATGCGCGCCAGCTCGGTCTGGCTCATGCGCTTGATCGGCACGCCGGTGATGTGCGCCACCGTTTCCGTCACGTCGTCGACCGTCACCGGCTGGGCCTTCTCGCTGTGCTCGGCCTTCCACGCCGCCACCACGGCGTCCAGCTCCTGCTTGGCCTTGCGCTCTTCGTCGCGCAGCGCCGCCGCCTCTTCGAAATGCTGATCGCGGATGGCCGCGTCTTTGCGCTGGCCCATTTCGCGGATGCGCCGCTCGAAGTCGCGCACGTCCGGCGGCCGCGCCGACACCCGCATGCGCACCCGCGCCCCCGCCTCGTCGATCGCGTCGATCGCCTTGTCCGGCAGTTGCCGGCCGGGCTGGTAACGCGCGGTCAGCTTCGCCGCCGCCTCCAGCGCCCCGGCTTCGTACAGCACGTTGTGATGCGCCTCGTAGCGCGGCGCGATGCCGCGCAGGATCGACACCGTCTCCTCGACGGTCGGCTCTTCGACGCGCACGGTCTGGAAACGGCGCTCCAGCGCGGCGTCCTTCTCGATCGATTTGCGGTACTCGCTGAGCGTCGTCGCGCCGATGCACTGCAGCTCGCCGCGCGCCAGCGCGGGCTTGATGATGTTGGCGGCGTCCATAGCGCCCTCAGCCCCGCCGGCACCCACGATGGTATGCAGCTCGTCCAGGAACAGGATCACGTTCTTCTCGCGCCGGATCTCGTCCACCACCGCCTTGATGCGCTCTTCAAACTGGCCGCGATACTTCGTGCCGGCCACCATCAGCGCCATGTCGAGCGCGATCACGCGCTTGCCGAGCATGCGCTCCGGCACATCGCCGTTGATGATCGCGTGCGCCAGCCCCTCGACCACCGCCGTCTTGCCCACTCCGGCCTCGCCCAGCAGCGCCGCGTTGTTCTTGGAGCGGCGGCTCAAGATCTGGATCACGCGTTCCAGTTCGCTGCGGCGGCCGACCACCGGATCCAGCTCGCCCTGTTTCGCCAGCTCGGTCAAGTCGCGGCCGAATGCGTTCAGCGCCGGCGTCTTGGACTTCACCTCTTTTTTCGCGCCGGCCGGAGGCGGTGCGCCCGGCGGCGGCGTCTCCGGCATCGGGCCCTGCCGCTCTTCCTCCTCGCGGTCGGACGGGTCGAACCCGTCCTCCACCTCGTCCGCATCCTCCATCGCCTCCAGGCAGCGGCGCACGCCGTCTAAGACCTCGTCGATCCGGACATTCAGCGACTGCAGGACCTGCGCGGCCACGCCCTCGCCTTCGCGCAGCAACGCCAGCAACAGGTGCTCGGTGCCCACCATCTGCTGCTGCATCGACTGGGCCTCGGAGACCGCCAGTTGCAGCACCTTCTTAGTGCGCGGCGTGTAAGGCAGCTCGCCCTTGGTCTTGATGTCGCCGCCAAAACCGACCATGCGCTCGACCGCGATGCGCACGTCATCCAGCGACACCCCGAGCTCCTCCAACACCTCAACCGCCACGCCCTCGCCCAGCGCCACCAGTCCCAGCAGCAGATGCTCGGTGCCGATGTAGGGGTGGTTGAAGCGCTCGGCCTCGCGCGCCGCCAACTGTAACGCGCGCTGCGCACGCTCCGTAAAATGACCGAATCCGTTCATATCGCCTCCTCAACACTTCAATTTCACGCGGGCCACCTTGCGGCTCAAAAACTCCGCCCGCATCTCATCGCGCTCGTCGGATGTCATGGAAGTTCCCAGGCCCTTCTGCAGATGGCCCGGCTGCATCATCAGGATCAGCGCGTCCACATCCGACACCTTCAGGCGCGTGCAAAGCCCCATCGCCGCCCCCAACCGCAACGCCGAGAGGAATTCCAGCGCCTCGGCCGTCGCCAGCAGGCGCGCGTTCTGCAGGACACTCAGCGAACGCGCCAGACAGTCGACCAGCACCAGCGGCGTCTCCTGCAGCAGGCGCACACGCGCGTTGTGCTCCTGGCGCACCACTTCGGAGCAGATGCGCGTCACGCGGCGGATGATCCCCGCCTCGTCGGTTCCCAGCGTGTCCATGTTCGAGACCTGATAAATCTGCCCCGCCGCCTCGGACCCCTCGCCGCCGATGCCGCGCACCAGCAACCGCATCCGTTCCAGACCGCGCACGACCGGCTCGATCTCGCCCAGCAGGCTCGAGCCCAGCAGGTGCAGCATGACGCCCGCGCGCAGGCCGGTGCCGACATTGCTGGGGCAGGCGGTCAAATAGCCCAGCCGCGGCGACCACGCATAGGCGAGGTGGCGCTCCAAACCGGTGTCCAGAGCATCCGCGCGCCGCCACGCCCCCGCGACATCCAGCCCCTGCGCGAAACCCTGGATACGCAGATGGTCCTCTTCGTTGACCATCACGCAGACCGAACCGTCCTTGGCCACCGCCACGCCGCCGCCCGCCGCCCGCTCCAGCAGCTCTTTGCTGATCAGGTGCGATTCGCACAGCATGTCGCGGTCCTGCTCCTCGACCCCCGCCACCGGCGTGACCCGCAGCTCGGGCGCTTCAGCGCTCAAAGCCTCGCGCACGGCGTTCAGGACCCGTTCGCGGTCACGTTCGGTGGCCCAGTCCGGGAAGCGTTCGCCCGCCAGATTGCGCGCCAGCCGCACGCGGCAACTCATCGCGATCGTCGCCGCCTGCTCAGGCAGCGCGGGGCGCGGCGCGTCTTGCGCCTCCGAGGTCAGCATCATGCCGGGCCTCCCTTCGCCGCATCGGGCTCGGGCAGGCGGAGCAGCTCGTCGCGCAACGCGATCGCCTCCTCATAGCGCTGCTCCTTGACCGCCTGCGCCAGGCGTGCCTCAAGCTGCCGTCGCTGACACAGGGCCTGCGCACGCTGCGGGACCTTGCCGACATGCTGCCTGGCGCGGTGCAGATCAAAAATCGCCGCATCCAGCTCTCTGGCAAAAGCCTCGTAACACGCCGGACACCCCAGACGCGATTGCTTGCGGTATTCATGACGCAGGATGCCGCAGGCCGGACACGCCGGCTCGGCGCGATTCATGGCGCGCCCCACGATCTCAAATGCCGCGTCGAGGATCATGCCCATCAACGGCACCGTCCCCATCCCACCCGCGACAGGCTGCTCAGCGTCGACGTCGGGCGGCGCCGCAGCAGCCGCCTCCTGCCGGGCGCAGCCCTGGCAGACATACAGCTCCTGAAGCTCGCCCCCGACCTCGCGCCGGATCGCGGTTTCCGCGTCCGCTTTATGACACAGTTCACATTTCATCTTATCCGTCCAAACCGTAAAAGTGAACTGTAGCAAAAATCAGCGCGGGCCGCAAATGCGCGCCACCCCCGCCTCAGAGTTCGCGGATATAGATGTTCTTGAACTCGATCGGGTCACCGTGGCACTGCAGTTCGATCTGCTCTTTGGAGAAGATCGGCTGGTTGCGGTCCCAATAGTTTTCCAGCACGGTGTTGTCCACGACCAGGGTGCCGTTCAGCTTGACCGTCACCTTGTCGCCGACCATCTTGATGTAGAACGTGTTCCAGTCGCCGATCTGGCGGTCGGCGATCGCGAGCGCCTGGCTCGGGTTTTTCTTGTTGTTGTACAGGCCGCCGGACCCGATCTTCCACTGGTTGTGCGGGTCCCAGATCTGGACCTGCGGCGAACCGCGCAGGTACAGCCCGCTGTCGCCGCGCACGGTCAACAGCCGCCAGTCGACCCACATTTCGAAATCGCCGTAATCCTTGGCCGTGGCCAGGCTGTACCCCTTGCCGTCAAAATAGAGCGTACCGCCGTCGCGCACATGCCAGCTCTTGCGCATCTCCTCGTCGGCCTTCGCCTGCATCTCGGCCCGCTTCTCGGGCGCGGCTTTCTGGCGAACCAGCGGGTTGTCAAACTTCTCGGCGCGGGTCACGCCCTTCCAGTTCGCTAAATCCTTGCCGTTGAAGAGCGCGGTGAATCCCGCCGGCGGCGTGTTGTCCGTCGGCTTCACCACCTGGTAGTCGGCCGGGACCTCTTTGATGCGGATGTTACGCCAGTCCACGCGCGTGCCGTGCCCCAGCCAGCCGATGTGCCCCTTGGGGTTGTGCAGGCCGGGGTGCGCCTTTTTGTCCATCGTCTCCTTGATGGTGGCGAGATCAGCATCCACAATCACCTCGCCGTTCAGGAGCACCGTGATCTTCGAGCCGATCGCGCGGACCTCCTGAACGTTCCACTGGCCGACCTTTTTCTGAAAACCGCGCTTTGCCGGCACCACGCCGTAGATCGAGCCGTGGTACTGATACGGCTGCAGCTTGGTGTACTGCGACCCTGAATCATCGAGAATCTGCAACTCCATCGCGTTGTAGGCAGCATCCCCTTGCAGCGGCGCACGGATGCCCAGCCCGTTGTTGGAGTTGGTATACAGCAGGAAGTCGAAACGCAGAATGAAGTTGTCGTACTCCTTGGCGGTCATCAACTTGCCGCCCTTTTTCGGATCACAATAGAGAACCCCGTCCTCTACCTTGTAGCCGTCGGTCGCGCCGACCCATCCGGTCAGATCCTTGCCGTTGAACAGCGAGACAAACCCTTCCTCGAGAGCCGGTCCGTCCGCCTGCGTCGCCCAAACGCCCGCCACAGCGACCGCGCATGCCGCTAAAAGATGCTTCATTTGTTTGTGCCCCTTTTTTGTTTTACCGGCAGGAACCCCTGCCCATCACTATTCCTTGCTGTATTTAAATCGAATGCCCGCCGAAAAGCAATCCGCGTTTTTTCGCACGCGCCTCGCAATGCTTTCCAATCACCGGCGCCCGCGAGCCCCCCCATAACCCTATACGAACGGATTCTCTCCCGGATATCGCACACCCTCCGGCAGGGGCGTGTTGATGTCGTCCACGCCCAGCAGCGTGACTGTCTCGAACAGCGCGCGCCCGGCGTGCGCGAATCCGAAGCCGCCGTGATGCGGGAACCGTTTGCTGATCAGCACGTGGCGGTAGAAGCGCGCGAAATCGCGGATGCCCACGATGCCAATCCCACCGAAGGAGCAGGGATCGATGTCCAGGATCTCGCCCTCCGCAAGATAGCTCGTCCGTTCGCCGTCGGCGTTGCCCTGCAGGCGGAACATCGTGGCGGGGCCGGGCTTGAGCGGGCCTTCGAGCGTACCGCGCGTGATGTCCGGCGCCCGGCCGCCTTCCATCAGGCGGTTCATGATGAGCTGGAACTTCATCGAACAGCTTTTCATACAGGAGCTGCACGTGTTGCCGCAGTGGAAACCCATGAAGAGGTCTCGGGCGGGAACCCCCTTGAGGTTCTTGCCCTTGATCACGTCGGCCGGCACGGAATTGTTGATGTCGAGCAGGGTGGCGGGCAGTCCCGTCGCGCACTGCAACATGTACTCGGAGAGCGCGCCGTAGAGGTCCACCTCGCAGGCCACCGGAATGCCGCGCCCCGCGAGGCGGCTGTTGACGTAACAGGGCACGAAGCCGAACGCGCCTTCAAACGACGGCCAGCACTTGTTCGCGAAAACGCCGTAGGATGACGCGCCGAGATTCGCCTCGTAAAACTTCATCAGGGTCAGCTCATATTGCGCGAGGCGCGGCAGCAGGTCCGGCCAGCGGCAGCCCGCGCCCAGCTCTTTCGCCATGTCGGCGGCGATCGCCGCGATCGTCTTCTTCTCTTTCGCGGCCGCTTTGTACGCCACCAGCAGGTCCAGCTCGGAATTCTCCATCACCGTAACGCCGAGGTCATAGAGCGGCTGGATCGGCGCGTTGCACGCCATAAAATCCTGCGGCCGCGGACCGAAGCCGAAGATCTTGAGGGCTTTCACGCCGACCACCGTGCGGGCGATCGCGACGAACTCGCCGATTTTCTGCGCGAGATCCTTCGGCAGCCCCACGGGATACTGCGGAATGTGGACGGCGAGGCGGCGCAGCCCGATGTTGTAGGAACAGTTCAGCAGGCCGCACAGCGCGTCCCCGCGGTCGTTCGCAAGTACGGCCTTGTTCTCTTCGGCCGCAGCCACGGCCATACAGGGACCGGGAAACTCCTGTAAAAACAAGGTCGTGGGCGCCTCAGGCCCGAAATTCCCCAGATACGCCACGGCCGCGTTGCAGCCGACCGCGACCAGCTCGTCGCACGCGGCCAACGCCTGCGTCTCGTTCTCGACGATCACCGTGGCGGCGACCGCGCGCACCTTCTGTTTCTTTAATTCCGCCATCAGCGCGTCGAGGCGCTTCTGAGTCAACGAGGCGGGGAAACAGTCTCGCGACACGCCGACGACTCCGATCTTAATGTCAGGCACGTTCGTCAGACTCATCGTTCTCTCCTTCATTCTTGCACATTCCTTGTTTGATCTTGGGACGTCCCGTTGGTTATCGGTCATTCCCCTGGCCATAATAAGCGCCGGGACCGTGTTTGCGGCCGTAGTGCTTGTCGAGCAGGTAGCCGGGTAACGGAGCGATATCGGGGCGCAACGCAAAGGTCGCGGCAGCCCTTTGCGCGACCGCCTCCAGAGCAACCGCGTTCTCGACCGCCTTCAAGGGATCGGGCCCCCAGACAAAGGGGCCGTGCCCCGCCGCCAGCACGCCGGGCACGGCATCGGGATCCAGACCGCGGAAGCGCTCGACGATCAGCAGGCCGATATGCCGCTCATACTGATCGCACACCTCGGCCGACGCCGGTATCCGCGCGACGGGAACCGCGCCGTGGAAATGGTCGGCGTGCGTCGTGCCAAGACACGGGATCTCGCGCGCCGCCTGCGCGAAGGCCGTGGCATAGACACTATGCGTGTGGACGACGCCTCCGACATTCGGAAACGCTTGGTACAGCACCGCGTGGGTCGGCGTGTCGGATGAGGGCGCACAGGGGCCTTCAACCCTCTTGCCGTCGAGATCGGTCACCGTCATCGCCTCGGGCGTCAGCGCGTCATACGGCACACCGCTGGGCTTGATCACCAGCAGGCCGCGCGCGCGGTCGATACCGCTGACGTTGCCCCACGTGAGCGTCACCAACCCATGCCGCGCCAGCGCGAGGTTGGCTTCGCAGACGATTACTTTGAGTGCTTCGAGCATTGACATTTCCCCGACGGGAATCGACGGCTTCGACCGGTATCGACAGGTGTCGAGACCTGCCGTCACCTGTCGAGACCCGTCGATCCTCTTTACCGCTGACGTTCCCGGAGCGCGATCAGCGCCTTCATGACATTGGCCATGCCGCCGCTCCACGCTGCGGTCCCGAACCCGTCGTGAAGCTGACGGTACAGCCTGAACAGCTCGGCGTAAACCGCCACGTTCTCCGGGATCGGCTGATAGACCCGGCCACGGACGCGGCAGACCTTCGCCTGCGCCGCCTCGATATTCTCGAAAGCGCCCGCCGCGACCGCGCCGAACAGCGCGGCGCCCAGCGCGCAGGTCTGGTCCGATGCCGCGACCGCCATCGGCATATTCAGCACGTCGGCGTACACCTGCATGAGAAAAGGGCTCTTGGTGGACAGACCGCCACAAGTGATGACCTGTTCCACCGGCACGCCATAGTCACGCACGCGATCAATAATCATGTGCGCGCCAAAGGCCGTGGCCTCCACGAGCGCGCGGTAAATCTCCGCCGCAGTCGTGTGCAGCGTCTGTCCGAGCAGCAGGCCGGAAAGCCGCACATCCGTCAGCACGCAGCGGTTGCCGTTGTTCCAGTCGAGCGCCAGCAGTCCGCTTTCTCCCGGCTTCAACTTGGATGCCGCCTCGTCTAATGCAGCGAACTTATCGCCCTGCGAGGCCCCGTACGCATCCGGCACCAGATGGTTCACACACCACAGAAAAATATCGCCGACGGCCGACTGTCCCGCCTCAATGCCGATATAGCCGGGCATAACCGAGCCGTCCACCATGCCGCACACGCCGGGGATGTCGCGCAGGGGCGGATCGTTCCTGGCGACCAAGAGGTCGCACGTGCTGGTGCCGAGGATCTTCGCCAGCTTGCCGGCGGCGCAGCCGGCGCCCACCGCGCCCATGTGCGCGTCGAACGCGCCGACCGCCACGGCGATGCCGGCGGGCAGGCCGAGCGTCTTCGCCCATCCGGCGCAAAGCCCGCCCGCCTTGACGTCGGCGGTGTGGGCGGTCGCGTAAAGGCGGTCGCGCAGGTCGGCCAGCGCGGGATCGAGCGCCGCCAAGAAAGCTTTGTCCGGCAGCCCGCCCCACACGTTCGCGTACAGCGCCTTGTGGCCGGCAGCGCAGACACTGCGCTTGAGCGCGAGCGGATCCTCGATACCCGTGAGCACCGCCGGGATCCAGTCGCACAATTCGACGAAGCTGAACGTGGCTTCAAACACGCGCGGCGCCGCGCGTTTGAGACGCAGCACTTTCGCCCAGAACCATTCGGAGGAGTAGGTGCCGCCGCACTTGGCCAGGTACTGCGGCCGCATCTGTCCGGCCAGCGCCGTGATCTCGGCCGCCTCCGCATGGCTGGTGTGGTCTTTCCACAACCACGCCTGCGCATCGGGGTTGTCCTTGAATTCAGGATGCAGCGCCAGCGGCGTGCCGGAACGGTCCACGGGCATCGGCGTCGAGCCGGTCGTATCGACACCGATACCCACCACCGTGTCGGGCGAGAAGGCCGGATCGGCGGCGTGCGCCTTTTTCAGGCCTTCGACAACGATCGCGATCAAGCCGCTGCGATAGTCCGCCGGATTCTGGCGCGCGACATTCGGGTCACGCGGGTCGACGATCACCCCCATCTGGCCCGACGGATAGGCATAAACATGCGAGGCGACCTCCGTACCATTGTCGAGGTTGACGATCAGCGAGCGGCACGAGTTGGTGCCGTAGTCCAAACCGATTGCGTAACGGGCCATCTTTTCACTCCCTTCCTTTCGCTCCCTGCCGCCTTTACTCCGCCTTGATTCTGATAATCGTGAGCGAATGCGCGGGGAGTGTCACGTGCGAAGCCGCGCCCGGCACATCAAACGTGTCTTCTTTCGGGGCGATCGTGTACGGCTCCTCCATCGTGTTCACATCGTCCGGACGGCCGGTCAGCGTGATGCGCCGTGCCTTTTGCGCCCGCACGTCGGCGCCCGCCAGGCTGAGCGCAAGCGTCACCGGGGCGTTGTGCGG
>Ga0209604_1001380_pt1 | contig 19800 bp, 9 predicted proteins | sample AD_UKC097_MetaG_FD_184405 | JGI IMG/M metagenome (GOLD analysis project Ga0209604, IMG submission 184405) | Active sludge microbial communities of municipal wastewater-treating anaerobic digesters from USA - AD_UKC097_MetaG (SPAdes) (version 2) | ecosystem: Engineered > Bioreactor > Anaerobic >... | reverse complement strand
ACCGGCGCTTGGAAAACGCGGTGCGTTTCCCACACGAATCAACCCCGCTCACCCCCCCGGCAGGCCCCCGACCCCCTGCGAAACGGACATTTCTATCGAGTTCCAGGGGGTGACATTTCTAAGGAGCCATGACAGGACGACGTGCCGGCCCGCGCCCGGCGGCGCGTCGCGCGCGAGCTCGGCCCTCTCCCGCCTCCGGCACGCCACGTGCTACCGTCCGCCGCGGAGGCCTTCGTGACGCCGAACCCGCTCCGCACCCGCGCCCTGAAGCTGCTCGCCGCCCCGCTCGTCCTCGCCGCGACGACGCTCCTCGGCGGGACCTTCGGCCCCCGCCTCCTCGCCGTCTCCGACGCGACGAACCCGGTCCTCAAGGAGTACTCCGACCTCCTCGCGACCGCGCAGGCCTGGTACGCCGACGACCTCGGCTCCGAGCGCCTCGTCTACTCCTCGATCTCCGGAATGCTCGACACGCTCGACCCGCACTCCAGCTTCCTCGAGCCGGAGGAGTACGGAGCGATGCAGGAGAAGCAGCGCGGGTCGTTCTACGGGCTCGGGATCATCATCGCGAAGCGGAACGGCCGCGTCACGGTGATCACGCCCGTCGAGGGCTCGCCGGCGCAGCGCCTTGGGATCCGCGCGGGCGACATCATCGACCTCGTCGAGGGACAGCCGATCGACGACCTCCCGATCGACGCCGTCGTGAAGAAGCTGAAGGGACCGAAGGGGACGAAGGTGAACATCACCATCGTCCGGCCCGGCCTCGGCGAGCCTCTCCAGATGACCGTCACGCGCGCCGAGATCCCGACGAACTCCGTCTCGTTTGCCTTCATGGTCGAGCCGGAGGTCGGGTACATCCGACTGAAGGACTTCACGCACACCTCCGCCCCCGAGGTCGCCGAGGCGTGGGCGAAGCTCGAGAAGCAGGGGATGAAGAAGCTCGTCTTCGACCTGCGCGCCAACCCGGGCGGCCTCCTCGACCAGGCGATCGCGGTTTCCGACTTCTTCCTCCGCAAGGGGGAGAAGGTCGTCATCACGCGCGGCCGCGCCGCGGGCTCCGAGCAGACCTTCACGGCGCCCGGCCGGAACTCCCGCGCCCGCATCCCGGTCGTCGTCCTGATCAACAAGGGCTCCGCGTCGGCCGCCGAGATCGTCGCCGGCGCGATCCAGGACCAGGACCGCGGCATCGTCGCCGGCCAGACGAGCTGGGGGAAGGGCCTCGTCCAGTCGGTCTACACGCTCTCCGAGGGGGCCGGCCTCGCGCTGACCACGGCCAAGTACTACACGCCGTCGGGTCGCTGCATCCAGCGGGATTACCGGGAATTCATCGAGTACGTCGCCCCGGACGACGAGGAGGAATCGAACCCGCTCCTCGCCGAGGACGGCGTGAAGAGGGAGTCCTACCGGACGGCGAGCGGCCGGGTCGTCTACGGCGGCGGAGGCATCACGCCCGACGTCGTCGTGAAGGCCGACAGGCTCTCGCGGTGGATGGCGACCCTTTACGCGCGCGGCGTCTTCTTCGAGTGGGCCGTCCAGTACCGGGCGAGCCATCCGGAGGTCCCCCGGGACTTCGCGGTGACCGACGCGGTGCGCGAGGACTTCTTCGCCCACCTCGACGGCCGCCCCAACGCCCCGGACGTGCCGGCGCGGGCGTCGTGGGCCGCCGAGAAGGACAAGGCCGTCCTCGACCGCGCCCTCGCCGAGGAGCTCGTCGGGGCGGTCCACGGACCCGAGGCGGCCTACCGCCTCTCGATCGGCGGCGACGTCCAGCTGAAGAAGGCGCTGACGCTCTTCCCGGAGGCCGAGAAGCTGGCCGGGATCGGCACGACCCCCGAGGCGATCGCGAAGAGGTAGCCGGACGGGCGGCCGCGGGACGTTCTGCTACGCTCCCGCGGCCATGAAGCTCGGGATCGTCGGCCGGCCGAAGACCGGAAAGACCACTCTCTTCAACCTCCTGACCCGCTCCCACCAGTCGGTCGACAAGTTCGGCGCCGTCCGCGAGACGCACGTCGGCACGGCGCACGTCCCCGACCCGCGACTCGACCGGCTCTCGGCGATGTTCAAGCCGAAGAAGCACACGCCGGCCACGGTCGACTTCGTCGACGTCCCGGGGATCGCGAAGGGCGAGCAGGAGAAGATCGACCTGGCGGCGCTGAAGAACGTCGAGGCGCTCGTCCACGTCGTCCGTGCGTTCGAGGACGCCGACATCCCGCACGAGGGGGGTCTCGACCCCGCGCGCGACGCGAAGGCGCTCGACGAGGAGCTCGTCCTCTCGGACTACGTCCTCCTCGAGAAGCGGCGCGAGAAGCTCGAGAAGGACCGGAAGAAGACGAAGTCGGCCGAGCTCGACGCCGAGTGGGCGGCGATCGAGAGGTGCCTCCCCTCCCTCGAATCGGGGACTCCGCTCCGGGCGGCAGGCCTGACCGCCGAGGAGGAAAAGCGGCTCCGCGGCTTCACGCTCCTCTCGCTCAAGCCGCTGCTGATCGTCGTGAACGTCTCGGACGCCGACGCCTCGGCGGAGCCGGTCGCGCGCTTCTCTCTCGAGGCCTTCGCCGCTCAGCCGCACGTCGCCGTGGCTCGCGCCGCCGCGAAGATCGAAATGGAGCTGAACGACCTCCCGGACGAGGACGTGCCGGTCTTCCTGGCGGACCTCGGCCTGACCGAGCGGGGCGTCGACCGGATCCTCCGCGCTTCCTACCGCCTCCTCGGCGTCCAGTCGTTCTTCACGGCCGGGGAGGACGAGTGCCGCGCCTGGACCGTCCCCGTCGGCGCCACCGCCGTCGAGTGCGCCGGGACGATCCACTCCGACCTCGCCCGCGGCTTCATCCGCGCGGAGGTCGTCCCCGTCGAGGAGCTGCTCGACCTCGGCTCGCTCGCCGAGTGCCGGACGAAGGGGAAGCTGCGCCTGGAGGGGAAGGAGTACGTCGTCCGCGACGGCGACGTCGTCCACGTCCGCTTCAACGTCTGACGACGTCAAGAGGGAAGAAGGCCCTCAGCCGCAAGGGTTTTCCCGGCGTCGGGGTGGCGACGAGGTGTCCCGACCCCCCCTTTTTCCATCTCCGGGATGACGTCGACGGCGTCCGAGACGGCCTCCGGCGAGAGGTGAGCGTACCGGAACGTCATCGCCAGCTGCGAGTGACCGAGGATGGCGGCGATCGTCCGGAGCGGAACCCCCGCGATCGCGAGCCAGGACGCGGCCGTGTGTCTGATCGAATGGACACTGAGCTCCGGCCGCGGCCGCGCCATCCGGAAGGCCCTCCCGACGCTGTGCGGCTCCCAGGGCGACCCATCGGCCCGAGTGAAGACGTATGCCATCGGGGTTCCCTTCGGGAGCGCGGACAGGACGTCGTAGAGGGCCCTCGAGATCATGAGAACCTTCGTCCTCCGGACCTTCGGCATCTCGACGCGGATTCTCCGGCCTTCAAGGTCGACCTGACCCCAGCGGAGCGCGCAAAGCTCGCCGATGCGGTTCGCCGTGTAGAGGGCGGCCCGCAGGATCGGAACGGCCTCGGCCGAGACCTTGCCGATGAACTCCTTCCACTCCTCCGGCGAGAAGAAGTCCGTCTTCCTCTCGGGCGCCGGGAGCATCTGGACGGCCTTGGGCCGGAGCGGGTTCTGCTCGATCCATCCCCACGCGACGAGACGAACGAGGACGTTCTTCAGCCGGTAGACCTCGAGGTTGATCGTCGACGCCTTCACGCCATCGGCGAGGCGCTCCGTCTGATACCGGGCCACGTCGGCCGCCGTGAGCGCGTCCACTCGCTTGGAGCCGAAGCGCGGGAGCCATTCCCGCCGGAGGATCTGCTCCGTTCGGGCGAGCGTCACGGGCGAGAGGTGCGGCTTCCTCTCGCGGAGGAACTCGTCGACGGCCTGTTCCAGCGTGAGCCGGACGAGGCTCGGCTTCCCCCGACGCGCGGCGGCCCCCGCCATGCGCTTGTGGTACTCGGTCAAAGCCTCCGCGTGCGTCGTCCCGGCCGGGAGCGTCACCTGGACGCGACGGCCCGTCCGGACGCCGTCCGCGTAGTAGCGGAAGACCCATCGGCCGCGTGCGTCCTGCTTCAGGGGCATCGGTTCCTCCTTCTCATTTCGAAACGCTCAAGGCGTTACGTGCTCAAGGGTTCCCGCGGGAGCGCGGCTCGTTTCGATACGCTGGGGGTTTGGCGTCATCGTGTTTCGAAACGCACGCGCAGAGGGCCGGCGCGCATCCGTCGCGACCCCTTTCCCCCTTGCCGGCCCCCCTCCGGGGGGGGCTGGCGCCTCGCTCGCGCTCTGCCAGGCACGGCGGGCAGGTGCAGGCGGGCATCCCGGTCCCGTCCATGCGCTTCTTTGGAGCCGCTGGCAAGTCTCCCGGCGCCCGCGTTCTACGGCGTGCCGCGGGGTTCCCCTTCCCCGTGGCGCCTCCCCTCTCTTTTCCGTTTCTAACGTTCGGAACCTTTGTTATCCTAGGAACGTCAAGGCTCCGATAAGAGAGAGTTATCGGAGGAGAGGGGGAAGCGATGGAAGAGACGGCGATCGTGAGGGCGGAGAGGGCGGGGACGCTCGAGGCCCTTCGCCCTGTGGCGGAGGCGGCCCGGGACTACGCGGCCCACGCGAAGGCGGAGAACACCCTCCGCGCCTACCGGGGCGATTGGCGGGACTTCGAGGGGTGGACGACGGCCCACGGCCTCGAGGCCCTCCCCGCCACCCCGGAGACGGTGGCCCTCTACGCGGCCGCCCTGGCCTCGCGGGCGAAGGTGGCGACGATCCGCCGCCGTCTCGCCACGATCTCCGGGGCCCACCGTGCGGCCGGCCTCGAGTCCCCCACGAGCTCCCCCGCCGTCTCGGCCGTCCTGGCGGGGATCCGCCGCGACAAGGGGGACGCTCAGACGAGGAAGGCCCCGGTTGTGACGGGGACTCTCCGCCGGATGGCGGAGGCCCTCCCCGCCGGCCTCGTGGGGATCCGGGATCGGGCCCTCCTCCTCGTGGGGTTCGCGGGGGCCTTCCGCCGCTCCGAGCTCGTGGGCCTCCGCCTCGAAGACGTGGAGTTCCCCCTCGAGGGCCTCGTCCTCACCCTCCGCCGCTCGAAGACGGATCAAGAGGGGAAGGGCGAGAGGGTGGCGATCCCCCACGGGGCGAACCCCGAGACGTGCCCCGTCCGGGCCCTCTCGACGTGGATAGAGGCGGCGGGGATCTCCGAAGGGCCCCTCTTCCGCTCCGTCACGCGGCACGGGCGGATCTCCCCGGAGGCCCTCTCCCCGGAGGCGGTGGCCGTCGTCGTCAAGCGTTCGGTCTCGAGGGTGGGCCTCGATCCCGCCACGTTCTCCGGACACTCCCTCCGGGCGGGGTTCGCCACGGCGGCCGCGCAGGCGGAGGTTCCGGAATGGCGGATCGCCCGACAGACGCGCCACCGTTCCCTCGTGATTCTCGGCCGGTACATCCGGGAGGCGAACCTCTTCAGAAAGAACGCGGCCGCCGCCGTGGGCCTGTGACGAGTGCTAGAATCGGAACGTTAGAAACCTTCGAGACGTTAGGAGGGGGAAACATGGGAAACGAGCTCCTCGAGGTAGCGGAACGGTGACGGGCGATCCCCTCTCCTCCTGGCCCGTCTTCGTGGCGGAGGCGTCCTCTCGCCTCGAGGCGGGGAGACTGGACTACGGGGACCGATCGTTCACCCTCCCGCCGGCAGAGCTCGCCCGCGAGGTAGAGGAAGAGCTCCTAGACGTAGCGGCGTGGGCCTTCATCCTGTGGACGCGGATCCGGACGATTCGGGAGGCGGTGGCCCCATGAGGCGAATGATCTTCGCGGCCGCGAAGGGTGGAACGGGGAAGACGACAACCGCCGTCAACGTGGCGGCGGGGTTCGCCCTCTCCGGGAAGAGGGTGGCCCTCCTCGACCTCGACCCCTACGCGGGGGCGACGGTGGCCCTCGGCCTCACCCCTGACGCGGAGACGTTCTCTTCCGCCCTCGCTCGAGGAACGCTGGCCCCGGCCCTCCGGGAAACGTCCGTTCCCGGCCTCTACGTTCTCCCGGGAGGCCCGGGGATGGCGGACGCGGCCCGTAAGGTGGGGACGACGCCGAAGGCCCTCCGGGCGGCCGTGGCGGCCCTGGGGGAGTTCGATCTCGTCATCCTCGACACCCCGCCGGCCGTGGGGCCTCTGACGGTGGCGGCCCTCGCCTGTGGCGGGGAGCTCGTCCTCCCGGTGACGGCCTCTTTCGCGGATCTCGCCACGGTGGCCCCGTTTCTCCTCGAGGCGGCGGCGGTAACCCGGGATCTCGCGGCGGATCTCCGCCTCCGCGCGATCGTCCCCTCTCGGGTGATCCGGACGCGGCTCGCCTTCGAGACGCTGAACACCCTGAGAAAGAACTACTCGGAGACGACGAGGACGGAGATCCGGCAGGGGGCCGCGATCGCGGAAGCGGCGGCGGCCGGGGAACCCGTCCTCACCTACGCCCCCTCGTCTACGGGGGCCGAAGACTTCAACGCCCTGACGCGGGAGCTCTCCCGCGAGAGATGACGGAGGAACCATGGCGAAGAAAACGAACGCCCTAAACCGCCTCGCCACGATGGGGGCGGCCCTCCCCGAATCGAAGACGACGGCGGCGGGGGTGACGGTGAAGAAAGGCCCCGGGGGACGGCCGAAGAGATACGCGGACGGTTACTCCCGCCTCTCCGTCTATCTCACCCCCGAAGACAAGGGGGAGGTGGAGAGGTTCACCCTGTGGCTCTCCGCCCGGGAGGGCCGCCGGCTCTCCATGGCGGACGCCCTCATTGCCGCGATGAAGGACTCGAAGCTCTTCCGCGTGTTCTCTGAGGGGCGGTAGGCCCGTGGGGTGGGACTCGCGCGAACCGGCGAACGCCTCCGCCCTGGCGTTCCTCGAGGCCCTCTTCCCCGGTGAGGATCTCCCGGGGGAGCTCGTCCTGTGGGGGGCCCCCTCGCGGGCCTCGCGGTGGCATTCCCCGGCCGGCCTCGAGGACGTGGCGAGGGCGGCGGAGACGTGGGGGAAGACGGAGAACGTTTACTTCGGCCTCGCCCTACAGGATCGCGCGCGGGCCTTCGAGGCGAAGAGGCGGGAGGGCGGGAACCCCACCCCTGAGAACACCCGGGGCCGGAACGAATCCGCCGTGGCGATCGGGGGCCTGTGGGCGGAGATCGACACGACGGACGGGGATCACAAAGCGACGAACCTCCCCACGATGGAAGAGGCGTTCGATCTCCTCGAGGGCCTCCCCGTGGCCCCCTCGATCCTCGTCCTCTCAGGCGGCGGGGTTCACGTCTATTGGCTCTTCCGCGAGCTCCTGACGATCGAGACGGAGGAGATGCGCGGGGAAGTCTCCCGCCTCGTTCACGGGTGGCAGGCGTTCCTCCGGGAACGGATGAAGGCGAAGGGGTGGAAGCTGGACGAGACGCACGAGCTCGCCCGCGTCTTCCGCGTCCCGGGGACGTTGAATCACAAATACACCCCGCCTCGCCCCGTGACGGTCGATCTCTTCGAGCCGGATCGACGCTACAACCCCGGGGACTTCGAGCCCTACATCCCGGAGGGGATCGAGGCCCCCGTCATCCCCCAGGGCGAGGACGACGGCCGCCGCCTGGACGACGCGGAGGCCCTCCGCCTCTCCGCGCATCTCCTCGAGAGGGCGAGGACGCGGATCGAGGCGGGGGAGGCCCGCCACGTCACGACACGATGGGCGTTCCTGCAAGCGAACGACAACCGGATCCCGAAGGGGATTGCCGCCTCTCTCGTGGAACCCCTCGAGAGGGCCGCGACGAGGAAGGGCGGGGGCCGGCCGATCGACCCGGGGGAGTTTGCCCGCGTCCTCTCGTGGGCCTACGGGAAGCCTCGCCGCGCACCGTGGGCGACGGTGGAAGGGAAGCTCGAGGCGGACGGCCCGGAGGCCCCTCCCCGGGACGCCCCCGCCGAATGGGCGGCCGGCCTCGAGGAGTGGCGGGGGACGTTCGACCGTCACGGGATCTCAACAGGCGTTCCGAACGTTGATAACGTTCTAGGCGGGGGGTGGCGGGAACGTCGCCTCTACGTCGTCGCGGGCCTGACGGGGACGGGGAAAACCGCCTTCGCCCTCAGGGTGGCCCACGCGGCGGCGGAAGCCGGAGTTCCCGTCCTCTTCGCGTCGTATGAGGTGGAAGACGTGGAGATCCGCGCGCGCCTCGTGGCCCCCCTCGTGGGGATGTTCTACGGGAAGGCCCTCGCCCCCGATCTCCTCGAGGCGAAGGATCGGAACCGCCTCGCCTCCGCGTGGGAGGACTACGCGCGGGGGGCGGGGGCGCGAATCTTCGTGTCCGTCCCCCTCCCCGAACCTGACGCGACTCCCCGCCCCGGCTCGATCGCCTGGGTGAAGGCCCACGCGGAGAGGATCGGCAGGGCCTACAGCCGGCCGCCCCTCGTCGTCGTGGACTACTTGCAGCCGGCCGCCACGTTCTCGGAGGGGTTCAACGGGGACGCGGGAAACCTCCGCCTCGCGGTGGGGGCGACGAGTCTCGGCCTCCGGGATCTCGCCCGCTCCGTCTCGTCTCCCGTCCTCGTCCTCTCCTCGATCCCCCGCTCCGCCTACCTCAAGCGGCGGGAGGGCTACCGCCTCCCCGAGCTCGGGGACTTGAAGGAATCGGGTGAGATCGAGTTCAACGCGGATTCCGTCGCCTACCTGTGGCCGGAACGGGACGATTGGGAGGCCCACGAGGGGGACGACGAGGAACGGGATCCCCTCGCCTCGAGGCCGATCCTCTTCCGCGTCGTCAAGGGCCGGCAGGGCGGAACGGGAACCGCTCTCCTGGCGTGGAACCCTCCCATGGGGACGTTCGCGGACGGCGGGAAACCGGAACGGAAACCCCGCGAGAAGAGATCGAGGGGGAAGGACGAGGCGAAGACGTTCGACGCGGACGCCCTCGCCTCTCTCGTCGCGGATGATGGGAAGCTGAACGGGGGAACGGCGGAGATCGAGCTCGAGCGGGCCTTCACGATCGCGGCGGCGGAGTTCAACGTCACGCGAAAGAAGTTCAACGGGATCGTGGCGAAGTACGGGGACCGCTTCCTCGAGAAGAAACGCGGAGGGATCCCCTTCCTCGTCCTCGCCCCCGGGGAGGGTGAACGGTGACGGACGAGAAACCCTTCCGCCCTCTCGCCCTCGGGGAGAACGGGGAGTGGATCCCGCTTCCTGAGGGGTGGGCGGAACAGCCGTATTCCCCTGAGGTAGAGGCGGAGGTGCGCGAAAACTACCGCCCCCCCGCCGTCTTCCGCGACGTTTCCGCTGACTACCTCCGCGAGGCGGTGGCCGTCCTCCCGGAGAGCGTCTTTTCCCGAGAGATAGGGGACGGCCGCGTGGGGGAGCTCGTGGCCCTCGCCGTGAAGAACGCGCGGGCCTCGTTCCTCGAGGAAGCCTACCCGGAGGATCCCCGCGGCCCCGAAAAGTTGGGGCTCTCCCGGCAGGCGCGGCGGATTCACGACGAGGAGATCCCGAAGGTTCGGGCCTTCCTCGCGGACGCTGAGGCCCGGAAGGCGGCCCTCCCGATCTTCGAGGACGTGGCGGAGGCGTTCTCCGCCCTGGCCCTGTGCCTCGTCCGGATCTTTCGGGCGATCCCCTCAGACGACGACTCCCCGAACGGGTTCACGCGCGCCCCGATGCCATGGGCCGCCCACGGCCTCCGCCGATCCGCCCTCCGATGGTTCACCGGGGGGCCTCTCCACGTCCTCGAGGTGCGCGGGCCGGGGGGCCGGCAGGAGATCCGGGAACCTCTCGAGGCGGCGGGACTCTCCGCCGGGGAGATCGAGGCGGCCGCCGGCAGGATCCGCCGATCTCTCCTCGAGACGGTGCGCGCCTTCCCCTTCGGGCGGCCGTTCCCCTCCGTGCGGTGGCCCTCCTCTACCCGTACCGGGGTGGACTTCACGGCACCTTCCTTCGGCCCGGATCGAGAGATCGCGGACGTTTGGGCCTACCTTGAACCGATCGCGGAAGGGGAGAGGCCTATTTGGGAATCGGCCCTCCCGGGGAAGGAACGCCGGCCTCTCACTCCCGTGGAATGGCGCGCCCACGTCCTGGCGTGGACGGGGGGAGACGTTCTCGGGGCGATCCTCGAGAGAGAGATCCGCGCCCTCGTCACCCGCGAGGCGGCGGCGGCCGGTGAGGCCCGGGCCCTCGCGCGTCCTCACGTCTCGATCCCCTCGGACTTCGCCGTCCCCGTCCTCTTCAACGCGGGGGTGCCGTTCCGCGATCAAGCGCGACTCTTCAAGGTGGTAGACGAGGAAGGGGCGGACGGAGCTCTCGAGGCGGTGACGTTCTCTCTCCGGATGGCCCGGGACGAGGACTCCGCCCAACTGAAGCTCCTCGATCCGGATCTCCTCGGGGACGGCCTGAGGAAGCGGCAGCTACACCCCACCGCGTGGCGATCGGAGGCCCTCTCCCTCCTCCCGAAGATCCTCGGCCCGGGCCCCCTGGCCCTCTACTACGCGACGTGGCAGGGCGTTGACGGTGACGGGGACTTCGCGTTCCACCCCGCCCCCTTCCTCGATCTCTTCGGGATGAAGAACGACACCCGGGCCCGGGCCCGCCTCGAGGAAGAGCTCCGGATCCTGACGCGGGTTCAACTGAAGATCGAACGACGGTACGGCCCCACGATGGGCGGGATAGGCGTCCGCGACGAGGGGCGCTTGATCGACGAATCCTCTTTCAAGCGGACCCTGTTTTTCCCCGGGAGGCCTCGCCTCAAGCTCTCCTTTTACCGTCACACCCCCCCCATGTTGGAGATCCAACGGGCCTACCACGTCAAGGTTCCACGAGAGGCCTTCCGCCTCGTGGGGGGATGGCGCGCGGGGGCCGGGGTGAAGGAAGACGGGTTCAAGGCCTTCGCCCTCGTGGCCTCCGCCTATGTCCTGGCCCGGACCTACGCCACGAGGGCGGACGGGGGGAAGGGTTCCCGCCGGTTCCACGGGGCGGCCGGCTATGAGATCCCCCTCGAGGAGATCCTCACCCTCTCAGGGTTCACGACTCCCGCCCGATTCAAGAAACACCCCGGGGAGGCGACGGAGAGGGCGGCGGAGGCGGTGGAACGGATCACCCGGGAGTTCCACCTCTTCGGCCCGGGGACGACGATCCGGGGCGATCGGTTCCGCTTCGATCCCCCGCCGGCCCTCCGGACGGATCTCGAGGGGATCGCCTCGAGTGAGGCGGCGGCCCCCCCCGCAGAGCTCTCCCCGGTCCCGATCGACATTCCCAGGAAGGCCCGCCGGAAGCGCACGGGCGGAAAGGGGAAGGGGCGGAAGTGAGGCCCTTCGGCCTCCCCCTCGAGGCCCCTCTCAGGGGTGCCGAACTAGTGCTTTGGCGGGGAAAGAGAATCGTGGGAATCGAACGTTTCAGACCCCAACTAGTGCTTTGGTGGCGCTCAACTAGTGCTTTGGCGGCGCACAACTAGTGCTTTGGCGGCGCACCCCCTCCCGTGAAGTGCTGCAACCGCGAGGGTTACGGGGGCGCGTTTTGGCAGTATTAGGAGTAATCCTAAGGGATGGCGCGTCTCCCCTGACGCGCCTATCGGCGCACGGGGAACGCGCCCCGGGGGAAGGGATCCCGGCCCCCCCTCACGCGGGAGGTTCCCGGTGAGGCCCCCTCGCGTGGGCCGGCGGAGGGCCTCCCCCAGGACGCCCCGGCCCCCCTCGAAATCCTCGAGACGTTCCCCCTCCGCCCCCGGGCCTCCGGGGCGTTCCTCGCCGTCAACGTGGTAGAGACGGGGGCGCCCGTCGCTCCCTGACTGGAGAAATTATCCAGTCACCCGCTCCCGCGATCGCGGCGCGGACCTCTTCGCGGACAGGGTCGGCCGGCGGCGGCGCGGACGGTCGCGGACGGGGCGGGGCCTCGGTCCCCCCGAGAAAACTGCCTCAGGTGAGGCAGTTTCGGGGCGCGGACGGTCGCGGACGGCGCGGGACGAAGTTCCCCTTCCCCGGTCCCGATAGCGTGCTTGGCAGGCGTTTTCACGGTTCACCTTGCGACCGGCCATCTGCAAGGTTCTCGCAGAACGGTTGTGAACCGTCCGGACGCCGTCCGCGTAGTAGCGGAAGACCCATCGGCCGCGTGCGTCCTGCTTCAGGGGCATCGGTTCCTCCTTCTCATTTCGAAACGCTCAAGGCGTTACGTGCTCAAGGGTTCCCGCGGGAGCGCGGCTCGTTTCGATACGCTGGGGGTTTGGCGTCATCGTGTTTCGAAACGCACGCGCAGAGGGCCGGCGCGCATCCGTCGCGACCCCTTTCCCCCTTGCCGGCCCCCCTCCGGGGGGGGCTGGCGCCTCGCTCGCGCTCTGCCAGGCACGGCGGGCAGGTGCAGGCGGGCATCCCGGTCCCGTCCATGCGCTTCTTTGGAGCCGCTGGCAAGTCTCCCGGCGCCCGCGTTCTACGGCGTGCCGCGGGGTTCCCCTTCCCCGTGGCGCCTCCCCTCTCTTTTCCGTTTCTAACGTTCGGAACCTTTGTTATCCTAGGAACGTCAAGGCTCCGATAAGAGAGAGTTATCGGAGGAGAGGGGGAAGCGATGGAAGAGACGGCGATCGTGAGGGCGGAGAGGGCGGGGACGCTCGAGGCCCTTCGCCCTGTGGCGGAGGCGGCCCGGGACTACGCGGCCCACGCGAAGGCGGAGAACACCCTCCGCGCCTACCGGGGCGATTGGCGGGACTTCGAGGGGTGGACGACGGCCCACGGCCTCGAGGCCCTCCCCGCCACCCCGGAGACGGTGGCCCTCTACGCGGCCGCCCTGGCCTCGCGGGCGAAGGTGGCGACGATCCGCCGCCGTCTCGCCACGATCTCCGGGGCCCACCGTGCGGCCGGCCTCGAGTCCCCCACGAGCTCCCCCGCCGTCTCGGCCGTCCTGGCGGGGATCCGCCGCGACAAGGGGGACGCTCAGACGAGGAAGGCCCCGGTTGTGACGGGGACTCTCCGCCGGATGGCGGAGGCCCTCCCCGCCGGCCTCGTGGGGATCCGGGATCGGGCCCTCCTCCTCGTGGGGTTCGCGGGGGCCTTCCGCCGCTCCGAGCTCGTGGGCCTCCGCCTCGAAGACGTGGAGTTCCCCCTCGAGGGCCTCGTCCTCACCCTCCGCCGCTCGAAGACGGATCAAGAGGGGAAGGGCGAGAGGGTGGCGATCCCCCACGGGGCGAACCCCGAGACGTGCCCCGTCCGGGCCCTCTCGACGTGGATAGAGGCGGCGGGGATCTCCGAAGGGCCCCTCTTCCGCTCCGTCACGCGGCACGGGCGGATCTCCCCGGAGGCCCTCTCCCCGGAGGCGGTGGCCGTCGTCGTCAAGCGTTCGGTCTCGAGGGTGGGCCTCGATCCCGCCACGTTCTCCGGACACTCCCTCCGGGCGGGGTTCGCCACGGCGGCCGCGCAGGCGGAGGTTCCGGAATGGCGGATCGCCCGACAGACGCGCCACCGTTCCCTCGTGATTCTCGGCCGGTACATCCGGGAGGCGAACCTCTTCAGAAAGAACGCGGCCGCCGCCGTGGGCCTGTGACGAGTGCTAGAATCGGAACGTTAGAAACCTTCGAGACGTTAGGAGGGGGAAACATGGGAAACGAGCTCCTCGAGGTAGCGGAACGGTGACGGGCGATCCCCTCTCCTCCTGGCCCGTCTTCGTGGCGGAGGCGTCCTCTCGCCTCGAGGCGGGGAGACTGGACTACGGGGACCGATCGTTCACCCTCCCGCCGGCAGAGCTCGCCCGCGAGGTAGAGGAAGAGCTCCTAGACGTAGCGGCGTGGGCCTTCATCCTGTGGACGCGGATCCGGACGATTCGGGAGGCGGTGGCCCCATGAGGCGAATGATCTTCGCGGCCGCGAAGGGTGGAACGGGGAAGACGACAACCGCCGTCAACGTGGCGGCGGGGTTCGCCCTCTCCGGGAAGAGGGTGGCCCTCCTCGACCTCGACCCCTACGCGGGGGCGACGGTGGCCCTCGGCCTCACCCCTGACGCGGAGACGTTCTCTTCCGCCCTCGCTCGAGGAACGCTGGCCCCGGCCCTCCGGGAAACGTCCGTTCCCGGCCTCTACGTTCTCCCGGGAGGCCCGGGGATGGCGGACGCGGCCCGTAAGGTGGGGACGACGCCGAAGGCCCTCCGGGCGGCCGTGGCGGCCCTGGGGGAGTTCGATCTCGTCATCCTCGACACCCCGCCGGCCGTGGGGCCTCTGACGGTGGCGGCCCTCGCCTGTGGCGGGGAGCTCGTCCTCCCGGTGACGGCCTCTTTCGCGGATCTCGCCACGGTGGCCCCGTTTCTCCTCGAGGCGGCGGCGGTAACCCGGGATCTCGCGGCGGATCTCCGCCTCCGCGCGATCGTCCCCTCTCGGGTGATCCGGACGCGGCTCGCCTTCGAGACGCTGAACACCCTGAGAAAGAACTACTCGGAGACGACGAGGACGGAGATCCGGCAGGGGGCCGCGATCGCGGAAGCGGCGGCGGCCGGGGAACCCGTCCTCACCTACGCCCCCTCGTCTACGGGGGCCGAAGACTTCAACGCCCTGACGCGGGAGCTCTCCCGCGAGAGATGACGGAGGAACCATGGCGAAGAAAACGAACGCCCTAAACCGCCTCGCCACGATGGGGGCGGCCCTCCCCGAATCGAAGACGACGGCGGCGGGGGTGACGGTGAAGAAAGGCCCCGGGGGACGGCCGAAGAGATACGCGGACGGTTACTCCCGCCTCTCCGTCTATCTCACCCCCGAAGACAAGGGGGAGGTGGAGAGGTTCACCCTGTGGCTCTCCGCCCGGGAGGGCCGCCGGCTCTCCATGGCGGACGCCCTCATTGCCGCGATGAAGGACTCGAAGCTCTTCCGCGTGTTCTCTGAGGGGCGGTAGGCCCGTGGGGTGGGACTCGCGCGAACCGGCGAACGCCTCCGCCCTGGCGTTCCTCGAGGCCCTCTTCCCCGGTGAGGATCTCCCGGGGGAGCTCGTCCTGTGGGGGGCCCCCTCGCGGGCCTCGCGGTGGCATTCCCCGGCCGGCCTCGAGGACGTGGCGAGGGCGGCGGAGACGTGGGGGAAGACGGAGAACGTTTACTTCGGCCTCGCCCTACAGGATCGCGCGCGGGCCTTCGAGGCGAAGAGGCGGGAGGGCGGGAACCCCACCCCTGAGAACACCCGGGGCCGGAACGAATCCGCCGTGGCGATCGGGGGCCTGTGGGCGGAGATCGACACGACGGACGGGGATCACAAAGCGACGAACCTCCCCACGATGGAAGAGGCGTTCGATCTCCTCGAGGGCCTCCCCGTGGCCCCCTCGATCCTCGTCCTCTCAGGCGGCGGGGTTCACGTCTATTGGCTCTTCCGCGAGCTCCTGACGATCGAGACGGAGGAGATGCGCGGGGAAGTCTCCCGCCTCGTTCACGGGTGGCAGGCGTTCCTCCGGGAACGGATGAAGGCGAAGGGGTGGAAGCTGGACGAGACGCACGAGCTCGCCCGCGTCTTCCGCGTCCCGGGGACGTTGAATCACAAATACACCCCGCCTCGCCCCGTGACGGTCGATCTCTTCGAGCCGGATCGACGCTACAACCCCGGGGACTTCGAGCCCTACATCCCGGAGGGGATCGAGGCCCCCGTCATCCCCCAGGGCGAGGACGACGGCCGCCGCCTGGACGACGCGGAGGCCCTCCGCCTCTCCGCGCATCTCCTCGAGAGGGCGAGGACGCGGATCGAGGCGGGGGAGGCCCGCCACGTCACGACACGATGGGCGTTCCTGCAAGCGAACGACAACCGGATCCCGAAGGGGATTGCCGCCTCTCTCGTGGAACCCCTCGAGAGGGCCGCGACGAGGAAGGGCGGGGGCCGGCCGATCGACCCGGGGGAGTTTGCCCGCGTCCTCTCGTGGGCCTACGGGAAGCCTCGCCGCGCACCGTGGGCGACGGTGGAAGGGAAGCTCGAGGCGGACGGCCCGGAGGCCCCTCCCCGGGACGCCCCCGCCGAATGGGCGGCCGGCCTCGAGGAGTGGCGGGGGACGTTCGACCGTCACGGGATCTCAACAGGCGTTCCGAACGTTGATAACGTTCTAGGCGGGGGGTGGCGGGAACGTCGCCTCTACGTCGTCGCGGGCCTGACGGGGACGGGGAAAACCGCCTTCGCCCTCAGGGTGGCCCACGCGGCGGCGGAAGCCGGAGTTCCCGTCCTCTTCGCGTCGTATGAGGTGGAAGACGTGGAGATCCGCGCGCGCCTCGTGGCCCCCCTCGTGGGGATGTTCTACGGGAAGGCCCTCGCCCCCGATCTCCTCGAGGCGAAGGATCGGAACCGCCTCGCCTCCGCGTGGGAGGACTACGCGCGGGGGGCGGGGGCGCGAATCTTCGTGTCCGTCCCCCTCCCCGAACCTGACGCGACTCCCCGCCCCGGCTCGATCGCCTGGGTGAAGGCCCACGCGGAGAGGATCGGCAGGGCCTACAGCCGGCCGCCCCTCGTCGTCGTGGACTACTTGCAGCCGGCCGCCACGTTCTCGGAGGGGTTCAACGGGGACGCGGGAAACCTCCGCCTCGCGGTGGGGGCGACGAGTCTCGGCCTCCGGGATCTCGCCCGCTCCGTCTCGTCTCCCGTCCTCGTCCTCTCCTCGATCCCCCGCTCCGCCTACCTCAAGCGGCGGGAGGGCTACCGCCTCCCCGAGCTCGGGGACTTGAAGGAATCGGGTGAGATCGAGTTCAACGCGGATTCCGTCGCCTACCTGTGGCCGGAACGGGACGATTGGGAGGCCCACGAGGGGGACGACGAGGAACGGGATCCCCTCGCCTCGAGGCCGATCCTCTTCCGCGTCGTCAAGGGCCGGCAGGGCGGAACGGGAACCGCTCTCCTGGCGTGGAACCCTCCCATGGGGACGTTCGCGGACGGCGGGAAACCGGAACGGAAACCCCGCGAGAAGAGATCGAGGGGGAAGGACGAGGCGAAGACGTTCGACGCGGACGCCCTCGCCTCTCTCGTCGCGGATGATGGGAAGCTGAACGGGGGAACGGCGGAGATCGAGCTCGAGCGGGCCTTCACGATCGCGGCGGCGGAGTTCAACGTCACGCGAAAGAAGTTCAACGGGATCGTGGCGAAGTACGGGGACCGCTTCCTCGAGAAGAAACGCGGAGGGATCCCCTTCCTCGTCCTCGCCCCCGGGGAGGGTGAACGGTGACGGACGAGAAACCCTTCCGCCCTCTCGCCCTCGGGGAGAACGGGGAGTGGATCCCGCTTCCTGAGGGGTGGGCGGAACAGCCGTATTCCCCTGAGGTAGAGGCGGAGGTGCGCGAAAACTACCGCCCCCCCGCCGTCTTCCGCGACGTTTCCGCTGACTACCTCCGCGAGGCGGTGGCCGTCCTCCCGGAGAGCGTCTTTTCCCGAGAGATAGGGGACGGCCGCGTGGGGGAGCTCGTGGCCCTCGCCGTGAAGAACGCGCGGGCCTCGTTCCTCGAGGAAGCCTACCCGGAGGATCCCCGCGGCCCCGAAAAGTTGGGGCTCTCCCGGCAGGCGCGGCGGATTCACGACGAGGAGATCCCGAAGGTTCGGGCCTTCCTCGCGGACGCTGAGGCCCGGAAGGCGGCCCTCCCGATCTTCGAGGACGTGGCGGAGGCGTTCTCCGCCCTGGCCCTGTGCCTCGTCCGGATCTTTCGGGCGATCCCCTCAGACGACGACTCCCCGAACGGGTTCACGCGCGCCCCGATGCCATGGGCCGCCCACGGCCTCCGCCGATCCGCCCTCCGATGGTTCACCGGGGGGCCTCTCCACGTCCTCGAGGTGCGCGGGCCGGGGGGCCGGCAGGAGATCCGGGAACCTCTCGAGGCGGCGGGACTCTCCGCCGGGGAGATCGAGGCGGCCGCCGGCAGGATCCGCCGATCTCTCCTCGAGACGGTGCGCGCCTTCCCCTTCGGGCGGCCGTTCCCCTCCGTGCGGTGGCCCTCCTCTACCCGTACCGGGGTGGACTTCACGGCACCTTCCTTCGGCCCGGATCGAGAGATCGCGGACGTTTGGGCCTACCTTGAACCGATCGCGGAAGGGGAGAGGCCTATTTGGGAATCGGCCCTCCCGGGGAAGGAACGCCGGCCTCTCACTCCCGTGGAATGGCGCGCCCACGTCCTGGCGTGGACGGGGGGAGACGTTCTCGGGGCGATCCTCGAGAGAGAGATCCGCGCCCTCGTCACCCGCGAGGCGGCGGCGGCCGGTGAGGCCCGGGCCCTCGCGCGTCCTCACGTCTCGATCCCCTCGGACTTCGCCGTCCCCGTCCTCTTCAACGCGGGGGTGCCGTTCCGCGATCAAGCGCGACTCTTCAAGGTGGTAGACGAGGAAGGGGCGGACGGAGCTCTCGAGGCGGTGACGTTCTCTCTCCGGATGGCCCGGGACGAGGACTCCGCCCAACTGAAGCTCCTCGATCCGGATCTCCTCGGGGACGGCCTGAGGAAGCGGCAGCTACACCCCACCGCGTGGCGATCGGAGGCCCTCTCCCTCCTCCCGAAGATCCTCGGCCCGGGCCCCCTGGCCCTCTACTACGCGACGTGGCAGGGCGTTGACGGTGACGGGGACTTCGCGTTCCACCCCGCCCCCTTCCTCGATCTCTTCGGGATGAAGAACGACACCCGGGCCCGGGCCCGCCTCGAGGAAGAGCTCCGGATCCTGACGCGGGTTCAACTGAAGATCGAACGACGGTACGGCCCCACGATGGGCGGGATAGGCGTCCGCGACGAGGGGCGCTTGATCGACGAATCCTCTTTCAAGCGGACCCTGTTTTTCCCCGGGAGGCCTCGCCTCAAGCTCTCCTTTTACCGTCACACCCCCCCCATGTTGGAGATCCAACGGGCCTACCACGTCAAGGTTCCACGAGAGGCCTTCCGCCTCGTGGGGGGATGGCGCGCGGGGGCCGGGGTGAAGGAAGACGGGTTCAAGGCCTTCGCCCTCGTGGCCTCCGCCTATGTCCTGGCCCGGACCTACGCCACGAGGGCGGACGGGGGGAAGGGTTCCCGCCGGTTCCACGGGGCGGCCGGCTATGAGATCCCCCTCGAGGAGATCCTCACCCTCTCAGGGTTCACGACTCCCGCCCGATTCAAGAAACACCCCGGGGAGGCGACGGAGAGGGCGGCGGAGGCGGTGGAACGGATCACCCGGGAGTTCCACCTCTTCGGCCCGGGGACGACGATCCGGGGCGATCGGTTCCGCTTCGATCCCCCGCCGGCCCTCCGGACGGATCTCGAGGGGATCGCCTCGAGTGAGGCGGCGGCCCCCCCCGCAGAGCTCTCCCCGGTCCCGATCGACATTCCCAGGAAGGCCCGCCGGAAGCGCACGGGCGGAAAGGGGAAGGGGCGGAAGTGAGGCCCTTCGGCCTCCCCCTCGAGGCCCCTCTCAGGGGTGCCGAACTAGTGCTTTGGCGGGGAAAGAGAATCGTGGGAATCGAACGTTTCAGACCCCAACTAGTGCTTTGGTGGCGCTCAACTAGTGCTTTGGCGGCGCACAACTAGTGCTTTGGCGGCGCACCCCCTCCCGTGAAGTGCTGCAACCGCGAGGGTTACGGGGGCGCGTTTTGGCAGTATTAGGAGTAATCCTAAGGGATGGCGCGTCTCCCCTGACGCGCCTATCGGCGCACGGGGAACGCGCCCCGGGGGAAGGGATCCCGGCCCCCCCTCACGCGGGAGGTTCCCGGTGAGGCCCCCTCGCGTGGGCCGGCGGAGGGCCTCCCCCAGGACGCCCCGGCCCCCCTCGAAATCCTCGAGACGTTCCCCCTCCGCCCCCGGGCCTCCGGGGCGTTCCTCGCCGTCAACGTGGTAGAGACGGGGGCGCCCGTCGCTCCCTGACTGGAGAAATCATCCAGTCACCCGCTCCCGCGATCGCGGCGCGGACCTCTTCGCGGACA
>Ga0209604_1001369_pt1 | contig 19871 bp, 14 predicted proteins | sample AD_UKC097_MetaG_FD_184405 | JGI IMG/M metagenome (GOLD analysis project Ga0209604, IMG submission 184405) | Active sludge microbial communities of municipal wastewater-treating anaerobic digesters from USA - AD_UKC097_MetaG (SPAdes) (version 2) | ecosystem: Engineered > Bioreactor > Anaerobic >... | reverse complement strand
CTGTCCGGGCTTTATCGTGCGGGCAGGACGCGCGTCGCGGACGAGGGAGCCGGGTTTGCCGGTGTCGAGGACCTTGGTCTTGGGGGCAGGACCGGCACGGGACCCAGGCTGCCGATCGCGAAACTGGCTGGATGCAGGCGGGGGGATGATCAGGCATTCGTTACCAGTGACGGTGTCAAAAAGGCGGTTTCAATCGCATCAATCGGCAGGCTTGGCAGCGATCGAGGCAAGCAGCTGGACGTCTTCTGCGACGGGTTCAACGAGGTTCAGGTCTCGCCCGGCATCGGCAGCATGGACACCTTTCACGGCAAGTTGGAGGTAGTCAATGCGGAGCTTGGTCCCCAGGCGTCTTTCGTGGTGTTGGATTCCTCCAGTCGCGCCGTCGTTGCCATGGTCGGTGGCGAGGATTTCGCATCCAGACCATACAATCGCGCAATCCAGTCCAGCATGCCGATCGGTTCGACCATCAAGCCATTCATCTATGCCGCGGCATTGATGAACGATATTCCCGAGGAAGGGGGCTGGGTGAACGAGCCGGTCGCTTTCCGGGGCAAGGGAGGCCGCCTCTGGAAACCCAGGAACTATGGCGGGGCGTACGACGGACGCGTCTATGACATGACCGGCGCCTTGAAGGACTCGATCAATGTCATCGCGGTCAAGGTGCTGCAGCAGACCGGGGTCGAAAAGGTCGCGTCGCTGCTGGAGTCCGTGGGCTTCAAGGGTCATATCCCCAGGGATCTGTCGATGGCGCTTGGCAGCGTCGAGGCAAGCCCGCTGGATCTGGCCAACGCGTATGCCGTGTTCGGGGCTTCCGGCAATCTGGATGCTCCATGGATGATCGACTATATCGACGATTTCCATGGAAAGAGGGTGTTCTCACACGGCAGCAGGCCGGGCAGGATCATCCCTGCCGCGATCGCCAACCGAATCAGGAAGATGCTGCGCCAGGTGGTGCTTGACGGCACGGCCAGGGCGCTTGATGTCGAGGGCATCGAGGTCTGGGGCAAGACCGGCACCACAAACATGTCCAGGGAGGCATGGTTCGCCGGAGGCTTCGGACGTCTGGTGGGCGTCGTGCTTGTCGCCTACGACGACAGACTGCCGATGAGGGGGGCGACCGGCGGCAACACGGCGGTTCCCATATTCAAGTATTTCGTTCTGCGTTATCGGGACATTTCGTCGCGTCATCGTTGACACAACTGTTGATTACCCAGGCCGCCGCCGACAGACCGAAGATTCCGGGCAGGGGAGCCATGCTGGGCAGGGGAGGTCTCTCGCGGCCGCGGAAGAATCCATTGTCCTCAGCCGGATCCGATGTGTTTCGCGCATCATCGTCGTCGGCATCCGCGTGACACGGTGGCTCCGAGGACCAGACTGCCATCACACCGTCGAAGATACCGCGTCGATGAAGTCGTTTCCTGACATGTTTTGCCAGCGGGCAGTTGTAGGATTTTCCGAGGTCCGTCACATGCACGGCGCCCGGGTCGCTCCTGTCCGCCGCACCCATCGAACTGATGACTGGTATGCCTCGCGCCACGCACTCCGAGATGAGCGTCACCTTCGAATGCAGGCTGTCGATGGCATCGATCACGAAATCGAGTGGTTCGTCCGTCGGCTGGTCCAGGATTCCGGGCGCTGATTCCAGACAGAAGAATTCCTTCCTGATGTCGACCCGGCAGCCCGGAAATATGTCCAGGACGCGCGCCGCCGCCACGTCGGCCTTGGTCTTTCCGACTGTTGATGAAAGAGCGAACAACTGGCGGTTTATGTTCGACGGCGAGACCACGTCGAAGTCCACCAGCCTGAGATAGCCGATGCCACTGCGGGCGAGTGCCTCGGTCGCGAACGACCCGACAGCGCCCAGCCCTATTACGGCAACCCTGGCCCGGGTCAGGCGGTCCAGTCCATTTTCGCCGACCGCGAGCCTGAGTCTTCCAAACGCGCCAGGGTATTCGCCCCGCGCGCCGTCAGGCCTCAACGATACCGAAGATTCTTCTGGCGTTTTCATCCGTTATCCTGATCAGTTCGTTACGTTCGGTACCGGTGAGCCCGGCAACGACCCCGGCGGTCAGCGCCAGGTCGGCCGGGACAACCCGTCCTCGTCCATGAGCGGCGTTCGCGAGAAACGGCGCATCTGTTTCCAGCAGCATGTGGGCCGGACTGGTTCGGGCGATTATCGCGGCCAGCCTTGTCGCCCCGGGTCTGGTCACCGTGCCCGCGACACCCCGAAGATAGCCCAGTCCAAGAAGTCGCGCCATCGTGTCGACAGACCCGGGAAAAGCGTGCGCCACTCCGCCGGCTGGCACGGGGCCAATCCGTTCCAGCAGATCGATGAAACGGGACATCGTGCCCCGGACGTGGAGGATCACCGGCAGGCGCAGTTCACGGGCCAGTTCCAGTTGAAGCTGGAATGCCAGTTCCCGCATCGACTGATTGAGGCGGCCGTCCGGGCCTGGCTGGTCGTCCAGGCCGATTTCTCCAATCGCAACGAAAGACCCGGGCGCGTCCGTAAGAATCGAGGCGAGACTGTCGATCGCCTTCCTGCATGTTTGTTCGTCCGGGAAATCCGCCATCATCGGATGGATTCCAGCCGCAGGGTGAACGCGTGGTTGTTCGGTCGACAGGGCCAGCGCGGTCGAGGCCCCTTTCAGATCAACCGATGGCACGACGAAACCGGTCACCCCGGCAAGCGCCGCGCCCGCGATAACGTCTTCAATCCTGTCGCGCAGAAAGGGTTCGTTCAGATGGCAGTGGGTGTCGATCATCGTGCGGAACCAGTGTCGCGGCCAGGTTGATGATAACGCGACGGATGTCCGGTCACCAGCCGTTCAGCCTGCAGTTTTCCGGAAGTTCGCCGACCAGCGGCGCCGCGTATCGGATGAAGGCATCGGTGACGTTGTTTCCCGCCTCGTTGATGAACTCGTCCGGCAGACATTTCGTATCCCGGGCGACGTTGCGCAACTCGGTTCGTTCGTATCTGATTGAATAGGTTTCGCCCGGTTCACGAATCATGGCTACCGAGCCGTCCAGCCAGCCGCCGGTGGTGGCGAACTCAACCGCCTTCCGGCCGCACTCGCGTGCCTCGCGCGCGTCGGTTTCGCTGATCACGCCGGGGAAGGACCTCTGGAGGTAACCGAACGTGTCGGCGCGAACCCTGAGTTTTGATCCGATACCGGTCTTGACCAGGTTCATCAGCCAGTCGCCCAGGGCGCCTGAACCGGAAAGCTGAACATTTCCGTGTGTGTCCTGTTCGATTGGCCCCGCTTCGGCCAGAATCACCTCGGTAAAGGTCCTGTGATGCGGATCCGCGGCGTCGACAATGCCTTCGGATACGGCCATGACGCAGCGGCCCAGTCTTCCGTAGACCTCGCGCACGTCCTCGATGATGCGTTCCCTGGTAACCGGTCTCTCCGGCAGGTAGATCAGGTGTGGACCGTCGTCCGGGTAAACCCTGCCGAGCGCCGCGGCGGCCGTCAGGAATCCGGCGTTCCTGCCCATGATAACGTCGATCTTGATCCCCGGCAGCGCCCTGTTGTCCAGATTGTCGCCCATCAGCGCACTTGCCACGAACCGCGCGGCGCTGCCAAAGCCCGGAGTGTGATCGTTGACGCGAAGGTCATTGTCCACTGTCTTGGGAACATGGAAACAATGCAGTTCGTATCCCGAGGCCTTGGCCTCCTCGTTGACGATATGCGTCGTCTCGGCGGAGTCGTTGCCTCCGATGTAGAAAAAGTAGTGGATGTTGTGCTTTTTCAGCACCTCGAACATCTGCCTGCACTCCTCGGGTGTCGGCTTCTTGCGGACCGAGCCGAGTGCAGCCGAGGGGGTCGCCGCGACCTTCTCGAGCGTTTCGGCCGGTTCCGCGCCAAGGTCGATAAAATCCTCGGCCAGGATGCCCTTGACTCCATGTCGCGCACCGTAAATCTTGTCGATTTCCGGAACCAGCTTCAGTGATTCGACCACGCCGACCAGGCTCTGGTTTATAACCGCCGTGGGCCCGCCGGATTGTCCTACAATCGCATTTCCGTGAATTACCGCCATCAATGTCACTCCCATGGTCCTGGTGAATCAATCGTACCAACCGCCGAATTTTCCGTCTCATCATCATCAAGTCAAGAATTCGTTTGTATAGGCGACTCCGGGCCGGGTTGTCACAACTCCACACCTCCTGTAATGTCTGCATCAGTCGGGATGATGCCGGCCATGGCAAGTATACGGTGGATTGATGAAGGCAACCTGGATCCTTGTCGGTGACAGAACGAATGACCGTGGTTCGTACGGGTTCGCTCCGGGCGCGCCCGAGCCGGACACCGCCACCATCGGTACGATGCTCTCGATGGCGGTCTCGGCGGGCAGTTCTGTCATCAGGCTGGCCGGTGGCGAACCGACCCTTCGCCGGGATCTGCCCAGGGTGATCGGCGCCGCCAGAGCTCTCGGCCTTGACGTCGAGCTCTTAACGAACGCGCGTATCTTTTCCTACGCGGGTGCCGCTCCGGCATTCACAAACGCCGGGCTCGGAATGGCCAGGGTGACCCTGCTGGGCCCTGACCGGGCAATTCACGATGAACTGGCTGGTGACGGCAGTTTCGACCAGGCGATCGGCGGGATCCGGAATCTTGTCGCGGCGGGCGTGACGGTCGGCGTGGACGTCCCTGTTCACATGGGGAACATCGACGTTCTTGACCGCATGGAATCCGTGCTGGATGGGACAGGTGTCTCTTTCGTCTGTTTCAGGCCCGCGCCTTCGTTCGAGGACGAATGGCCTGATGATCTTCCGACCATGTCGGCGGTCGCGGCGGCCGTTTCCAGGGCCGTGAGGAAACTGGACTCCGGGAGTTCCGGGCCGCGAGCCTTCTACGCCGCGATGCCGTGCTGTCTGCTTCCGGATTTGAAGGGGCGCGAACTGCCTGGACCAGGGGCCGAGGGGCTGATACGTCTGGGCGACGTTTCGAACGCCGGCACGCAGGCCGGCCAGCCTGTCGGCCGCGACAGGGATGGAGCGACGCGGGCCATAGTCTTCGACGACGGTGGTCGGCCGGCCCGTTCCCTGCCTTTCCCGTGCGTGGCGTGTGAACTGCGTGGAGCCTGTTCGACGGTTCCGGAGGAGTATGTCAGGGCACGCGGAACCGGTGAGCTCCATCTGCCGATGCAGTCGGTATCTGCGGTTCGTTTCGACCGGGTGGCGGTCGCATCCAATCCGGTTTCGCCGGACGGAACCTGCCATTACAGTCAGGGCGACGCGCCTGCCGGCATTGATCAACTGTTTCTTGTTCAGGATGGGGTCACGACTCTCTGGCGCAAGATCTCCGGTCATTCCGATGCTTCAACATTGATGCATTCCAAGAACATCAGGAACAACCTGGTGATCCGGTCGTCCGGACTGATTCCGCGTCTCGATCCGGCATGCCGCGGCTGCGAGAACCTTTCGCGATGCGCCGCTGTTTTCCATGTTCCCGAAGGGGGCGACAGGTATTCCCCGACAGCTCCGGCGATATCGTCAAAGGCCTGCGGCCGGGAAGACTTCCTGACCTGGCCCGATTTCGCCAGCGGTTTCGCCGATTTCGTGGCCCGGTCGGCTGGCGGGGAGATCCGGTTTGAGGGGGACGCCCCGGTCATCTTCCTGGACGGTCCGAACGACGGTCCGGTCGAAGGTCACGAGAGCTTCGTCGAGCCGATGTTGTTGTGGGAAGCGGCGCGCAAGGCCGCCATGACCGAACTGGTCGATTACGATCTTCCCTATGCCGGACCTCGTTTCGGTCTGACCCTCCGGTCTTCCGATCGGTGGGCTCAGGTCGATCGGATGGGGACGATCCTCATCATCCGCAAGTGCACGATGAACTGCATCATCTGTCAGGTGCAGAAGTTTTACGAAGGCATCGACCTGATGCCGTTGCCTGACGTCGTCCGGTTCCTCGAGGAGTTCAGGCTTCTTGGATTCACGAGACTCGACCTGTTCGGTGGCGAGCCGACCATGCGCCGCGATCTGGTCGATCTGGTTCGATTCGCGCACCGCCTCGGCTTTTATACCGACCTGATCACCAACGGCACACTCATGGATGACGCGCTGGCCAAGGCGCTCAGGGATGCCGGCCTCGATCTCTGCATCGTCTCGCTGGATGGGCCGACCCCCGAGATTCACGACAGGATCAGGCGCGTCAAGGATGGTCACACACGAGCGATAGCGGGCATGGAAGCCGCGGTCAGGGCAGGTGGAATGGAGGTGAACGTCGATACCGTCGTTCTGCCCGACAACATAGACCATCTGATCGATCTCGCGCTTCAGGTTTCAGAACTGGGTGTCACCAGAATCAATATGTTCCTCTGCCTGGAAGGCCCCATCAGTTCACCGGTTCCGAGGCTTCTCGGTTTTGATCGAACCGTCGACCTGTACGAGAGAATCATCCCGGAGATGCGGCGCATCGGCGCGCAGCACGGCACTTCGATCTCGGTGGGGCCACGGCTGCTGACGGCGGGGCGACCGCTGAAGGAAGTCTTCTGCAGCAGGATGTTCAAGAATATCACCGAGGGCACATACAACGTCATCCACGAGAATCCCGAGATCCTGTGCAAGGCTCCGGACGACGAGGTCTACATATCCCTGTTCGGGGACGTTTATCCGTGCACGGCTCCGCAGATGCTCGAGTCTTCGGCCAGGATGGGCAATGTTTACCGGGATAAGCTGATCACCGTGCTTCGTTCCGAGCGCTGGAGCGAGTTCAAAAAAATCTCGGGACATCACGAAGGATGCCGGATGTGCTGGCGGGCGCACTTCGATCTTGATCAGGAAGGCGAGGAGAGGGTTCTGGATCTTTGACCACGCCGGTCATGTTCGACTATTTGATTTTCGAAAAAAAACACTTAGAATCTGCCGGTTTCACGGGGGATATCGGATGAAGAGAACATCGGCAATCCTGATTCTGCTGACGGCGGTGGCCGTGGGCCTGGGATGCGGCACCGAAAGCGACGGCGATGATAACGGGGGATTTCCCGACATCGTAATCAGCGTCGATTACGGCGATCAGAATGACACGGTAAACCATCCGGACAACCAGGTGCTTCCGGATCAGGTTATCGTTGATGATTTCGGCAACCCAATCGACACGAATCAGCCGAAGGACACGAATCAGCCGAAGGACACGACCCAGCCGAAGGACAACTCGGTTGTCCCGGACGAGGGCGGCACCGACACGAACGTCGATACGTGCGTCGAGCCGACCAGCTGCGCCTTTGAGACGATCGAAGGGTTCCGCGACAATTGCGACGGAACGCTGACCGACACGACCACCGGCCTGATGTGGCAGCAGGTCGGTGGTGACCATCAGCTTTCGTCGCCTAACGACAATCTGCTGAAACGTCAGTGCAATACGGCGAAATCCGGCTGCGACAACGGTTTCTTCCTTACCGGATGGCGTGTTCCGACCATCGACGAGGTCAGGACGCTTGTTCGTGGCTGCCCTGCGGTCGAGGACGGCGGCTCGTGCCCGGTGCTCGAAAGTTGTTTTAATGCGGACAACTGTCTGACGGCGGCGTGTGGCGGCTGCGGAACCGGCAACGGCCCGTTCGAATTCGTCGATGGCACCGACACCTACTACCGGTACATCGACCCGCGGTTCCTCAGCGGGGAAAACGGTACCGTCTATTCGACCGTGATGTCGGGCACCAATACGAACAAGACCACTCTCGACTCCAACCTGCGCTTCTTCTACATCCTCAACTACAGTGGCAAGCTCGACGTCCTAAAGCCGGCCCAGCCGTCTTCGGAAGGCGTCATGTTCTGCGTCCGGGATGCCGGCTGATACAAACCAGTCAGAAACCACCACATGGTTCCGGCGCGGCCTGAAAAGACCTCGATTCCCCGCGTGCTGGAATATCGGGATCCTTAGCATTACAATCGAGTCATTCCCGGGAAGGAGAATCTGATGAAGCCGGTTGATCACATGTGGCTGCTGTTTGCGGCCTCCTGCCTGGTGGCGGTTCCTGCCCTGCCGCCGATGGCCTATTCGCAGAGCGACGAACCTGGCGACGGCACAGCGCAGGTATCTTCAAGCCTGTCCGAGGTCTCCGTGGTTCCCGAGCCTGCCGATGACCCCAAACCAGCGGATCCTGCCGATGACGTTGTCGTTTCCGTCGACGAGCCGGTTGCGGACGATTCGGATCTGGAAGAGCCGGATCAGTCCGACGAGTCGGATCAGGAAGACCCTGAACAGAACATCGTCAAGCGCGAGGCCAAGAAGATCAAGTCGTTCGAAGGCGCCTACCTGATGGTCGGTCGTAACGTCAAGGTTCCGACCCAGACCAGGAAGTTCGCGCTGGGCATTGATCTGGACGTTGCTCCGCTCAACATCGTGGCGAGCCGCACCAGGGACGTGATCGTCGACGAGGCGGTCAACCAGATCTGCCAGCAGACTCCAAATCCGGAACTGTGTTCCACCCAGGTCGAGGGTTCGGTCGAACAGGTCCTCGATATTCTTGGCGATGTGACTCCGGAACAGTGGGACATGATCAGGGCCGCGGCGGGCGGGGATCCGGGCGCTCTCGATCAGGTTCTTGAGGAAGTCGGCGTATCGGATCCTGCCGCGCGTGGACAGGTAGTCGATTTCATAGGTGAATATGCCGGCGAGGCAGGCACCGCCGAGCAGCGGATGCAGGCGGTCGACGCGGTAAGAACCGTATCTTCGAGCAGCGCGATCAGTCTGATTCTTGAACCCTACCTCTACATGAATTTCAAGTGGATCGAGGTAGTGTTATCCACGCCGTTCGCGCTTCAGATAATGGATGAGGGCGGGACCGAGGTCGAGATGGCCAACATCTCGGTGAATCTGAAATCGGGTGGCGACTGGTCGGTCGGCAGCATCGTCTCGTTCGGGTTTTCCGGCGGTATCGAGCTCTACCTGCCAAGCGGAACGTCGGGTATCGGCCGATCAATGAATTCCGATATCTTTTCGGCGCCCAAGTTCGCCTACGGCTACCTGACCTGGGCTCCCTACCTGGTTCTGGGCATGGATCTGGCGCGTTTCTTCCAGCTACAGACTCACGTCGAACTGATCTCCATGCACGACGTGCTCGACACGGCGGCCATCGACACCATGATGTTCCTGAAGTACGGCGCCGGATTCATCATCATGCCCAAGTTCGTGGTGTCGGTCCTGTTCGAGATGAACGGGTTGCGCGGGATCATGAATTCGGATCGCTTCGATACCTTCATGGTGGCCACTGGCCTCAACATCCGGGTTGCCTTCTTCAAGATGTATCTGGGAGTGCAGATTCCGCTTCTCGATCAGGGGCGTTACGTCTGGGATTCCGGTTACTGGACCGCCGCCAATTACGATCAGCTTTCCAAGTTCACCGTGATGACCCGCATCGGTTTCGAATTCTGACGGGCGCTTGTGTTCGTCCCGTGATTTCTGGATGATAGACGGTGCTCGAAATCATTGGAGGCCAGTCATGAGAAACGTCGTAGCCGTGGTTTTCTGCGTCCTGACCCTCCCAGCCGTTTCGCTGGCTCAGACCGGCACGGAACCGGTCGACCAGTGTCAGGTCGATTCGGATTGCCCGGACCAGTTCAAGTGCGAACTGGTCGAGACTCCGTGCGCTGCTTCTCCCTGCACCTGCGCCTGCGAGCCGTGTGATCCCGATGACGACAGCTGTGAGTGCGCCTGTCCTGAATGCGATGTCGTGTCGTGCGAGGGTATCCAGTATCGGGCGTGCACCTGGGAACCTGATGGATGTGTTGATGAAGGGGACTGCCCTGAAGGTTTCGAGTGTTCGATTCAGGAATCCTGTTCGGGGCGCGTGGCATGCGAGTGCCCTCCCTGCGCATGTCCTCCCGACGCCGGAGCTGAATGTGACTGCTCCAACTATTCCTGCGATTGCGAGGACATTGTTGAGCCTGAATGTGTTCCAGGTGAAGGCTTCTGCGTGCCGGCAATGAAACCATGCGACGTGGACGCCGACTGCGCCGACGGTTTCAAATGCACGTCTTTCAGTGCCGACACGGATTGCGGCTGCGGCTGCGCGTGTCCAGCGTGCGAGGGGGACAACTGCGAGCCGTGCGAGTGTCCTCCCTGCGGGTGTGGTGACGTGGGCCAGGAAGAGACCATTTCCTACTGCGTGCCCGGCGGTTGGCAGGACTACGTCCAGCTGGAGGGTGGCGAGGCGGTGTTTGGAACACGCGAAGGCGACGACACCGCCGGGGTTCCGCTTCAGGATCTGGATGGCACCAATGCTGAGGTCGGCGGCGGGGACTCCGGAAACTGCTCGTCGGGCGTCCCGGGTCGATTCTCCCTGATCCTGCTCCTTCCGCTGGGACTGCTGATTGCGCGTCGTCGCGACTGCCGGCGCTCCTGACGTCGTTTGATCCCGGATTTCCGTTGATTCTCAATGTGATTCACTTCGTTGACTTGCTCAATAATTGACTGAACCGGCATTTACGGCGGATGATAAACCCGCAATTCAGGCCGCTTGTGGCTATCTTGGTGGGGGAACCATGAGACTCAATCCTAGAAGTTTGATGTTCGGTCTTGTGCTTGCCTGCGCGGGGTTCGCGGGCACTACCGCGTATTCCCAGAGCATTAAGGAGATCGTCCCGACGGAGGTCGATGTAGGCAAGGAATTCGCTGACAATTTCAAGGCCAACGCGAAAGTCGGCGCCACTTTGAACTTTACGAACAACTATCAGTTCGTCGGACAGCTCGATGGCAACGCCGTAACGTTCGGCGCCAACGTCGACACCGGTTTCCAGCTGGTGCGCAGCGGACATGACTGGCGCGCCCAGTTGAAGCTCCTGCTGGCGTTTTCGTACGGACCGCCGCTTGAAAGGGTGATCAAGTCCGGCGACCAGTTCTACTTCGACACGATGTATTTCTACCATCCGAAGGGATATGAATGGATAGGTCCGTTCGCCCGCTTCACCATGGAGTCCACCCTTCTTGATGGCCAGAACAACACCGAGGCTCTGAACGATTACGTAGACGCCAACGGGAACGTGGTCAAGGCCGCCTCGGATCAGTTCACGCTGACCAAGTCGTTTGCGCCGATCACCTTCAAGGAGGCCGCCGGTATCTATGCCCGTCCGATCGCCAAGCCCGTGATCGAGATGGTCATCACATTCGGCTTCGGGGCCAGTCAGGTCGCGATGTCCGGTGACCAGTACACTCTGGGAGCGTACAGCGCCCCGACGGTTGTCGGTGGGTCGGGTCGTTACGTCCTGAACAAGTTGAACCCCTACGAACAGGTTGGTATCGCGGGCGGCCTTAATCTGAAGGGCACTTACGACTGGAAGGTCAAGATTTCCTACGGCGCCTACTGCGAGTTCATGGTGCCAATGTATCCGGACCCGCCTGCCGGCAAGAACTACGGTGACATGACAAACGTCGACATCGGCGCGAACCTGTCCCTGAAGCTGATGTCCTGGGCCACGCTCGACTACGTGCTGAAGGTCGTCCGTCAGCCTCAGTTGCTGGATGGATGGCAGGTCCAGAACGTCCTTATGCTGACCCTCGGATACAACTGGGATTACGATGAAATCGCCGCCGCAGCCAAGAAGGCCGAGGCCGCGAAGGCCGAGGCGGATGCCGCCAAGGTCGCCGACGAAGCTGCCGCGAAGTAGCTAGAAAGTCATCCCGAACGAAGCTGCCGCGCCATCCTGCACAGGAACCACCGAGAAACCATAATCGATGCTGGCCGTCTTCGAACCGTCGTCGGCAGGCTTGTCCGGGAACACGAAGAATCCCATTACCGCCATCGCTATGCCGACACCCGCGAGACCTAGCCCGATCCAGCCTTCGTAGTAGTCGCGCTGGATGACCTGGCCCTCGGGCAGATGGGACTTGTTGTAGAAATACCATCCCATCATTCCCGCGCCTGCCACCGCCATGCCGCTGCCAACGCCGAGGAACACCCATTTCATCGGGTTCGACTTCGTATCCTTACGGCTGACCGTGGCCGCGCCACCCATCAGGCACTCGATCGTCAGGAGCTGGGTCGATACAAGATTGAACTGACCGGTGTAATCGGGGTAGCCGGCCTTCGAACACGTGTAGGTGTGGCTGCCAGCCGGAATCTCTATCGGTGACGACTGATTGGGAGTGACCGAGGTTCCCGACGGGTTCAGTTCCATCTCGTCGATGCGGACGACCATTCCCCAGAAGGAGTCCAGGTCGGTCTTCAGCACTACCTTGCCGCCAACGGGATCCATCCTGACGTCGAGATCGGTGTCGAAGGGACCGATGGCGCGGTTCTCGGTTCGCGAGCGGAATCCGGGAGCCGAGTATTCGATTCGATGTTCGCCCTGTTTGATCGCGATCTTCCCGGGAATGAAGAAAACATCCTTGCCGTCGACGATCATCTTTACCTGTTCGGCGTTTGATGTGACCTCGATCTCGACCGGCTTGTCCATCTCGGCCCTCAACTCGTCGCGCATCTTTTCCACGCGGCCCATCAGTCGCGGCTCGTCGGTCTGGATCTGTTCCAGCAGGGCCAGGGCATCCGCAATATCGCCACGAGCCTGCAGGCAGCGGGCCTTCTGGAACTGAATCTGTGGCATCGGGAAGGTCGCCTGCGCCTTGTCCAGCAGTTCAATGGCCTCGTCCCAGCGGGACTGTTCCATCATGGTCTGGGCGTCCTTGTACAGGTTGAACGCCTGGATTTCCTGTTCGGAAGGTTCCTGGGCGACCGCGGAAAACGCGATCACGGCAAGGATGGCGCCGATCAGAAATGCAGTCTTCTTCATGTCATTCTACTCCCCAGTCGATGGCCGGTTTCGTGGTCGTCTTTGAACCGGTCGTGTCCTTCTGCTGTATCGCCGGCGCGACAGGCGCCTTTTCTATCTCGACTTCGTCCAGGCCATCGTCCCACGCCGGTTTTTTTGCCGTCGTTGTCTTGCGGGCCGGTTCAACCTTCTTGGTCGTGGTGTCGGTCGTGGCCCGAGCAGTCGATGTCGAAGACGTCGTGGCGGAGGTGCTCGACCTGGTCACGGTTGAGGTCGTGGCAGCTGCCTTCGGAGCGGGCGCCTCGGTCTTGACGGCCGTCGGAGCGGGTTCGGGCGCCGGGGCCGGTGCGACCTGGGCGGCGGGCGCCTGTTCCGGAGCGGGCGCGGTCTCGGGCACTGGCGCTGCAACCGGGGCGGGCACTGGAACGGGCGCCGGCGTCGTCACGACCTGGGCCGCAGGCGCTATGACCTGGGAATGCTGGAGTTGCCGTTCCTGGTAACGCAGGATGAACCATCCCGTTATGGCGATCGCGGCCAGCAGGAAGACTCCGCCAAGCACGATTGCGACGATGGTTGTGGAGGGACCGCCCCGCCTGCCGTCACCGGACTTGTCCGGGGCTGCACCTGAAGCGGCTGGCTTGCTGGCGGGCCTGACTGGAACGTTCACTGGCACTGGAGCCGGAATCGAGGCAGGCGCCATTGGCGTAAGCGCCTGGTCTTCAACCGGGGCCGGCGACGAAACCGGAACTTCGCCCGGTGCCGGGAAACTGAGAAGATCACTCGTCGCCAGTCTGACCGTGCGAACCCTGCGACCGGAGGCGAAGGATATCCCTTCATCCAGGTCCGGTTCCTCGGGGGTGGCTGGCGGCGGCGCCGTTACAACCGTATCACCGGCATTGTCGGAAGTCGTGTTGCCGCCTTCCAGGATTTGGCGAAGATGTACGGCAAGCTGCTCGGGCGACGCGAGTCGCATGGCAGGATCGGACTCAAGCAGGCGCATCGTCACAACATCGATCGCGGGCGGAATGTCCTGATTCGGCATGACTTGCGACGGAGGAAGCGGGCGCTGTCCATCGGTTGACCCCGGAGCGGCGCCGGTCAGCATCCTGTAGAGGATGACACCCAGAGACCAGCAGTCCGACCTGATGTCCGCCGGCCTGCCTTCAAGGACCTCGGGGGGCGTCCATTCGTGGTTCGACGTCGGTTCGGAAGGGGTCAGTTCCCAGGGTGCGAATCCGATCACCTTCAGACCGCTGGCGTAAGTCTTCCTGCGGCCTTTTCTGGAACCGGACAGCAGCATGACCACGGCCGGCGAGATGTGGCCATGACACGTTCCCCTGCGGGCAGCCTCGGCAAGCGCATCAGCGATCAACGTGGCGATTTCCAGCGCGCGCAGAACATCGAACGGCTGGCCCGAGGCCAGTTCCTCGGCAAGCGGGCGACCGTTAACGCGTTCGACGACGACGAAAGGTCTGCCGTCCTGCGTGAATCCCCCGTGAACAGTCTTTTCGACGACAGGCGCCTTCATTCTGACAGCCGCCTGAACCAGCTTCATGAAAGCGGCCCTGGAGGCATCGTCTTTCGCCGCGTCGGGCAGTACCCGGAGCACGACCTCGGCCTTGCCGTCAGTGGCGATCCACGATTCGCCCGGCTCCGGCCGGATCGTTGTGTGGCGGCATTCGAATCGTGAGTCGACGACCTGTCCCTGAACCATTTGAAACAACCTCCGTCCAGGCCACGGGTGAACGACCGGCAGTCAGGATCCCGACCGCCTCGTACTATCGTTCACCGCCCGATCTTCGTTCCAGTTCTGTCACTCTTGCGGTCAGATCGCGCACCTGCCTGGACAATTCCTGAATATCCCTGGACATCGGCGCAATGCTCTTGAGAGTGCTGACAACGAATTGAATGCGTTCATCGGCCCGCCTCTGGACTTCTTCATAGGCGTGCTGTGTGTTGGTCAGGACTTCCCGGATCTCTTCGGCCGTGCTGTTGTTCAGTATCTCCTGAACCCTCCGGCCGGCCCCCTCGCGGATCGTTCCGACGACGGGAATCTTTTTCTGAAGAAATTCGCCGCTGGAGTGAATCAATGCGGCCATCTTCTGGATGGGGATCGTGCGGTTGCGCCGCTTTTCCTCGCCGACAAGCACCTGCGCCAGCGTCACGGACGTGATGTCATCCCCCGACCGGCTGTCGAACACCTGCAACTCCACGCCCTCGCGGATCAGGGTGGCAATTTCATTGAGGGTGATATATCTGCTCTCGGTCGTGTCGTAGAGCTTGCGGTTCGGATATCGCTTGATGATTCTTGGCGCGCCGGTCTCGATTCCCATTTGATAAGCCTCGGTCGTTGCCGTTAGAGATGTTCAGGCAGGCGATTATACACATTAAAATCCGCTTCGTGATGTCTGATTTTGAACGGGCGCGGGAAGGAGGTGCGCGACCCTTGACACTGCCGGACCTTCGAATTATCATTTTTCCGCTTTTGCCGGGCGATTAACTCAGCGGGAGAGTGCCACCTTCACACGGTGGAAGTCACTGGTTCAAACCCAGTATCGCCCACAAACAACCACATCAAGGTCTTCTGGATATTTCTGCCGGGCTGTCTCGGATTACCCGTGGCGGCATGAGAAGAGCCTGCATCGTTTCGCGTACCTGACGAGGCTTGACGCGAGCTTGTTGAGAATCTGTGGCGCGTACATAAACAGTTGTCCGCGTCGCGGGTGTCGCAGCAGTATCCGCAGAACCCTTTTCGGGTTCAGGTAGAAGCGTCGGTAGGCACTGGTAAAGACCTTCCCGAATTCTCGATCCTCCAGCTCCGACAGGTTGTGTTCGACATCGAAGTATTGAAGGTCGCCCAGGTCTATTTTGGATGGTTCCGCATCGGAACAGTTCATCGCGAGATCGTAGAGCGCCGTTCCCTTGAACGGGCTGACACGGAAGAAAAGCGCTTCATGAAGGTCGGTCGAACAGGCCAGCCTTATCGTATTGTGCATCTCTTCTTTTGTTTCGGTCGGAAAGCCGAGCATGAAGAAGCCGTTGCAGAATATGCCGGCCTTGTTCGCGAGGGTGATCGCCCGAATGGCCTTGTCGATGCCGAGGTTTTTGTGGATCAGCTTCTGCAGCCTTGTAGAGGCCGTTTCTATCGCGAAAGAGATGAAGTTGGTCCCGGCCCGGCGCAGCATCACGATATCCTGTTCCTCGAGCAGGTCGGACCTGAGCCCGTTCGGGAACTGCAGCCTCAGCAGGGGATCGTTGAAGTCTATCAGCCCCTGAAGGATGGCATGCATGCGTGGCCGGTTCAGATTGAAGCAGTCGTCAACGATCTCGAACTCGTGAATGTCGTATTGCTCGCGCAGCACCCGGATTTCTTCGATGACGGACTCAGGAGAACGATATCTGTACTGTCGTCCCATCATTCCGTGGCAGTAGATGCAGGCGTAGGGACATCCACGAGAGGTCATTACCTGCATGTACCGTCTGATTCCAACCGACGCCATGCTGCGGAATTTCCAGTGGTCGACAAGATCGATCTGGTCCCATGCCGGGAAGGGCAGTGAATTGAGCTCGTCGGGAGTCATCACGACCCTGGGAGGAGCCTTGACGAGTTCGCCGTCGCGCAAAACGGCCGTACCGGCGACGTTGATCGGATCGGATCCGGTCACCAGCGCGTCAACCAGTTCGACTATCGTGCGCTCGGCTTCGCCAAGTCCGATGACCCTGACTCCATCCACGCGAAGTGTGGTGACAGGGTTGGACCAGGCGAGCGGTCCGCCCGCCATGATCGGGATTTCGGGCGCCGTCTTGCTGAGAAATGCCGCCAGCTCGACGAAGGTTTTATATTCGTTGACCACCGCGCTGATGCCGATAACGTCCGGCATCCGCTCGGCGAGCGCACCCTTCAACTGATCGAGCGCGGCCGGGGAACTGCCGATATGCAGGATTCTTGACGCATGCCCGGCCTCGCGCAGAGCGGCCGCGAGGTACATCGCGCCCAGCGGCGGAACCTTTGACCGTTCGTTCCTCGAAGGGTTCCAGCATTTAATGATCAGTACGTCTGCCATCAGGCCTCAAGTTGTGTTCGTTGACGCGTATCGTAGCCTCGACTTCGGGGTTTGTCGAGGAGCCGGTTTTCCGATGGTCGTCTACAAGCCAATCCAGCTTGACCTGGTATACCATCAATCCGGGCACATGCGGGAATCGTGCAATGCGTCATTTTGGAGTCGTCGCGCCGGTTCTGGCCGTGGTAGTCGGCGTGGTGATGATCTGCCAGTCCGGCACATCGGAGGTTGGTCAACCCTTCGACGGGGCTCAGGGCAGGCCCTCGACGGGGCAGGATCCCGTAGGGGCGAATGATATTCGCCCTTCTGGGCAGGCAATTCGCCCTTCTGGTCAGGACGGCCAGGTTTACGGCGGCCTTCCGGTTTCGCTGGAAAAGGAATCGCGATACGTGCTTCTGGACAACCTGGGGTTTGATGTCGGTTACTCCGAGTACCGGCAGAATCCAGTCTGGGTTGGATACATGGTGGGGCCCGATACCGTGGAAGGGGGAGGGGCCAGGCCGCAACGTTTCAGCACGGACGCGCGCACCGAATCCCGGGTCGCCCACCGCGACTACACCAGGACGGGATATGACCGCGGCCATCTGGCGCCCAATCATGCCATCGCCACCAGATATGGCAGAAAGGCTCAGCTCGAGACCTTCATGATGAGCAACATCGTTCCGCAGCGCCCTGCGTTGAATCGACAGGTCTGGCAGAGGATAGAGGCGCTTGAGGCGGATCGCTGGTCCAGTTCGCTCGGGGGCGTCTGGGTGATCACCGGCCCGGTATTCGACCGGGACAGAGAGTTTTTGAAGCAGTCCCAGCCACGTATCGAGATTCCGGACGCATTTTTCAAGGTGATCGTCGACGAGGTCGAAGACACCCGGTCCGGAACCGTCGGGCCAAGAGTGCTTGCCTTTATCGTCGAACAGGATGTCCAGGGCGACGAGATGCCGGTCGAGTTCCTGGTCAGTGTCGACTGGATCGAGGAGCGGACCGGGCTGGATTTGATGCCTGATTTGAACGATGAGATCGAGGTCCCTCTCGAGGCCGGAGTCGCCGACTCGGTCTGGTGAGCCGGTCAATCGACGGTGACGCTAATTTTCCACCGCATACCGGACATAGATACCGTCAATATCCGGCCCGTTCGATATCGGATCGGATACGAAGGCCTGCTCGGTGTCCGGATTCAGGACAGTCCTGGCCGGCAGAAGCCTGACGAATCGGAATCCATGGCGCGCCACGGCCGCGGCGTCGGGGTCGTCCTGATCGAGTCGGTCCAGATCGAAAGCGTCCCCACCTGCCGTTTCGGCATTAAACGGATCCGCGTTCGGGTCAATGTCCTGGTTGAAGATGACCGGTGTCACTCCCGCGAAACCGTCCCAGTAAGCCGGGTCGGTCGAGTAGGAGGTTTCGTCTTCGGCGGTGAAGTCAAAGGGGAAGCTCACCCAGGTGATCCCATCGCGAGAAACCTGAACGATCGTCTGATCCATGAACACTCCGCCGTCGCCGTAGTTGAATGGATTCTCGAACACCACGAGTTCGGCGCCCGGTCCATTGCCGATCGAGAAACCGTCGAGGGCAAGAACAAGGAAGGAACCGGTGACCGCCGAAATCGAGTACACGTCGGTGCCACCTGTCAATGCACCGCCGCCACGCACACCGTTGACCGCGTTCCGGGGATCTCCGGTGCCTTCTCCCGAGGCACCCGGGGCCTCGACAACGAGATCCATCGGTCGCGTGTCGGTCGGAAGTGCTTCGGGGGCAGGCGGTTCAACGGCGGTCAGACCTGTCCAGCCAAAACCTCCGCAACCTGAATTCGCCGGGTCGGACGCGTCCGCCGGTTGCACGGCAATGGCCTCGTCGCTGGTTGCCTTGTCCCAGGCCGTGTTGCAGAAGTATGTCGTCCCGTCTTTCGTCGTCCAGTCGAACCGGCTGAACAGTCCGGCGCTGTACTGGTTATCGTCCGAGTTGCGCGCGACGGCCCAGCCGGCGCCACCGACCGAGGGGCCGTTATTCCAGATCAGAATCTCGAAGGAAGACAGCGTGCCGCTGTAATCCTGTAACCAGAGCCCGGATGTGATGTCGTGCGTCGTGCCCCACGCGTCTGTCCACGCGCCGGCAAGCGCGATTCCGGCCGGCTTGTCCAGACTGATCGCCTCGCCGCCGCCTTCGTCGGTCGAGATGTCCCCGGCCGTGTCCGCCAGGGAGTCCTCGAAGACTTCCTGGATCACGTCCTGGCTACCAGTGTCGTCGCCACCGTTGCCCCCGCATCCGAAGGATGCCGACAAGATGGCGGTCAGCGCGGTAAGTCCACAGATCATCACACTTTTGTTCGGTCCGTTCATGGTTGCTCCATTTCCCCCGCGGGGAATGGAAACAGGGGGTCTGGCCCCCGACCGTGATGTTGTTGGAAAACAATGGTCGGATTGGCGTGACCTCGTCCGTTTCCGCTCGAAACGACTGGCACCAAATGGACGCGGGCAGTGTCCTGACTCCCGGGTATGGCCTCGCCTGGCCCTTCCGGACAAGTTCATGTCCGTGGCTCGCCAGGGTTGTTCCCGGATACAGTTGCGGCGGCAGTACCGGCATTGAACCGGTTTCCTGCCCCGTGTCCCCGAACGCAATTTAGCCTTCCGTCGGCAGCAGGTCAACCCCGTATCAAAACAACCCGTCCCCGACCCCGCCCCTGTCCCTGACCCCGACCCCGTCGCAGAAGGGCGAATTGATATTCGCCCCTACGCGAAGGCGGTTCGCCCCTGCGGGTTTCTGATCCAGTTCCCCTTCGGTATGGGGATTTGGATCCGCTTCTGCTATGATTCGGCAGTCGATTCGAGGTCGGTGCCCGGGATGTCCTGGCGTCATGATGTCGCATATATATTCATGTCGGCCATGATCGTCTGGTCGGCGTGCGCCGGTGAAAGCGTGCCGGCCGACTCCGGGGACACAGGGGGGCGGCAGGACGCGGACGTCGGCGACGTGGACGCATGGTCGGATTCCGGCACGGACGATTCCTTGCTCGAACTCCCGGACGTTGACGCGTCGGATACGATTCAGGACGTGGACCTGGATGCAGATTCGTCTGACGTGGTCGACACCGTTGTGACCCCCACTCTGGT
>Ga0209604_1001364_pt1 | contig 19908 bp, 15 predicted proteins | sample AD_UKC097_MetaG_FD_184405 | JGI IMG/M metagenome (GOLD analysis project Ga0209604, IMG submission 184405) | Active sludge microbial communities of municipal wastewater-treating anaerobic digesters from USA - AD_UKC097_MetaG (SPAdes) (version 2) | ecosystem: Engineered > Bioreactor > Anaerobic >... | reverse complement strand
AAGAACACCGAAACCACTGTTTCCGGTGCGGCACGCAAAGCCTGGCGGAAATTGATTATGGAAATGTAAAAATTGATGTGTGCATCAACGATAAATGCGGGGCCGTACATCTTGACGCGGGAGAACTGGAAGCCATTATGAAGGACAAAAGCGGTATCGAAAAGATTCGAAATGCCGTCTTCTCCATTTTTAAATAGCCAAATCCTTCAGGACGCAGAATGGTCCAATGCAGAGACGAATTCATCTCTGCATTGGACAAACGCAACGCGATTCAGTTTTCAACCTGCACCTTTTTTCCCACAAACCACTTTTCCTCCACACCCGAGCGACAAGAAGGATGAACGACAGCAGAAAATCCGGCAGCCGTCATCAAGCCCGTGATCTCATTTTCCTGATGGAAATGCTCCCGCATGCCTGTCATTTTCAGCCGCACCACTTCAAGCCATCGTTTCCAAGGCACTTTGATCTCTGAGGGAATCGTCGCACGGATCAGCAGCGTGCCGCCTTCATCCAATTTCCGGTAAATCCGATCGAACACCAGACGCATTTCCTCCGCAGTTAAAAAATGCAGCATATCCAGCATCAGTACGTAATCAACCCGACCTTCCACAGAAGGAAGATTGGGTGCGGCACCTGTTTCCACATGCCCCCGAGTACCGATCACACGATTGGCAATCAGCACTCTTTCCTCATCCGGTTCCAGACCAAATACGTTGGCCTGCGGATAAATTTCCAAAAGCCATGTCGCAGGAACACCATAACCGCAGCCAATGTCCATGATCCTTCGAGGATTCTTTACGTATCGGTGCAATTCCCGGAACATCGGATCCATCATCATCTTGAAACGTGCAAATACCCGTGGATAGCCGGGCAGATGACGATAGCGCAGGACCGTTCTACGGATATGCTCTTTGGAACCGATCGCCAACTCACCGGTTTGATATTGCATCGGAGAAAATATTCTTTCCATCAAATACGGCAACATGAAATAGGCTCCGATCAATGCATAACCAATACCTAAAAAAGAAACAATTCCAATACTTTTCAAAACCGCATGGTCGGCAAACATCAAAGCTCCGAATCCGATTAACGTGGTGCAGGCAGACAGAAACATCGAAAATTTGATTGTATGCATAGCTGGATTTCTTTCATCAAAGCTGCGCTGGTAGTGGCAAATATAATAGATGGCATAATCGTCTCCCATTCCCATCACAACAATCCAAAGCATAATCCCTGGGATATCGACTGGGTGTCCGATGATTTTTAAAGTGCCCAATGTTGAAACCAGTGCAAAAGCGACGGGCGCCAGCGCCGCAAGCGATAAACGCCAGTCGAGAAAATGTAAAAAAGTAATCAGAATCAGACCTATGCTGATGATCAGAGCAATCTCCAGAAAAAGATCTTTCAGAAAACCGCTAAGTCTTTTATTGAATAAATCAGCATCAAAAAGCTTGGCAAACCCCGCAGCGGAAATCCTGCTGAACAAAGCATCGGCATCATAATGCTTTCCTGCGGCAAGCATGCCCAATTGGGTGAAGCCTTCCTGACTTTTGGCAATCCCCAACATTTCATAATAAGGTTCCGGTATTGAAAACACACCTGGATCATGCTGATCAAAGATTTTCCAAAAGGGTTCAAATGCATTAGGTGCAAATCCGTTTTCGCGCGCCGCCGCATGAAAATCGCGTTTCAGGGCCGCTATACGATCCGGGGTCCAGAAACATTGCCAAGCTTTAAAATTACTTTGAGCCAATTGAGGAGAGGGAAATAAAACGGATGGCAGAAAAACCGGTGCAATTTTTTCTTTTTGTACATCGGAAGCCAGGCGCATCATTAATTGTTCATCTCTTCTTTGCAATTCTCCCATATCCGGCGCTTCCAACAGAACATAACATTTGCCGGAAATACTTCCCCAGATTTCCTGAATTTTTTTTTCAGCGCGGATTGTCTCTTTGCTGATAGAATTCATGGATTGCAAATCGACATTAAAGACCGGTTTGGCAAAAATCAGCATCACCAAACCAAAGACAATAGCGGCCCACAACTTCCACTTTGCGGGAGCAGCAACATTGATTATGATATTGCGAAGAAAGCGATTGGGGCGGCTTTTGGAAGGAGGCATGGTTGGAAAAACCTTGGGAAATACGAAATGAACAAACAGAAGTGAAAAGGTCACGCCCAGCGCGGAAAAAACACCGATTTCCGCCAGAATTTTGAAATCACTGATCAGCAGAAGCAGAAATGCACCAACAGTCGTGATGGTGGCCATCAACTCCGCCGACCAGACCTCACGGGCCACCTGTTTGCCATAGGTGGTATAGGGTTGATCCAGAAAAAGCAGATATGCCATCCCAATATCAACCGTAAAAGCCATAATGGCACCGCCAAAACCCACGGACAAAATCGACATGGAATCGAACAAAAACGAGCAGACAAACAAGGCGGCAATTCCCCCGACAGCTGATGGCAACAGCGACAAAAGCCCGATCAGCGGACGGGGAAAAACGAGGATGAGTAAAAAAATGATGAGTACGGTTGTTAAGGTTACAGCCAGGGCCACATCGCGCTTGGCAATGATCTCATTGTCTAGCGCGGCACGGTAAACGCCTATTGATATCAGCTTGTAATGGTCTTTACGATCGAAATGTTCTGCCAGCATCCGGGTACAATCGGCCAGCAACTTTTCGATTTGAAAGGCACGTGCCGTATCTGTACCGGAACCTTGGATACGTGCAATAATCAGCGCATGCCGACCATCGCCGGAAAGAAGCTGATCTTTGTAAAATTGAGCATTCGGTGTCGGCAGTAATGATGATAATCGCCCCAGCACAACACCGGAAAAACCCAGAGGATCTTTGGCTATCATCTCCGCCCGACCAATTCCCTCAAGCTGCTCCAAACTTTGCCGGTTTTGTATCATCGCCTTTCGAATTTTTTCCGGTTGCAGAAGTGGCTGGATTCTTTGTTCCAGATCAGATTGACTCAAAAGTGATGGCAGGTGGTTGTGGACATGAGCGATCAGCTCCGGAAAATGACTGGCTTCATCACCAACTCCAACCTTGGAAAACAAGCCGCTTTCTTTCAACTTCCTGGTAACAAGGCCGGCCGCGCCTGCCAACTTGTCGCGATCGGGAACGGCCTGTTCCAAATCTATAAATACCCGGTCCTGACCAGGTAAATGTGTGATTACCTGACGAGCGTCATTTAAAACCGGATCGGAATGCGGCATAGATTCCAGAATGTCCGTTTCAATTTTTAAATGGGTGGTTTCCCAAAAGAAAAGCAGCCCGACGATAACAGCGGTAAAAAAAACAATGGACCATCGGATGTGATATGACTGCTGTGGCATGTAAATCCATATAATAACAATAAATTTATTAATTACACGCTGATTTACAAACATATTTTCTCAGCCGGTGCAAGAAAAAGCTTGAAAATGCATTGATAGATAGAGAGAAAAAATGGGTTTGAATGCTCTGGCGTTTTTCTAAAAAATATTCTAAAGGAGTGTCCGATCGTTTCTGATGAACAAGTTTTTTATGCCTTAAGGATACGGCAACTTTAATCCATACATCTTTTCGGGTGTAAAGTGAAAACAGATGACAAACCACTGATCAATCTAAAGATGAAAAGGGTCCTGGTTGTTGATGATTTCTTCAATTTCCGGCTGACCATTAAGAACATGTTAAGATCTTTCGGCATCATGTATATTGATGACGCCGCGAGCGGAGAAGAAGCGGTGCGGAAATTAGCGCTTCGCCGATTTGACATTGTTCTGTGTGATTATAATCTGGGTTCGGGAAAATCAGGTCAGCAGGTTCTGGAAGAAGGAAAATTCCGCGGCTACATCGGATATTCCAGTATCTTCATCATGATTACCGCGGAAAATACGGCGGAAATGATCATGAGTGCAATGGAATATCAACCGGATTCTTACATCATGAAACCTTTCGCCAAGGAAGTTCTGGAAAAAAGAATCAAAAACATTGCTGCAAAGAAGGAAAATATCCGCGATGTGGAAAGAGCAATTCTGAACAAGGATTTTGACAGCGCACTGCGGATATGTGACGAATTACTGGCGACAAATCCCGGAAACCTTTCGGAAATTATGTCTCTCAAGGGAGAAGTGCTTCTGAAAAAGGCGGATTATCCGCGCGCGGCCGATTTTTACGACAAGATTATGCGCATGGGCAATGTCGGATGGGCACAACTGGGTCGGGGGCGTGTAGAGTTATTAAGAGGCAATTATGAACGGGCAAAAGATATTTTTGAATACATCATTTCCCACAACAATAAACTCATGCCCGCCTATGATTATCTAGCGGAAACCCTGTTGAAGCTGAACAATGCGCAGGAAGCACAGCAAATTCTCATGAAGGCAGTGAATATTTCACCGAGAGCGCTTCTCCGGCAAAAAAATCTGGGAAACATCGCCTACCGAAATGAGGACTTCAAAACCGCGGAAACCTCTTTTAAAGCCGCCGTGGAACAGGGCAAGAATTCCTGCTACAAGAATTCTTCCGATTACACCAGTCTGGCAAAAACCTTGGTTCATTGCGACAACGCCGAGGAAGGCTTGAAAGTGCTGGGAAGCGCGACAAAGGAGTTTCCCAACGACAACGATGCGCAATTGCACTTGAGCGTTGCGGAAAGCTTTGTCTATACCAAGATGAACAAAATCGACGAGGCCAAGCGCTCTTTAACCGACGCACAGAAGCTTGCCGAAAACATGCAAGGGGACATTCCCAGCCATCTGGCGCTGGATTTGGCTCAAGCCTATTTCCTGACCGGTAACGAAGAAAAAGGTGAAGCGATTATCAAAAATATCGTCAGCAGCAATCATGACAATGAGAAAGCGTTGGATGACGTGCGCATGATTTTCAGAGATATGGGCATGACCGACAAGGGAGACGCTCTGATTAAAACCACAAGAGACGAAATCATCCGCCTCAACAATGAAGGCGTCAAACTGGCCCAAGAAGGCAGACTGACAGAAGCGATTGCCTACTTTGAAAAGGCCGCCGGACAACTGCCGGACAACAAAATTATCAATGCCAATGCGGCACAGGTTCTCATGCTCTACATGAGGGAAACAGGCGTAAACAATGAGTATCTTGCTCGCGCCAAATCCTATCTCGATAAAGTCCGGAAAATCGACGAAAATTATGCCGACTTGGCCGCCCTGCTGGTCATGTACCGGGATCTATGCACTGAGGAACAATATGGATAATAAAATGAATTTTGCCGACATTCTGGCGTCCACCCTGCACGACACCAAAAACTCCCTGGGGGTTTTATTGAACAATATCGACGACATTATTGTCAGCTGCCGTGAAAAGAATTGCGACAGACATGCGGAATTTTATGCCATGCAATACGAAATCCAGCGTCTGAACAACAGCCTGATTCGTTTGCTTTCGCTTTACAAGGCGGAAAAATCACAACTTTCCGCGAATATCGATTATCAGGCCATTGAGGATGTGCTCGACGAAGTGGCCACAACCCATGAAATTTTACTGAATTCCCGAGGCATCCACCTTTACACCGAGTCTGAAGAAGGTCTGTTCTGGGCATTCGACAGAAATCTGGTAGCGGGTGTTTTGGACAATGTCATTAACAATGCGTTCCGCTACGCACAGAATACAGTAAAAATCCGAGCCTTTACAGAAAATGGCTATCTGGTTTTGCAAATTGAGGATGACGGGAGGGGCTATCCGCCCTCCATGCTGATTAATGAAAACAAGCAACCGGAATTCAAGCAGGAAATCGACTTTAAAACCGGAAGCACAGGGTTGGGTCTTTATTTTTCACTCATGGTTGCAGGCATGCACGTCAACAACGATAAAAAAGGCTTTATTTCCGTTATGAATGGCGGATCTCTGGGCGGCGGCATCTTTTCCATTTATTTACCCTGAATGCGAGAGAGGCAATGGCAACAAAAATCACAACGATAGCTGATCTTTTTCATCGCTTCCATCAATGCGAAATGCAGCTTCGACAGGGCAAAATCGCCGCCAGTCTGATCACCTTTAAAGAGGTGATCGAAAAAACACCTTCGATTCCCAAAACAGATAAAGAAAAGAGAGAACTCGATGGCGGCATCGATATTTTCTTAAACAACCTGGCAAAACACAAGAAATTTCAGGAAATATTTGGAGTAATATCCTTCGGAGACTCCGACTTGGATACCAACCTGGAATTTATCAAAAGCATGATCGTGGCCCAGGAAGAAGAGATTATTGAGCGTATTAAAAAAGACGAAGAAGCCGCGGAAGTCCAAAGACTGGAAATAGACCGGGAAAAACAAAAACAACTTCAGGAAATTCGTCAAAAAATCATCCAAGCCATTGAATATATGGATCAAAACAATTTACCCCAGGCCATGGAGCTGATCAACGAAAGCGATGATATCCGGGAAGCCGTTGCAAACCATTATAATGACATGGGTATGCAGCGTCGGGCAGACGGCTTATTCACCGAAGCCTTGGAAAAATATTCCAAAGTGCTTCTGATCTCCCCGGAAGATGAAAATCTTTATTACAATATCGGGCGGGCGCATTTTGAGGCAGGTGATGCTTACAAAGCGGAGAATTTCCTCGACAAGGCCTTGAGCCTGAATCCCGAATTTACAGAAGGAAAACTTTTTTACGATTATTTGCTGAAGATCAACACCCCCCAGACAGCTGGAGAAAGGGTCAGAAAATCCGGTGGTTTTTTGCAAAAAATCCTTCGTTTCTGGAAAAAATCAAAACCCGTTCAACTTGACACTCGTCAGACGACGACCGAGGAAGCCAAGAGCGCCAAGGAAGAAAAATCCAGTATTTCGTAAGCTGCCTCTTTGCCGGGTTTCCCGGTCTTATTTCCAGAATTTCTTGTTATGGACTTTCATGTCCACGATTCGTTTAAACAGATCCTGGGCGGAAAGAATGTTTTGTTCCATGAAATATTTGCCGATTAACGGCTGAGACTGTTTTTGTTTTTCCAGCAGTTGCGCCAACTGATGCCGGGACAGGCGTCCCAGACGAAAAGCGCATTCTCCAAATTTTTCTCCATATCTCCGGTTGCGCAAAATATCTCCGATGTCGCCGCCTTCCAGCCACCCCCAGCTGACGGCGATGGCGCCAACCGACGGACGCTGCATCCGCTGCCAGACAATCGCCTTCACCAGCGTGGAGAGTGAAACATGTCCCGCATAATAAAGATACTGACCAAACAGGAGTCTCCGGGACGGCATCCGGCCGGCATAGTGTGGCTCCACTTTCGGAGCAGGTTCAGTCTCGCGGCGTCTGTCCGCTGGACGTTCGGCAGGTGGTTTCCGTTTGTAAAGCGTCCCGCTTTCATCCAGCGAATACTTCCAGGGCGCTGCCAGAAAATCCTGAAGCAACTGGTAGGCCAGACTAACCTCTTTGAAACGATCCGCCATAAAATCCGCATGGCCGTCCAATGCCGCCGCGCGGTCCGGATGCGTTTCCATAGCTTTCCTGCGATAGGCAGCCTTGACACCGGATGGTTTCAGATAACGCAAAAATTCAACCGACACATCAATATCCGAACCAAAAAGCGACTCACAGGCCTTAAACAAATCCTGTTTGGAAACTTCGGCAGCCAGCAATTTTTTATTTTCCTTCCTTTTTCATGGCATAAAAAAACATGGTGAAACGTCTACCATATTTTCCCGAATAAATTCAAGCTGTAATTTCAAGATGTTCAATCATGTAAAACCGACCGGGTCAAAATCAGGCGGGTAAATGTTTTGGCGTTTCTCCAAAAATCCACAAACGGATGAAAATGGGAAATTCTGGCTGCGCCAACTTGATAAACGACTCGAACGGGCACCTCAACCACAGAGATTCCTCTTCTTTTCGCTTTTACCAGAACCTCCACCTCAAACTGGAAACGCCGTGCTTGAACATCAAGATTCAGAGATTCCGGCAAAGGATAAATTCTCATGCCGCTTTGAGAATCGGAGAGAATCGGCCCGCCCGACATCCGGACCCAGAAATTGGAAAACTTCCGTCCAAAGCGGCTGGTCCACGGAATATGAGCGCCCGAAACCACATCCATCCCCTGGCGCGCTCCAACAATCAAAGGACGTTTGTTTTCCGGAATGGCAGCAATCAGCTTCAACGCGTCTTCCGGATAATGTTGACCATCGGCATCAATCGTAATCGCAAAATCAGCAACATGAGACGCAGCGGCAAAACCGGTCAGAATTGCCGCACCCTTGCCTGTGTTTTGAGCGTGCCGCAAAAGATGAATTCCCTGAATTTCCGCCAACCGCAAGGGGGTTTCGTCGGTGGAACCGTCATCCACCACAAAAACGGGATAACCCAAAGCTTGCGCCTGCCGCACAACCATCGAAACCGTCCCGCCATGATTATAAACCGGAATGACAAAGGCAAAACGGTTTTGAGAGTTTTCCATGCGTCCTCCAATGATCGCCTATGGCTCCGGATGTTGAGGCGTTCGATACCACCTATTGCCCATTGCCCATCTACATTTTCATAAACGCCACTCCCCACGTCCCCGGTCCCATATGCGCGCCCGATGTTAATGACAAAGGCTGCAGAATGATGTCCGCTAACGGATAGCGTTCCTTCAGGATTTCCTGCACGGTCTTGATCTGGCCAAGGTTGTCGGAATATTCCAGCATAATAATGGCTTCAGACTCCCGAGCAAGCGAAGCCGACAGTTTTTCCAGTGCCATGTCGATTTGTTCGCTTGGATTGCGCGTCATGCCCACTTTTTTCGCCCCCTCCGGCCGTGGCGAAATCACGGGTTTTATCTTCAACAAATCGCCGAAAAAAGCATTGGGTTTGGACAGTCGTCCACTTGCGGCGAGATATTCCAGTTTTTCTAAAAACAAATACTCTTCGCATCTGGCTGATGCGCTTTTCGCAAAAGCGATGGTTTTGTCCATATCCCCGGTCCTGGCAAGGTATTGGACAGTGGACAAAACAATTGTGCCTAGTCGGCCGGAAGCCGCTCCCGTATCGATGATCTTGAAATGATTTTGAGCATCATGTTCTTTCTTCCAGTCTGTCGCCGCCTGATAATTCCCCGTATAGACGGACCCTACGCATAAATACAAAACATTTTCAAACTGGGCCAGAGCGCCTGCATAAGACTGATGCCTTTCATAAACGGACGCCTGGGACGTGGAAACCTTTGCACCGTTGCGCATGGCGATGTATAATTCATCAGGGTGGAAGCAGGTTTCCGGCAAAGATTTTTCCCCGACATTCAGGTAACTGTTCAAAAGAGTGAATCCGTATCTCTTGGCGTCATCACGTGTCAGAGACCCGGCGGCATCCGTCATAATATGCAGAGGGGATTTCGGGAGGGCAACCTGGAAATCCCGGACTTGTTTAGAAAGATCATCGTCCTCCCAGCGCAACACATCACCCAACTTGCTGATTTGCGCCTTCATCTCCTCTTTATTGTCGGTATGCACATGAATTTTATACAGGTCACCCTCGTGAATCATCACGGCGCTGTCCCGCCTTCCGGCAATTTCGGCCAGTTCTTCCGGCACTGCAGCCGTTTTGATTACAAAATCAATACAATAGCCTGTTTCTGCCGTTTCCTGAAAAGAGGAGACAATGGATAGGCTGTTCTTGAAGACCTCCGTCACCGGCCGACAGGAATGGCCACACCCTGCCAGTGTATATAAAAACGCCTCAAAAAAAATGTACATGCCCAGGGCGCCGGCGTCTACCACACCGGCTTGCTTTAATTTCGGCAACTCATTTTGGGTTTGGCGCACCGCCTCTTCAAGAAAATGAAGGATTCGGGCCGCGCTTTTACTATCCGGAAAAAACTCATGCCTGGCTAAACTATGCTCAAGCGCATCAAAAACGGAAAGCATGGTTCCCCGACGTGGCTCGTTGACCGCTTTCCAGGCACGGATGTTTCCTTCCTGAACGGCGCCTTTTAGGGAATGCAGAGAATCCAGGCCGCAAAGCACTGCAAAAAACTGCGTTGCAATATTTCCGGAGTTTCCCCGGGCCGCCATAAGAAGTTGACGAACAAGCTGATTCCTGTTCTTTCCGGCAAACCGGAGAGGAGAAAGACTGATGGAAAGGTTTCTTCCCGTATCGCCATCCGCAATGGGATAAACATTAATGGCGTCGAGCAAATCCGCCCAGGCAGACACACGCTCCACACCGGCCACAAACGATTTTCTTAATGGTTCATCCATAAATTACGAAATATAATAAGACGTTTAGCTTGTAGCCCATCGCCCATTGCCTATCGCCTATTCCCCATTCCCCAAGAGATTGCGAATATCCTGAGGAAGACTGAACAGGGTTTCCATCTCCGGCGTTTTGACTGCGACCTGCTCCGTACGTCCGCGTGCACAAACACTATTGTCGGCCACCTTACGGATTTCAAAATCCACTACCAATTTGATGTTGGCATCGGCCAAAACGGCTTTACAGATAATCTCATCGCGATGTCTCAACGGAAAAATATGCTTGGTGGATGTCCGGATAATGGGAAAAATGATTTTTTCCCGTTCATAGTAAGCGTAGAGATCAACGCCATAGTGATCAAAAAGAGCCGCCCGCGCCAGCTCAAAGTAGTTGAGGTAATTACCGTGCCAGACAATCTGCATCGGGTCCAGATCAAAAAAAGGCACACTGATTTTCACTTCGAAACTCTTCTTTTCATCCTTCATGATTATCCTCGAAAAAAATCCGTGTAGTGGATGACAACACACATTCTTTCAATATCCTCATCCAACGGCCGGTCTCTGGTTACGGAATCACTGACTTGACGGATATTGCCCAGCGCTTTCGCCAGCAGCGGCCGCGCCGAGATATTTTTCCGAAGCTCGCAGGCCTGCGCCGCCGCCAGCAAATGGATGGCCGCCACCCGTTCCGCAAGCGTGCAGACCCGCTCCGCATCGCGTGCCGCGATGGTGCCCATACTGACTTTATCCTGGTTATGGGATTCTGTAGAACGCGAAAAAGACGCGGCAGGCATAGTCGCTTTCAAAGCTTCTGCAGTCAGGGCCGAAGCCGCAATGGACATGGCTTTAAAACCATGATGAAGTTCGTCCTGCTCGTTGTTTTGAAAAACCAAATCTCCCGGAAGCCCTCGATTTAAATTGGGATTCACCAAAAGCATCACCTGGCGATCGCACAAATCCGCCGCCGAAGCCACTGCCGCTTTCAGTCCGTCCATGGCAAAAGCAATATGGCCACCGTAAAAATTGCCGCCCATGAGTACTTCCCCCGTGGCGGGGTCAAAGATCGGATTGTCGTTGGATGAATTGGCTTCCATTTCCACCCATTTTTTAATCCAGATCAATGCGTCATGCAAGACCCCTAGCGCCTGCGGCGCACAGCGAAGTGAATAAGGATCCTGCAGCGTTTCCAGCGCGTCATCTTCCAATTGGCGGACGCTGACGCGCGAAAGTAAAAGATGGGCAATCTTTTTGGAGACATGGGCTTGCCCGGGAAAAGGCTTGGCCTCCGAAATGACCGGATGATAGTGATGGGCGTTTCCTTTCATGGCGTGAACACTGAGCGCCGTTGCATAAATGGCCGCGTCCAGAATCCTTTCCGCGCGCTCCACAACCAGCGCTGCAATTCCCGTCATAACAGTGGTGCCGTTCACCATGGAAAGCGGTTCTTTGGGCCGGTATGTATAGGGTTTCAATCCCGCCTTTTTTATCGCCCTGGCCGCAGGCATCACATCGTCATCATAAAAGACATCGCCATCGCCCTTGAGCACTCCCCCAATGTAAGCCATCGGTGTCAGATCGCCGGACGCGCCAACAGAACCTTCGCAAGGCACAACCGGAGTGATACCAACGTTTAAGAAATCCGCCATCTGCCTGAGCAGAGCAACCGATACGCCGGAATACCCTCTGGCCAGACAAATAATGCGCGTCAACATCGCTGCCCGGGTTTCCTCAATGCCAATTGGATCGCCTGTGCCGCACCCATGAAAACGGAAAATATTGACACCGTTTTTTTCAGCCGTTTTCAAATCAATCCGGTTCCCGCAGGATTTTCCATAACCTGTATTCACGCCATAAACAGCAACCCCCTTTTGCAACGCAGCTTGCAGGGCTTTTTCCGTTTTGGCCATCCGTTTCAGAAAAGCGGGTGATGCACTGATGGCCACCGGCAATCCATCTTTGGCCACGGCAATCATTTCCGCAAAACTGACATGACCTCCATCAATCACCAGAGCGTTCTTTTTGCCCATTTTTTTCATTTAAAAATTCTCCTTTCCTTGCGAGAAACTAGGAGCAAAGGATTAGGAATTAGGGACAAGGAAAAACTTAAATCGACTTATCCCGTCAAACCAGGGGAACAGCGGGTCTAAAGCCTCGCACTCCATCCCTCCTATCACCCATCGCCTCTTGCCCCTATCCACTTACCCTATAATCTCCGCAAATAATTTCACGGCAGGATGCATTGCCTATTTCAGAAACTATCCGACCGGATTTGGGAAACAAATGCAAACGATCCGTTGCTTCCAATAACCTCAAGACAAAATAAGCAGCATGGTCAACCGAATCACGCGCAATATATTCTGCATTTGCATCAACATCCTCCAAAGCAGATGGCGACTAAATCACTTTACCCATTTCCGCAACTTTTGCTTTGCCTCATCATGTGCAATGCCATGACCATCGCTGATTTCACGCTCACCATGTTCAAATTTAGCCCGCATATACAGGGCATGCATGATGTCATCCATCGTTGCCTGCTCTGGTAAATTCTCTATGATGGTACAGGCCATGCCCTTCACTGAAGAAATCATTCTCTACTGCATTTTTATGAACTCCTTTTTATTGTGCTACTGTAGGGTGGGCAAACGGTTTTTTCGTTTGCGCGCCAAATCATTTCATCCCAGCTATGAATTTAAAAATCCGCACTACATTGTCAATGAAATCAATTTATTCCGCGTGCACATGATAAAACCATGTGCACGCTACCGGCTAGGGGCTTTTCAGCCGATAAAGTTCTTCCTTGTTTTTGGCAAGCTCACTACTGGTTTCCCGCAGCCGGCAAGCCAAAACTTCAGCAATCATTTGATAAAATATAGCACAAAATGCCACCTTGTCCTCATTGTAAAGTCTATCCATAAAGGATACATCTGTTGCCAGACAGATAACATTGTCAATGGCCTTAACCGAAGCCGAACGGGGACAGCCGTCGATCACACACATTTCTCCGAAGATATCTCCTGTTCGCGTCAGGGTGTCAATTTCCGCCCCATTTTTAATAATACGGACACCGCCGCTGATCAAAAAATATATCCAGTTATCATAACTTCCTTCCTCGATGATGATTTCCCCCTCGGCGTATTTTTTTACATTACTGGAGTTGAAAATCTTACCAATATCTTTTTTACCAAAACACTGCATCACCGAGACATTCTTCAATTTCTCTATCAATTCGATATTTTCCTTCAAGAACTCGACTTTCATTTTTACCTCTCCCTTTGTGTCCAGTCGGTAGGGTGTGCAAGCGGCTTTTTTGCTTTTTCACAGAATAATTAATTATTTTAGAATCTTAATCAATGAATCCCTCTCAAGGACATTATGACCTTGGTGACTTTTTAACCAAGCCTTCTGCCAGATCAATAATGTTGATGGATCAGAAATATTTCGATTCAATTGACAATATTGAACCAGCCCGGAAAGCATGGGGGATGCAATCGGCATTTTTGTTTGCGCACCGTAAGGCTACGAGTTCCATCCCTCCTATCGTCCATCGCCTCTTGCCCATTGCCTCTCTCCCCTATCCACTATCCACCATTCACCATCCACTCTATCCACACTCAGAGCCCCTTCCCCTATCCACCTACGAACGCACTCGTGGCTTATAGGTTCCGTCTCGTTTTTCCTTTTCCATCACATTTTTCAGCATTTTAAACATTTTATAGTTTTGCGGTTCTTCTTCATAAAACCGATCCCAACAGTAGTAATACATTTCCTGCAGTTTTTCAGGTGTCATCATTTTCGGCTGAAATACCACGCTGCCGCATGTGTAGTCATTCCAATTATAGGAAAAAATGCGCCCCGCACCGTGCAAATCATCAAAGGTGCGTGTGTGCGGGAAAGGTGTAAGAATGGTAAATTCCGCCATATCCAGTTCAATTTCCAGGAGAAAATCCATCCAGCGCTTGATATAATCCTCCGTATGATAATCCAGCCCCAACAAAATGCTGCCTTCCACCGCAATGCCATGGTCATGGTAGCGCTTGACGCGGTCGCGAATAAAATCGGAAGAATCAAAAATCGCCTGATAGACAAACCAGGCGCCGGCCTGCGCCGCCAAATCCAGCACCTGATCGTCATCTTCAATCGGATGGCTGCACCATTTCTTTTTCAGCGGAATCATTTCCTTGAACAATCCCATTTCCCAATCTTTATCCTGGGCCAGCGAATTATCCACGATAAACAAGCGGTTATTGTCAATCGACGCCAGTTCTTCAACAACCCGTTCAAAGGGTCGGGGACGAAAGCTCCGGCCGCCTAAAAATCTCACGGCGCACGGATAACAGTTGAACCGGCAACCCCGTGACGCGTGCACCAAATCCACCATCTGCACACCCCGGTAATTGTACATGGCACGGTTTAAAATGCTCCGTCTTGCCGTTCCGACACTTTCAATGGGCGGAAATTTCTGCATATAGTCATAGACGGGTTGCAGGCGGTTGAATTTAACGTCATCAAAAACCTGTTCCATGCGGCCTTCCGCTTCCCCTAAAAATACGGAATCCGCATGTCGACCAGATTCCTCGGCATGCAGCATGGTGGCAATCCCCCCGCAAATCACCTTAATGCCCCTGACACGGAAGGCGTCGGCAATTTCCCAACCCCGCCGGACCTGCGCAGTCAACATCATGGAAATCCCCACCAGATCGGCAGTTGCATTCAAGTCGACCGGTTCGACATTTTCGTCAACAAACGTCACTTCCACGTCAGCGGGAAGCGCGGCAGCCATCACCACCGGTCCATGCGGCGGCAGTGTAAAGCGTGTCTGGCGGTCCAGTTTTTCCCACTTTGGGTAAATTAATAAAAATTTCATGATTCCCCTATTTGATTCTGGTTTTATTTCGTAGATTGTTATCCTGCTTGTGCCCTTCCGTCAGAAACGGTTTTCCGATGCAACTCTCGCTCGTTTGCCGACCCATTCTCCAAAATTCAATTCTATCCTCTCATGTCGCCGCAGGCGCTGAAAACCAAGTAAGCATAGGTTCCACCGAAAGAAACACCGGCAAGAACCGCGTTTTTGATCACGACTTCCTTTTTCTTTTCCATGACGAAGTTCAAAGGCATCAACGGATCGGAAAGCCCGACCGTTGGAGGTAGACATTTGTTTTGGACCGATAAAGCCAGGGAACAAGCCCGTATGCCGCCGCCGGAAAAACTTTCACCGATTGCCCCCTTGATAGAGGTAACAAACGGTTTTTGTTCACAAGAAGCAAAAGCTTCCTCATACGCCCGCGCCTCCGCCAGATCCAGGAGGCGCCCTCCATTGGCCGCCGCCATGATTGCCGTGACATCCGTTATCGAGATGCCAGCTTGTTGCAAAACCCGTCTCAAGGCCTGCCGGACCCCTTGGGAATCCTCCGGCCAGCCGGTCGGCGTCTCGGCAGATGAGCAGAGGCCCGCGCCGCTGATCTCACAATAGATATTTGCGCCTCTTTCTCTTGCCGACGCCAGAGATTCCAGGCACAGAATGCCGCATCCTTCCCCAGCCACGTAGCCGTTTCGCTCTTGATCAAAGGGACGGGCACCTTCCCGTCCGCCATCGTCTGGCGAAAGACCTCGAAACCTGGATAGGGCTTCATAGTAAAATTTTGACAAAATATCCACTCCACCGGTCAAAAGCACGTCCGCTACACCTCGTTTTATTTCCGAGAGGGCATAAGCGATGGCTGTTTCAGCAGAAACTGCATATTGGGTCACTGTGGTATTGACACCGCGGAACCCCATCTCGATGGATGCGTGGGCCGCCGGTGCATTCATTACGGTATTGGGGACAAGAATCGGGTTGACCGATAACGGCCCCTGGGAAAGCAGTGTGCCGGCCACCTGTACCGTCACGTCCGTCGCTCCAAAAGCCGTTCCCAGAAGAATGCCAACTCGGTCACGGTTTTCTCTTCCGACCACAATACCCGCATCCTCCAGCGCCATGCGTGCCGCGGCAGTCGCCAGAGACGATGTTTTATCCATCCTTCGCAGATTTTTGGTTGAAATAAAATCCCGCGGTCTGAAGTTTCGGACTTCCGCGCCTAGATGCGATGCGACATTGTCGGCATTAAACGCCTCCAGTCCGGAAATACCGCCGTCACCTGATAAAAGCCTTGGGAAAAATTCATCTTTCCCCACACCCAATGGCGTGACAAGCCCGAGTCCGGTCACAACAATACGTTCTTTCATCGGCACGTCCCGTTTTTCATCCATGAACCGCACCTCTGCCTTCATATTTCCCAAAAATAACCGTAGTATTGTTTCCGCCAAAAGCAAAAGAATTGGACAGAACTGTGCGCAGTTCTCGCTGACGCGCCCCCTCCGTAACATAATCCAGGTCACAATCCGGATCCCGCTCCTTCAAATGGATGGTCGGCGGAATAAACCCCTGCGACAGAGCCAGCAGGCAGACAATGGCCTCCAGCGCTCCTGCCGCATCCAGAGGATGAGCGTGCATGGATTTTGTAGAGCTCACCGGGATGGAATAGGCGCGGCTTCCAAAGACTTCTTTAATAGCTCTGGTTTCCGTAATGTCATTGGCCGGCGTGGCGGTTCCATGAGCGTTGATATAATCAATGTCTGCGATGGTGAGTCCGCTGTCCTTGAGCGCGGCCTGCATACAGCGGACTGCGCCGGAAGCCTTTTCATCCGGAGCGGTCATATGAAATGAATCGCAGGTTACGCCATATCCCAGAATTTCACCGTAAATTTTTGCTCCCCGATCAAGCGCCGACTCCAAAGGTTCCATAACGAGAATGGCTGCCGCCTCCCCCAAGGAAAGGCCGGCGCGATTCCGGTCGAAAGGCCGACAAACATCTTCGTCAACCGACTTTAATGCATTGAAAGCTGAATAGGTAATTCTGGACATGGGCTCCACACCTCCCGCCACCATCAACGATGCCTGCCCAAAAGCAATGATATCTCTCGCGAATCCCAGAGCGGTTGCTCCGGAAGAACAAGCGGTCATAAATGTAGCCTTCGGACCGGCAAGAGCCAGATTGGACGCTATCCGGTCAGCGGAAGACGCACAATAGACGCTAGACAGACGGGAAAATTTCGCCCGGTTTGCTCCTTTTTTCAACAGGTCTGAATAAAAGTCTTCCGCTTCGAACAGCCCTCCAGCGCCTCCACCGATGGCCACACCTGTATTTTCCCGAAATGGCTCGGGGAAAGGGTAGAGACGGGCATCCCGCAGGGCTTCCAGAGTCGCAGCAAAAGCGAGTTGATCGGCGCGCGACATTCTTTTCGTTGAAAATGTATCCGGAATGGACTGAAGGGGATCAAAATACTTAATCTGGCCTCCCTTATGGGTTCGATAGGCAGCCGTGTCGAACAGATCGATATCCGTTATGCCGCAGACACCGCTTTGCAAAGAAACCGCAAATTGCGAGACGTTTCCACCAATGGCATTTACCGTACCCATGCCCGTAATGACAATCCGTTTTTTCTGCATGCTTTCTTTTAACCTGTTTTCAAAAATAGGCGAAAAAATTTAAAATTAAGACATCAAAAAGTCAAATAAATATTCGTGCCGTGCCAATCATCGCAAAACCTTTGCCAAACCACATCTTGCCTTCCTTCCCGTTTTCGAAAGAAGGAAGCTCATATTTATTGGACGGTTTTGCAAAGCTCTCCGGATGTGACGAATGCCTTGTTTAAATTAAGATTTTTCTTGCCCCGGCTTTCTTGCGGCGATTTCCCGCTCAAAAATTTGCCGGGACTGGGATACCACTGCGGAAAGAGAAAAATTTTTCGCCTGGTAATCCGGTTCCAGCGCCCCGATCAGTTCCATGGCAATGGCATGCTTTCCCTGCGTCGCAAAAGAAAAAGTTCCGGGACGGAACAGCTTGTCGGTATTTTGGATCAAAACCAGAGACAAGCCCTTGCGGCAGTAACGCGCAATGCTGAATACCCCCCTGTTGAAAGGATTGATTTCACCATGACGGCTGCGCGTTCCTTCCGGAAAAACAAATAAATTGCCGCCCGCCGCCAGATGACGCTTGATGCTTTCCAGATGGTCAATCATGGCCGGCCCGCTCATTTCCGCAGGCGCCGACGGAATATAACCGGCTGTTTTTAAAAACCAGCCAAAAATGGGGACGCGGAAAAAAGTTTTTTTCACAATCGTTGTGTGACGCGGGAAAAGCGAGACAAGCAAAATGGGATCTAAATAAGAAAGGTGATTGCAGATAATGATGGACGAGCGGAGTGAGCGTACATTTTCAGTGATTTGAAAGCTTGTTTTGGGAAAAAGCAGGCGCACCAGGGCAAAAAAATATTTCATATGGAGGTGAAGCATCATCTGAATAACAGCGGCGACATTTTTTAAGCGAAGGGACAGGGGAAAAAGTAAAATCAGGAGAAGCAACGGATAGCCAAAAAGAAAATACACCCACAAAATCAGCGTCAAACCAAAATCCGCGGCACGCCGGAGAAAATGAACAGGAAGCATTTTTTAGGTCAACTTTCGAATCAGCAGGCTGGTATTCACACCGCCAAACGCAAAGTTCTGAATAGCGACAGTTGTAAATTTTTGTTCGAGCAGATTTTGCACATGACGAATCATCGAACAGCGTTCATCAACATTTTCAAGATGGAGCGTCGGCGCAATAAACCCTTCCTGCATCATGTAAAGACATAAAACCGTTTCTATGCCTCCGCACGCCGCCATCGTGTGTCCCATGTAACTTTTCAGGGCCACGACTTGTGGATGCAAACCAAACACGGAACCTGTGGCCTGGGCTTCAATAATGTCTCCCATTTTTGTGGCTGTGGCATGGGCGCTGATCAGATCAACATCGGAGGCATTCAATTTGGCGTTTTCCAGCCCCAGTTGAAGGGTTTTGGTAATACCCTCCAGATTGGGCAAGATCAGGTCTCCTCCATTGGAATTGCAGGCAAAACCGATGACTTCCGCCAAAATGGGCGCACCTCGTTTCCTGGCAGATTCATAGTCTTCCAAAAGAACAGCGCCTGCGCCTTCAGCAACCACCAACCCGTCACGAGCCTGGTCAAATGGGCGTGGGGTTTGATCAGGCCGGTCATTAAACGAGGTGGAACACGCCAGCAAATTATCAAAAACCGCGACGGTAATGGTGTCGTATTCATCCGCTCCGCCGCAAAGCATGGCATCCTGCAAACCATATTTGACGGCTTCGTAACCGTAACCAATGGATTGGCTGGCCGTAGTGCAGGCGGTTCCTGAAGAAATAATGCGGCCGGTAATGCCGAACATCTTGGAAATGTTGACCGCTGTCGTATGCACCATGGATTTCAGATAATCTACCGCACCGATATTCTGATAAGCCGCTTTGTCTTTTGCACCGAAGATAATCTTGTAAATATCACGCTGCACGGTGGGCGACCCGTGAATCGACCCGAAAGCAATACCCAACCTGCCTCCCGTCACAAAGCTCTCTGGAAGCTGCGCCTGCTGTAAAACCTCCTTGGCCACCTGGCAGGCGTAATAGGCCACCGGCCCCATGGTTTTACGGTGCTGGCGCTTAAAATCATAGGCTATGGGGTAGTTGACAGTGCCATAAACACGGGAATGAATAAAGCGGCCGATTAATTCATCTTCCGGCAAAGTTTTTACGCCTGAAATTCCTTTGCACAGGCTTTCCACAATTTCCCTTTTGCTGTGCCCGATGGGTGAAATGGCCGAACAGGCCGTGATGACA
>Ga0209604_1001356_pt1 | contig 19949 bp, 18 predicted proteins | sample AD_UKC097_MetaG_FD_184405 | JGI IMG/M metagenome (GOLD analysis project Ga0209604, IMG submission 184405) | Active sludge microbial communities of municipal wastewater-treating anaerobic digesters from USA - AD_UKC097_MetaG (SPAdes) (version 2) | ecosystem: Engineered > Bioreactor > Anaerobic >... | reverse complement strand
GACCCCGGTCTCCGCGAGGGGGGGAAAGGTCGTGGAAAACCTACCCCCTCACGGGGGGAAAGGTCGTGAAAAACCCGGCGTCAGGGGGTCCATAGGTCGTGAAAACCGACAGTCTCGTTGCGCAGTCGGCCCTTTTGAACGCCCGCCGTCTGCAGCAGACCGTTGCGAGGGACTCGCCCGGGGTCTGGGGTAGCTCTACGCGACTGGCCCTGCTTCACCATCATCCCCTGCCCCTCGCCGACCTGAGCCGGGGACCGTCGAATCGGGACGAGTACCTGCTGCTGAAGAACGCCGGCGTATTCCTGAGGGAGCTTGTCAAGTTGGGCGTGGATGTAGTGCTACACGGCCACAAGCACTCGTCGGCGATCGCACGTCTGGTCCTTCCGACGTCTCCAAACGGGGAAGACGAGCTGCTGGTCCTCGGCGTCGGCTCGGTCGCGCGGCCCGGAACCGCCGAGCTTCCTTCCTACAACGTCGTCCGGCTGTACGACTCCGGAAGGGTCGTACTCGAGCGTAGGTGCCTTCGCGCGACGTACGAGGCCGACCCGCCGATCGTCTTGAGAGACTACGAACAGCAGCGGCCTCGGCACTCCAGGCGGCTCCTCGCCGAGTCCCCCCTCACGTTGCGTGCCGAGGGGCTGCGGTACCACTTCGTAATTGACTCGAACGGAGACGCCGTGACCGAAAGCACGTTCACTCAGGTACGTTCGGCGTCCGAGTCCTCCGTGACCTACGTGCAGAGATTCTTGAAGACTCGGGCGGGGCGACCGGGGAATCCCACCTACCAGACCCTGACACCCGGCACCTCGATTCGCTTCTCGTGGAGCGGGCCTCCCAACGCGGAAGGTCGTCGCGAAGGCCGGCTCGAGTTCAGCCCCCCACTTCGGCGCGACCCGATCTCCTTCATCGAGCGGCATCCGTTCTACAACGTATTCTGCTTCGATCAGGCCACTCGGAGCGCGATAACCGGGGCGCCGACCGATTCGGAGCACGCGTCCTACCGCGTCGAGAAGGCGCTCGAGACGTTCGGGATGGCGATCACCTTCCCACCGTACCGATTCCCGACGGACTTCGAACTGCAGGTCTTCGACAGCCGAGACCGGCTGGACCTGGAAGAAAGCGATTTCGCACGCCGGTTCCTCCATGTGATTCCCGCGTCGCGGACGGTCGGTTTCCTGCTCGCGAGTCCGCTGCCGTCGTTCCGGTATCAGATCCAGTGGCGCCTGCCAGCCGCCGCTGCGGAGGAGTTTCCGCTCACCGCGGCGCAGGAAGCCATGGTCGATCGTTTCATCGCGGCGCTCGACGAGTTCGTAGGCGACGAACGGGATGGGCCCTCGCCGCTCGCGCCTCTCCTTCACGACCTTTGGGACCGTGTCCAGAACGGCCTGCAGTCGCTCGGCGAGCAGACCGACGCGTCACTTGAGGTCCATTTCTACGTTGCCTCGCCGGATACGGCCTCGATTCGGTATGCGAGCTGTGCAGGTGCTGCGAGGAAAGTCGCCCACGAGGTGATCTCCGGGGACTCCATCGTCGGGCAGGCCTTTCGGCGAAGGACCTTCCTGCCGTGCGTCGCCGCTCACCACGGCGACAGCGCCTCGCCGCCGACCTACTACGAGCCTCGCGAGGTCGACGGCGGCTCCTCGGCTCTCGCGGCCTATCCCCTTCTCGTCCCGAGCGTGCACGGGCGGCCCGTCGGGGTGCTCCTTCTCGTAAGCAGGGCTCCCGGCTCATCGCTTTGCTCGGCCCTGTCGGACGAAGCGCGCGTGAAGGACCTCGAGGAGATCCTCTTCCTCTGGTATCGAACCACGTTGTCCGAGGCGATCGGTTTGCCCGAGGTCCAGTCCGCGTGGCCGTCGAGAACAGCCTCTTCCGATACTGGCTGTCCAGGGGGCCTCGTGCAAGCGGGCGCGGGGCCCGCTGCGCCGGTCCAGCCCCCGGCCTCCTTGGTCCGGCGTCCGAGAGGTTGGCGACGAGCGCGGCGGCAGGATGTCGAGCGCAGGCTGCTCCGGCTCGAGCGCAGGGTCGGGTTCGCGATCCAGGAGACGGTGATCCGGTGGGAGCTTCTGGACCTCGAGGGGACGGTAAGGCAGACCTGGCTGCATCGAGGGGTGACGGTCAGGGAGGACTTCGCGCTGGAGGCGATCCGGCTCGGCGTCTTCACGCCGGGCCCAGCCGAATCCGTGGAGGTGGAGCCCCCGACGCTCTCTTACGAGGGTGTTCGCCCGGGCGCCGAGTACCGGCTGCGCGCGTCGGTGAATCCACGAGGAGAGATAGAGGTGTCTCTCCAGAACGCGAGAGGGGGAAGGCTGGAGATCGACGGAGGGTCCTTCGGCGTCTCGCGTGTCATGGCGCACGCGGCACGGGTCTGGCGGGAGGACGTGGAGAGTGCATTCGAGAAGGACCGGATTCAGTACGAGTACGCCCGTGCGCAAGCGATCTCACCGACGAGGGTTCTCAAGCTGGAGGTCGGGTTTCCCCCCGGATACGCCGTGCAGGCATTCCCGCTGGTCTTCAAGGGGAGTGGGGAGGTCCTGGATGACTCTGCGGCGCGAGCGGGCGCTCTGTCGTTCGAATTCTCAGGGAACGGCGGGACTCTCGAGGTGACCGATCCTACGGACGGGCGTTTCTACGGAATCGGGTGGACTTCGCCGTCGAGGGGCGATCGTCGGGCCTGACGCGAGGTCTTCATCGGACGTCATTCTTCCCCGTCCGGGAAGGGCTTCTCGCTGCGATTCCGTCCTGGCCCGGCCTGGGCTCTGACAGCGGCGCCCGGGAGAGCATCTCCAGGAGAAGGAGTGCTCCAACCTGAAGGCGATGAATGCGCAGATCGGGGTGCTGGTCGATCGGGACCACGTGCTCGGGCACAGCTACCTGATGGACGTCGCCACGCCGGAGGCGCTGATCAGGCGCTTCGAGCGCCAGATCATCCCGCTCCTGCAGGAGTGCTTCATCGACGACTGGCGGCGCACACAGCAGGTCCTCGGCGACGCGGAGCAGCCGCCGGAGCGCCAGGTCATCCAGCAGCTCGACCGCGCCGACGACGGGGAGCTCGCGCACGACCGAAAGCCGCGTTTCCAGGTGAGCCCGGCCCTCACGCCGGCGGCCATCAAGAAAATCTACACCTCCACCACTTCGTCGGGGCGGTCCGCGCGGGAGACCTCCACGTGGAGATCCTCCCGAAGATCGACGGCCTCGACGGCGAGGACGCGATCCGGCGGAGCCTCCTCGCGATGCTGGCGAAGACCCGCGACCTCGAGGTGCGCGACTCCGAGGCGGCCGGCTTCCACGAGAGCGCCGAGCCGTTCATCTGCGTCCTCGCCCGGCTCTACTGCCGGCGGCTCTTCGAGGCGGTGAGGTTCGGGCTCCGGCAGGAGTACGTGGCGCACGACGAGCTTCTCCCCGTCCTCCGCGGCAAGGTCCACTGGCCCTCCCAGGCGAAGCGGCAGGCCGCGCAGCGCCTCGAGTTCCGCTGCCTCTTCGACGAGCGCTCGGCCGACACGCCCCTGAACCGGACGCTGAAGGCGGCGCTCCTCGCCGCCGAGAGCATGCTCGAGGGCGCGGCCGCGACGAGCGACGCCATCGAGCTGCGGCACCTGCTCCTCGACGTCTCCGACGCGTGCCCGCCCCGCGAGGTCGTCGCGCGGCTCCAAACCGACCGGATGAGCCGGCGCCTCGCGCCCCTCCTCGCCCTGGCGAAGCTCCTCCTCGGCGACCGAAGCCCCGACCTCGGCCGCGCCGCGACGGCCGACCGGCGGAGCTACGCCGTGGTGTGGGATATGAACGTCCTCTTCGAGGAGTACGTGGGGCGCGTCTGCCAGGACGTCTTCGAGCCGAAGGGCCTTGACGTCGACCTGCAGGAGGCCGGCTCCCTCCATCTCGCCGAGGAAGCGGCGACGAAACGACGGGCCTTCCTCCTGAAGCCCGACATCCTCGTCCGGAAGGGCCGCAGCCCCCGCGTCGTCGCCGACACGAAGTGGAAGCGCCTCGACCCGCGAAGTGCCGACCTCGGCGTCTCGGGCGAGGACGTCTACCAGGTCCTCGCCTACGCCCACCGCTACGCCACCGGCACCGCCACCCTCATCTACCCCCACCACGCCGCCCTCGGGCGTCCCCGGATACAGCGGGACTTCGTTGTCCAGGCCGGGGGCGGCTCGCGGGTCGTGGTGAGGATCGCGACGCTCGATTTGGCGCGGCTCGAGAGGGTGGTGGAGGAGGTGGGGGAGGCGGTGCGGGCCGGGTAATCGCCGGCGAACGCCCGCGTCCCTGGCGAGGTTGAAACCGAGCGTCCCTGTCCGCACAGACGTTAACCGTGAGTTAACATTCGCGCGGCATGGGTAACGAGACCCGGAATAATCGGAAGCAGCCGGATTGGGATGGACTCTTCGCTATCGCAGAGGCCCAGAGCGGCTACTTCACGACGTCTCAGGCCGCGCAGTCGGGCTACTCGCGTCCACTCCTCCACAAGTACCTGGCGACGGGGAGGATGACGCGCGTGCGGCGCGGCGTGTACCGGCTCGTCCACTTCCCGGTCAGCGAACACGAAGACCTCGTCGTTCTCTGGCTCTGGACCGGCCAGGTCGGGGTCTTCTCCCATGAGACGGCCCTTGCGCTCCACGATCTCTCCGACGCCCTTCCCGGAAAGGTCCACGTGACGGTGCCCTCGAACTGGCTGCGGCGTCGGCTCCGCGTCCCGGCCGGCCTCGTGCTTCACTTCGCCGACCTCGGCGACGGTGATCGCTCGAGCTACTCGGCGGTGCCCGTTACGGCGCCACTCCGCACCCTTCGAGACTGCATCGAGGCCGAGGTCGCCGCCGACCTCGTGCGGCAAGGAATACTCCAGGCCCGTCGACGGGGGATCGTCTCGGCGAAGGATGAAGCTCGACTTCTTGCCGAGCTGGGCAGACCAGGTCGGACAGTGGCCGCGCGATGACCGCTCGCCAGTACTCGACGCCCCTGGCCTTCAAGCAGGCCCTCGAGCAACGGCTCCGAACCTCGGCGGCCACCGGCGTCGACTTCGCCCGTCGCCGCCAGCTGCTCATCTTCGATCGCTTCCTCGGCCGCCTGGCTCAGGTCGCGGGCGACGCCGTGGTGCTCAAGGGCGGGCTCGTCCTCGAGCTGCGTCTCGCGCGGGCTCGGACGACGAAGGACATCGACCTCCGCATGATGGGCTCGTCCGACGAGGTGCTGGAGCTGCTCCAGGAGGCAGGCCGCCTCGACCTCGGCGACTACATGCTGTTCGAGGTCCAGCCGGACGCCGATCATCCCGAGATCCAGAACGACGGGATGCGCTACGACGGCTTCCGCTTTCGAGCGGAGTGTCGCCTCGCGGGCATGATCTACGGCCGGCCGTTCGGCGTCGACGTCGCCTTCGGCGACCCGCTCGTGGGCGAGCCGGACGTCGTCGTGACCGACGAGGTCCTCGCATTCGCGGGCATCGCCCCTTCGTCGCTCCGGCTCTATCCCGTCGTCTCTCACATCGCCGAGAAGCTCCACGCGTTCACAATGCCTCGACCGAGACCGAACTCACGAGTCCGGGATCTCCCTGACCTGGCTCTGCTGGCGACGACCGGACCGATCGAAGGGGCCGCTCTCCGTCGGGCCATCGAGCTGACGTTCGAGTTTCGCGGGACGCACCCGGCTCCAATGAAGTGTCCGCCGCCTCCGATGGATTGGGCGGTTCCGTACGCGAGGATGGCCGAGAACGATGACCTCACCTGGAAGACTCTCGCGGAAGTGACGCTGGCTGTGGAGACCTTCCTCAATCCCGTTCTCGAATCCGCCGAATGCGGAACCTGGACGCCGTCGGGCTGGCGCTGGAGGAAGGGTCGCTGAGAGAGGAACCGGAAACGGGGAGAAGGGGGCCGCGCCCTCGGCCGACACGCCCCTGAACCGGACGCTGAAGGCGGCGCTCCTCGCCGCCGAGAGGATGCTCGAGGGCGCGGCCGCGACGAGCGACGCCACCGAGCTGCGGCACCTGCTCCTCGAAGTCTCCGACGCGTGCCCACCCCGCGAGGGCGTCGCGCGGCTCCAAACCGACTGGATGAGCCGCCGCCTCGCGCCCCTCCTCGCCCTCGCGAAGCTCCTCCTCGGCGATCGGAGCCCCGACCTGGGCCGCGCCGCGACGGCCGACCGGCGGAGCTACGCCGTCGTCTGGGATATACGTCCTCTTCGAGGAGTACGTGGGACGCGTCTGCCGGGTCGTGCTCGAGCCGAAGGGTCTCGACGTCGCCCTGCAAGGAGGCCGGCTCCCCAAACCTCGCCGAGGAAGCGGAGACGAAGCGCCGGGCGTTCCTCCTGAAGCCGGACATCCTCGTCCGCAAGGGCCGCAGCCCCCGCGTCGTCGCCGACACGAAGTGGAAGCGCCTCGACCCGCGAAGCGCCGACCTTGGCGTCTCGGGCGAGGACGTCTACCAGGTCCTCGCCTACGCCCACCGCTACGCCACCGACACCGCCGTCCTCATCTACCCCCGCCACGCAACCGTCGGGCGGCCAGGCCTCCAGCGGGACTTCGCTGTCCAGGCCGGGGGCGGCTCGCGGGTCGTGGTGAGGATCGCGACGCTCGATTTTGCGCGGCTCGAGAGGGTGGCGGGGGAGGTGGGGGCGGCGGTGGGGGCCGTCCCGTGAATTCAGCGGGGGCCGCGTGGTCTGGAGCGATGCGAGGCGGCCTTCGCAGCCTCCAGGGTGCGCTGGAATTCCACGAACCCCGCCGCCGCCCCCTCTCGGCGGCTCCAGGCGCGGGTCTTCTCGAGATCGAGGGGGTGATTCGTGGCAATGGCGACGGCGGCTCCAAGGGCCTGGCGGTCTTTCCAGTGGTCGAACGCCGCGAGCCGATCCCTGCACGAGTCTTCGGCCGATAGGAGCAGGACCGGGACGCCCTCCACCTGCACCTCGACCGGCGCGATCGAGGTATCGGTCCCGATCGCCAGAGGGCCCCGAGGGAACTCGACGAAGAACGAGGTTCGCGGGTGCTCGTAGAAGTCGCCGTTCCGGACGAACCCTGCCTTGGCCATGGCTTCGTCGAGCGACCGTTGCGTCGGTGAAGACTGGAGGATCAGATCGAGGTCTTCGGACTGGTGCCCGCCTGCCGAGTAGATCGTCGCGCACGCTCCGCCGGTGAGCACGGCCTTGATCCCGGCTTCGCGGAGTACGCCGGCCAGGACTGCCGCGACCTGCTCGAGGGTGGAGTGCGCCGTGATCCTCACAGCCGCTTCCCGCTCTTCCGGGGCCTGCGGCGAAGCGCGGCGATCCTCGACTCCAGCTCGCGATCGGCTTCGACGAGCCGGACGAGCAGCGCGCGGACCTCCTTCATGGCGAAGAACGCGGGGTTCAGCTGGACCACCCGGGTTCGCCCGACCAGGCGGCCCGCGACGAGGCCGTCGCGCTCCAGGCTCTCGAGGCCCTTCTGCGCCGCCGACAGCGAAGAACCCAGGAGGCGCGCCAGCTCCCGGGGGTAGGTCTGCCCGAGAAGCTCCAGGGCGATCAGGAGACGGGTGCGGCTGCGGGAGCCGAAGGGTGATGTGACCGCCATTAGCTGTCATATGACCTTCTTTGGCGGTCGATGTCAAGGGTACCCAACTCCGAGGTGTCCTCCGCGGCAAGGTCCACTGGCCCTCCCAGGCGAAGCGGCAGGCCGCGCAGCGCCTCGAGTTTCGCTGCCTCTACGACGAGCGCTCGGCCGACACGCCCCTGAACCGGACGCTGAAGGCGGCGCTCCTCGCCGCCGAGAGCATGCTCGAGGGCGCCGCCGCGACGAGCGACGCCACCGAGCTGCGGCACCTGCTCGTCGACGTCTCCGACGCGTGCCCGCCCCGCGAGGTCATCGCGCGGCTCCAAACCGACCGGATGAGCCGACGCCTCGCGCCCCTCCTCGCCCTGGCGAAGCTCCTCCTCGGCGACCGGAGCCCCGACCTCGGCCGCGCCACGACGGCCGACCGGCGGAGCTACGCCGTGGTGTGGGACATGAATGTCCTCTTCGAGGAGTACGTGGGGCGCGTCTGCCAGGACGTCTTCGAGCCGAAGGGCCTCGACGTCGACCTGCAAGGAGGCCGGCTCCCTCCATCTCGCCGAGGAAGCGGCGACGAAGCGGCGGGCCTTCCTCCTGAAGCCCGACATCCTCGTCCGCAAGGGCCGCAGCCCCCGCGTCGTCGCCGACACGAAGTGGAAGCGCCTCGACCCGCGAAGCGCCGACCTCGGCGTCTCGGGCGAGGACGTCTACCAGGTCCTCGCCTACGCCCACCGCTACGCCACCGACACCGCCGTCCTCATCTACCCCCACCACGCAACCGTCGGGCGGCCAGGCCTCCAGCGGGACTTCGCTGTCCAGGCCGGGGGCGGCTCGCGGGTCGTGGTGAGGATCGCGACGCTCGATTTGGCGCGGCTCGAGAGGGTGGCGGGGGAGGTGGGGGCGGCGGTCGAGACTAGATGAGCGCCTGTTCGGCGGGGGGTTGGAGCGACTGCTGGAGAGCCCTCTGGCGTCACGGCGTCGTAAGCGTCCGATGAAGCGCGTCAGGGGTGGTCGCGGATCGACCGCCGGCTAAACGCCGACGGTCAACCCGAGCCCGTCTCCGACAGGGTGAGTCGGACGCTAACGTCGTGCCGGCGTAGCGAGGTCAGCCGCTATCGTCTATCGGCGCCCCTCCGGGGTGCCGATCCTGCATTCGGGCTTGACCGAGTTGTCGACGTCCTTCTCGGGCGGCGGCTCCTTCTTTGAAGAAGGATCGGGATCTCGCTCGGACATCGGTAGCGGCGCTCGCGTGGCGGCACCACTTGAGAACCCTCTGCCAGGCACCCGGACCTTCCTCGTTCCCATTGGCGTTCTCCTCTCGTCTGGTGGTCGCGGCAGGGGCGTCTCTCGCCACTACCAGGGGTCACGCGGAGTCGGGACCTTCGGCTTCGGCCGCTTGGCCCGACGCGGCCCGCCGATGACGGGGTCGGGCTCCGGACCCGGGAGTGGGATCGGTTGAGGATCATCCGGGTGCGGGTCCAGCGAAGGCGGGTCGGGGTCGTGCGGGGGGTCGTACCAGCCGGGGAGGGGCGGCGGGCGCTTCGCGGGTCTGCCGCTCGGCACTCCGGGAGAGTGAGACGTCCCAGCAGATCTCGCGCTGAGTCCACCTGTCGGGCCGTGGCGTGGCACCCCTCTCCGCGTGGTCATCACTCACCTCCGGCCATACTGACGAACACGAACAACCTCACCGCCAGCGTTGTGCGCACGGCTGTTCCGTTCCCATCAAATATCCGATCCGCTGATGAAGGTGGCTCCACCTGCTGGCTGTGTCAAGGGTTTGATGGCCGGCAGTCCCCATTCCTCTGGGACTCAGAGTCCGAGCCCACCCTTGAGGATCACACCCTCGATCCGGAGCCACTCGATACATGCGAGGCTCTCGATTCGGGCGAGCCCTGTGCTGCGGCGGTTCAACAACATCTGCGCACCACTTGCACAAAGTTCTCGCCCGTCGACGAACGAACCGAGCGAACGGGAGGCGTCCGCCAGCACTAAGCTCCGCGAAACGCGGATTCTCACGACAGCCATTCGGAGATCTTCCTCGGCCTCGGCATTGTCAGACGCCGGCCCGTGATGAGAGCACCACTAGAGGTACCGGACGGACCGGCGGATCGTCGCGGCGTACCCGCACCGGAGGCTCCGGGAGTCGTACTACCCGGCGGCGGACCTCCGGGCGCTCACTCAGCACCTCGACCGGCACTTCGAGTGGAAGGTGGCCGCGGGAGGCCTCGGCTCGTCCGGGAGGCGGAGTGGCCCGAGTACCGAGGCCTCTACGCGTCGACCGTCCGCGACCTCCCGAACACGCCCGAGTACGGAAGGCTGAAGGCGTGGTGGAAGCGGCTCACCTCCGCGACGCTCGCGGAGGACGTCCTCCAGATCCTCCGCGACATCGAGGGCCTCGCCGCCCCGAACGAGTTCGAGCCCGGCTTCTTCTACCGGATGCAGTGGCTCCCGTACGTCGGGCTGGCCGCCGAGGCCGAGACACGCGTCAACGCGGCCCTCGAGGCCGAGCTGGGCGGGCTAGCCTTCGCGAAGGCGCGGGAGTGGACCGACCGGCAGGGCGACGAGGCGCGCGTGGAGCTGGCTCTGGAAGTGGCGTGGCTGAGAGATGGAGCTGTGACTGGCCCCTGGGGAGGCCGGCGCCGAGTTCATGAGGAGCGCCGACGCCTGGGCCTACGACAAGGTGCGAGGCCGTTGAGGCGCGGGCGATGCCCCCGCGTCGTCGCCGACACGAAGTGGAAGCGCCTCGACCCGCGGAAGGCCGACCTCGGCGTCTCCGGCGAGGACGTCTACCAGGTCCTCGCCTACGCCCACCGCTACGCCACCGACACTGCCGTCCTCATCTACCCCCACCACGCCGCCGTCGGGCGCGCGGGATTTCAGCGGGACTTCGTGATTCAGGGGGCCGGGGCCGCGCCCGTCGTGGTCCGGGTCATTACGGTCGATCTAGCGAGGCTGGAGAGCGTGGCGGGGCAGATGGGGGAGGCGGCCGGCGAGGCGCCCGCACCCTACGGCTCCCGTGGCGAAGCCCGGCCGCGTTCCCTTCGGGGAATCGTTTCGACGCCTACCGAATCTCCGCCCCTCCGACGACGCCGAAACGGCGAACGTCCCAGCGCTTGAGCATCTCTTTCGCCCGGTTGTAGGCCGGCGTCTTCATCTGCTCCGTCCGAACCGCCGCCCGAAGCCAGGCGCTCGCGTCCTCGAGTTTCTTCTCCCCGGCCGCCTTCAATCCGAGGAGATAGGCGACCTCGCAGCGACGAGAAGCGTCGGTCGCCGTTGCGAGGAGATCGGCGTCCGTGGCCTCACCGAGGAGGAAGCGGCCGTCGACCGCGTGGAGACGTGGCGCGGCCGGATCGCTGAAGTGGGCGCGAAGTCGCTCGAGGCGAGACCCCTCCGGCCTTCCCTCGAACGCGGCGGCCTGGGCCCGTAGAAGCCAGCTCTTTTCGTCGTCCGGCAGCAGCCACAGAAGGTCGAACTCCCGTTCGTCGAAGGCGGTCGTGCCGACCCAGGAGGCGCTCCTGCTCGTGACGACGTTCTTGCGGAACCACGTGTCGGCGCTCTCTGCGCCGTGGGCCCGCCGCCGAAAGCGGTAGGCCCGGAGGTAGCCGTCGATCCCCTCGTTCTTCGCCCGCGAGATCGCGTCGAGGAGCACGATGGAGGTCTCGGGGACGCCGGCGCGCTCGAAGCGGGAAGCGACCTCGAAGAGGAACCAGGGGCTGGCTCCCGCGGCGAGGAGCGCCTCGAGGGCCGGTTTCGCTTCCTCCGTCGGCCTGGCCCGGAAGACCTCCAGGAACTCTCGTGGCACGAGGACCCGCCAGTCCTCCGCGGAGAGCGGGTAGCGGGGGTCCAGGAGCGGCTTCGCGGCCGCGTCGTGCCGGCCGAGGCGCCAGAGGAGCTTCGCGAGACCGGTCCGTGCCATCGAGTCGTCCGGATACCTCTCGATGCAGGCTTCTCCCATCTTCAGGGCCTCGTCGGTCCTCCCGAGGCTCAACAAGGCCTCCGCACCCGCTCCGAGAGCGTCGCCCTTCCATGTCGGGATGTGCGGCTCGATCGTGGACCAGGCCTCGTCGAATCGTCCCTGGAGGAAGAGAACGTGCTCGAGACGCGAGGCGTAGACGGCCTTCGAGAGGGCCGGCGCGTCCGGGTGCGAGCCGAGCCAGAGCCGGAGGAACCTCTCGGCGTCCTCGAGGAAGCCGTGCTCGGAGAGCAGCCGAACGGACCTCAGCGCCGACCAGGTGTCGGGCCTGCTGGCCAGGATGTCCAGGAGGACACGCTGGAGCTCGGTGTCGGGAATCGCGGAACGGTCCTCGAGGTACTCGACGGCGATGAGCCTCGGCCACGCGGCGACCGCCGGATCGGATGCGATGGCCGTGAGCCGCGGGATATCGCCCAGCGTGTCGGCGAGCCAGACGTCCGTGGCGCTGGCCGTGCTACCGGGTGTGGAGGCCGAGAGGTAGTAGGCGCGCATGGCGACCGGGTCGAAGAGCGCGGAGTGGCAGATCCGCGAGAACAGGAGGCGGTTCGCGGGCCGGCTGTCGAGGAGGTGCGCGAGCTTTGCCCCGACCCTCGGGAGCTCCGGAGCCGTGGCCCAGAGGGAGGACTGCAGCGCGTCGCCGAGTCGGCGCAGGGCCGCCTGCCCGAGACCGGGGAGGGCGTCGAGGTCGTTGACGAGCTTCGCGACGGGCATCCGGCCGCTCTTCACCGCGGCCAGGTGGTCGTAGAGCTGCCGGAATTGGGCGCCGAGTCCGGATTCCGCGCCCGCGAGGAGCTGCGCGAACTCCGTCGCCCCGGGACCCGACGAGAGCTCGTCGAGGTAGAAGTCGCCGATGTCGGCGAGGCCCGAGTAGAAGAGGGCGCGCAACCGGGCGTTCCGGGCGCCTGAGTCCCAGAACGGACCGTCCGCGGGCGGAAGGGAAGCGAGGGACCGCTCGAACGCGGGAACGACGGGGGAATCCCGCGGCACGTTCGCGATGCCGGCCTCGGTGAACGCGACTTCGATGAGGGCGAAGCCCAGCGCGGACTTCTCGCCGAGGTCGCCCCCGCGGCACCGACGAAGGAGGTGGACGCCGGGCGCGCCGTTCGAGGATCCGAGCGCTCCGAGCCGGTCCTGCATCTGCGCGGCGCTCAGGGAGCGCGCTTCCTCCAGGAGGTCCAGGTACCGCGCGTCCGGGGAGGTGTCGGCTGCGGAACCGGTTGGGCCGTCGTGCCGCTCGTTACCGGGGATGTGGGGCCGCGGGAAGGTCCGCTTCCAGGACGCGTCGCGTCGGACCATCCCTGGAGACGAGTACCCCATCGCGTCGGAAAGGACCCCGGCCCGCTCGTCGCGGTGGACGCCCGACGCGACTTCCGAGAGGGCAAGGAGACCGAGGGCGCGCCCCGCAACGAGGTCCGCCATCTCGATCGAGTCGGAGAGCTGCACGAGGAGGGTCACGTACGAGAGAGAGGCGAGGTCGAGGAGAAGGCGCCGGTCGGCGCCGGAGGTCCAGAGCCGGTCGACCTCCTCGAGCGCGCGGATCGGACCATCAGTGAAGGCGTCGGCGGCCAACGCGCGGAGGCGCGACGCGTCCGCCTCGGAGAGGGGCGTCCCCCCCTTCGGGACATGGCGATTCACGGCCGCGGCACGCAGCGCGTCGAGGGCATCCTGGAAAGACGGAATGCCGGGCAGCTCGGCCGGCCGCGAGAACCCGACGTCCACGGACCATCGGCGCTTCGACACGCTCAAGGTGGCCTGTCCGGCGCCGCCGCAAAGGCGGCTCAGCTCCTCGAAGGCGAGGATGAACCGACGATCGGGCTGAAGGAGGGAGTCGTTCTCGACGACATCCCGCATCCGCTCCGGCGGTACGGTGAGAACCGCGGACGGCGCGCGGGTCGGGCGGGGCCGAGCGCCTTCGGACGCGAGATCCGGGGCATCGGACGAGCGCTCCCGGACGACGGCGAGTCCGATACCGGCTGCCGCGACGAGGCCGACCAGCAGGCTCAGGAGCAGGGTCCGGCGGGAATTGCTCGAGGCGTTCATCATGAGGAGACTACCGCGGGCCTCGCGGGAGATCCGGCACGGACGAGCGCCCGTCGGTCGGGAAGTCGTCTCGAGGCCTGCCGGATCTCCGCCCCTCCGACGACGCCGAGACGGCGAGCCTCCCTGCGCGCGACGCGCGAGGCTCTTCGGCGACTCGTACGACCTGGTCTCTGGGTTGAACTGTGCACGGTCTGGCCAGTCGGGTGTCCGAAAGCGATGCGATCAAGTCATTTCCGATGCCGATGGAGCGGCCTGTTGGAGTTTTCGCGGCAGGAGCAGCTTAGGTGGAGAGGTAGTTGATGGCGCGAGGAGACCACCAGAAGGCCCGTCTCTCGATTTGTCGGCGAAGCCGCCCCCTACAGCCGTTTCTCGTCGTTCCTCGAAATGGGTTCCTCTCTGGCACCAACAACAGGAAAGGAGCCGTCGCATGCCCAGTCCGAAAGCGCAGCTGAAGCCCGCCGTCGGCCTCGCGAGCCTTCCCAATATCGAACTCGAGAAGACGGATGTCGACGGGATCGTCGCCTCGGCGACGAAGTCCGTCGCCTCGAGCATGGGGATCCGGCCGGAGCAGCTTCCTTCGACCGTCGTGGACGCGATCAAGGTCTCGGCGGCGACCGGGATCAGTACTCGGACCAAGGCCCTCATCCAGCGCAACGTGGACTCCAGCGTGAAGGACGCCGTCCTCAAGGGGGCGAAACCGCTCGAAATGCTCGATGCCCGCGTTCAGGCGGCGAGTGACGGCATCGCTCACATCGTGCAGGACGGGAAGGTCGACGCCGTCCTCGCGGACACGGCGAAGCTCCTCTGGAAGAAGTACGCGGCCCTCAAGACGGCGGGATTCACCGATACGCAGGCGTTCGACCTGGTTCTTGCCGAGGTCCAGGGCCGCGCCGGGCGAAACAGATAGGTGAGCCCGTGAGTTGGTGCGCCTTCGTCTGCGACGCGGTAGACGGCGCGGCCGGGTGGGTCGAGGACCAGGCAGAGGACGCCGTCGGGAGCGTGGTCGACTCGGTCGAGGACGGGCTTTCGGCCGTCGTCGACTACTTCGAAGGTGTCGGTGAATCGGTCGAAGAGGCCGTGTCGGATGTCGCGCAGCTCGCTGCCGACGTCGCCGAGGCCGCGTGGAACGGGATCACCGAGGCCGCCAGCTCCGTCTGGGACTGGATAAAGAGGGTCGCCGGGAAGGTGTGGGAGTGGACGAGCGGCGCGCTCGAAGACGCCTGGAACTGGGCCCGAGAAGCCGCCTCGGACGCGTGGGACTGGATTTCGGGTGCGGCCGAGTCGGTCTGGGGCGCCCTCTGCTCCGCCTGGGACGCGGTCTCCGGGTTCGTCGAAGAGAAGGTGATTCCCTTCCTCGTCGACGCGCTGTGGGTCCTGACGCACGTCGACGACGTCCTCATCGCCGTTAGCCTGGGGCTCCAGTGCCTCCTGACAGGCCAGGACGAGAGGGAGTACGACTTCATCGAGGGGCTCTATCTCCTCGACGAAGCCGCGCTCGCCCAAAGGAAGGTCACGTTTCTCCCCGTTCAGGACGACTACGTGGTGTTCAGCGACATCCACATGTTCGTGGCGGGGGATCCGCTCGACGAGTTTCGGCAGCTCGGGAACAGCGAGCTCTACCAGGCCGTGCTCCTCTTCTACTGTAAGGGCGGCTACACGCTCGTGGAGAACGGGGACATCGAAGACCTCTGGATGCGCGAGACGACGGTCGGCGAGGCCCTGCTCGACCAGGCGACGGACATCCTGGGGTGGCCGTTCGGGGAGATGATCGAGGACGAGCACGAGAAGTACCGGATCCGATCGCAGGCGGTGAAGATCTTCGACAACAACTCCGACGTCTATCAGACGATTCGCGCGCTGTTCCACGACCAGCGGAAGCTCGTGCGCCTGCTCGGAAACCACGACGACGCCTGGCGCAGCGACGACTACCTGCCGGGTCTGCAGGAGATCTACCCGGAGTTGGAGGTCTTTGACTACGCGCTGCTCGGAGACTACGGCGGCACCCCGCCGGCCTACGGGAACCATCCCCGGGTCATCATCGCCCACGGCCACCAGCTCGACGCCTGGAACAACTCCATCTGCCGGGCGGCCGGCGCGGCGATGACGGAGTGCGCTTCGGGGATTCCTGCCCTGGCAACGAAAGTGACGGAGCGCTCGGAATGGGAGCCGACGCTGCTGTGGAAGGAGGGCTTTCCGAACGAGCTCAAACAGGACATTGCCGGAGTGGACGAGGTCGAGTTCTACGAGACCGTCGAGGACGACTTTCGAAGCTACTCGTACGTGCCCCAGTTCATCCTGGGCCACACCCACAGGCCCTTGGAGGATCCGCAGATCCCGGAGTGGAAGGACTGCGACGAACGGAAGTTCACCGAGTACACGAACGACGGCACCGCCGGGCGTTGGGAACAGTTCATCTGGTGCGCGACGGTCGAGAACGGCTCGGTATCGCTCTACGGGTGGACGTGGGATGCCGCCGGCAAGCCCTTCGCCCGTCGATTCGTCGGCGCACCGGCCGACTGCCTGCGGCCGGTCTAGGCGGGAGCGGCGAGGAGGATGGGAATGCCACGCGACGAGAAGGGCGAGAAGGCTGGTGATCCCGCCGACACAGACGGGCTGTCCGCTGCGGCAGGTGCTCTCGACTCCACGGGCGTGTTGACGCTTCCGCCCTCGGACCGGGTGTCGTTGGCTGCCCGAGCCTGCTGTCTCAAGAAGGTGCTGGAGAGGTGCGTTGGCCGCTCTATGCCCGACCCATTGGGCGGGCCGCTAGCCCTGCTGTAGCCATCACGACGAGGTGGAGATGAATGTGCCCGCCGTTGACAGTGAGAGAAGCCGCGTTCTCATCCTGAGTTTCCATGCGGCGCGAGCGATACCTGGAAAGACTGTCGCCGGGCTGTTCGACGAGGATGTCCTTTTCAAGAAGCACGCCAGCCTACGAGGACTTCTCGAGCAGGATGCCATGGATGAGCACATCGCACCCGAGTCCATCGTCAACGACGATGAGCACGGGGGCGTCGAGAAGGTGGAGCATGACGGAGCGTCGGCTTGGACCCTGAGCGCAGTCACGCGGCGGGTGTGGGACAGGGTCGGCTACTCCAATCCGAGCACACACGAGTCCGACTTTTCCATGTGGTTTCAATCGTTATGGACCCAACCAATCGACTGCCTCGTGATCGCCGGGCACCACGGTTGGGCCAAAGAGGTGGGGCCCTTCTTCTGGGGGAGTGAACAGCCGAAGCGGGGAGGCGACCATCGGCCGTACACGTCGATCGACGTCCATCCCGAGGATGACGCTCCGGCAATCGGCGTCAGCGGCTACTCGTACTCGAGTTCCCGGCTCCGCGAGCGCATACGGCCCTTCCTCGTGATGCACGCGCTCTCCCGCTGCTCGCTGCTCGTGATCATGGGCTGCAACGGCGTCCCGGCTCCCGCGGACACTCTGCGGATGGGCACGGCCTGGCAGGACTGGGTCCGGTCCGCGAACCCGCAGAACGAGAGACCCATCGTCCTTGGCTGGTGGGCCAAGCACCAGATGCCGCGCAACACCCGGAAGGGCGAGAATCCCGAGCACTTCAGCGAGGACTTCTGGACGCGGATGAAAGGGCTCGCTGGAGGTCTTCAGGGTCCTCGGCCCCTCCAAACACTCTGCCGCACGAAACCTAAGGCCGTCATCGAAGCCTGGGCCGCCTCGATGAAGGGCGCGTTCGGTGCGAGCAAGACGGGCCAACGCCATCTCTGGTTCGAGACGGGTAAGGGTGTCGGGGCGATCGACCCGGACGGCGCTGTGTGGCGCGTCACGCGACCTGAAGGACCGATCGAGAAGGACAAGAGCTCATGAAGAAGGTCAACGTTCTCACCCTCGACGACGTCCTCGAGCTGTCAGGCCCATCGCTGAACCTCGGGGCGACGGAGGCCACCGGGGCCACCCGTGTCGTGCTTCGCGAGGGGGGAGAGGAGATCGAGTTCTTCACCGACGCCTCGTGCGACGGCGGGCCGGCGGAACTCGACCGGCGGACGTCGCTTACGTGGGACCGAGGAGACGTGGCGGTCTCGAAGGGCCGGCTGACTCTAAAGGACAAGGAGGAAGTCGAGCTCACGTTCCACTGGCCGAACCCCCTCACGCCGGCGGGGAGCGGGCTCTGGCTGCGTCTCGCGATCGTCCGCGACGGCGCAGGCCACTGGGTGCGAATGGCCCAGCAGTATCCAGCGACAGGAGCGACCGTCTGGTGGCGTCGCCTCACGTCGAGGCCCGCGTGGGAGGAGTACCGCCTCCCCTTGCGGGTGCCAAGGGTGAGTGTCGCGCAGCTCCTCTCCGTCTGGAAGAACCAGGGGTTCGGGTACGCCAGCGGCGACCCGGCCGCCGGTTCGTGTCCGCTGGTGGCCGGTGCCGACGGTCCAGCCTGCCTCGTCGAGTTGGACGCCCGGGAACGGGGGCGAGGGGTCTTCCTCCTGGCGGCAGAGAAGCGCTGGGCGTCGGCCCGCTTTAGGGCGGAAGGGGTTCGGGCGCGGACGGGCCAGCGGGCGCTGGGTCTTTCAGAGCTCGGTTTCGCCCCGCGCCCCTACGTCTTCCAGGGAGATCTCGATCTCCGCTCCGCAGGTGGGCCGCGCGAGTTCTTCCTGGAATGGCCGGGCATACCGGCGGGCGGGCCCCTCCCATCCGAGGTGCTGAGCCTTCAGGCCCTTTGGCAGGAGGTCGCGCAGCACTACGCGCTGGGCCTCGCCGCAACAAGGGCCCGCCGGCACCTCACGTTCGTGCCGACGGAACTCCAAGGGCGGAGCGACCCGGTGAACCTACACATTCGGGTTGCGGCTGATCCGCGGAGTGCAGGCGGGCCGCCCCTATGGAAAGCAAACCTCTTTCAGATCGGCCCCGTGGACTGCCGGCTCGACCTGGTTCTGGGCGGGGCGCGGACGGAGGAAGGCTGCGCGCTCAGGGTCCCGGTGTGGGCTCGAAGCTCGGAGTGGAAACCGATCGTAGATCACCTCCACGACCGGTTTGTGAAAGAACGACCGACCATCCCGCCGCTCCTGGGCCTGGGCCTGGACCTCGACTCCGCGTCGGACAGGCCGGTGTCGAGTGCGCTCGTCGTCAGCGGTGTGCGATTCGACGTCCAGGGCTTCGAGCGCGGCCGACTCCGGTGCACGGCGGAGCCCGGAGCTGACGTACACGGACGCCCCCCCCTCGGGGTCGATCTTCGCCTCGACTTCACGGTATCCACCCCACGTGCCGCGACTCAGGATCCCGAGATCGGCTTCGAGACGCAATCCAGCTGGCTGGGTCGGGAGCGGCCGATCTGCGTCGACTTGAGTGAGGAGACACGGACGACGTTCGACCTCTGTGTGGTGGAGCGGGCGACCGGGGGGCTGTCGCGCCTCCTCCGCCTGACGGTTCGCGCGCCGGAGGGGCTTGGATCGCTGACCACAGACACCTTCGTCCTCGACCCGAGCCCGCTCCAGGTCGCACGGGTCCTGACCGCGAACAAGCTCGAGGAGGGCACCGTCCTCGCGGAGTACACCGATGACTCGGACCTTCCTCCCGAGTGGGCCTTCCGCACGGAGACGGGCCAGATGGACATCGTCCTGCCCCCGCAGGTCATCGGCGAGGAAATGATCAAGGGGAAGCTCGCCGTCGGCGGGAAGCCGGTACCGGATCCGAACGCCCTCTTCGACTTCCGTCTGAGTGCGCCAGCGTACCTGCGGCTGGACCGCACCGACGTCGACGCCGCCAGAGCCAGCGCGCCGTGGGCGCTCCGGCGCCTCCTCTCGCAGCGGCTCGGTGTCACCGGCGTGCGCCTGCAGGAGGCGATCTTCGAGCTCCTCTACGGCCTCACGACGACGCTGCGGGCGCCCGGCTTGCGGATCGCGGAACTGGACGCCTTCGTCGGGCGTGTTCCCTTCGCCGACGAGCTCTGCGCGCTCCTCGGCGTCGAGATCGAAGCGCCGGACGCCACGGGCGAGCTCACCGTCGCGGAGCTGCGAAGGAGGCACGCCACGGACCTGGCGCGGTGGATCCGGGCCCTCCTCCACCGGCCGGCCCAGATGCCCGTCTTCCGCGAGTGGACGGATCGGCGGAAGCTCACCCTTTTCGAGGGAGTCGGCTTCGCCCTGCGGCCAAGTCGGCAGACGGCGCACCCCTTCGACCTGACGTCTTTCGCGGATCGGACCCCCCCGGACCAGCACGATAAGGCGCGTAGACCCCTCCGCGGCGGCGTCGACTTCCCGTTCGAGACGCGCTCCATCTACGAGGCCTTCCGCCGGAGCACGACGCCGAACGACGGAACGGTCTCAGGCCTCACTTTTGGAAGCCTCGGTGGGACCGGCGGGCAGCAGGCCACTCCTGTCCAAGATAGATCCGTGATCGCGTGAGAAAGGCCCTCCGGACGGCCGAGGTAATCTCGACCGTGTCTGTTGCAGGACTAACCGGAGGGTGTCGAG
>Ga0209604_1001352_pt1 | contig 19960 bp, 12 predicted proteins | sample AD_UKC097_MetaG_FD_184405 | JGI IMG/M metagenome (GOLD analysis project Ga0209604, IMG submission 184405) | Active sludge microbial communities of municipal wastewater-treating anaerobic digesters from USA - AD_UKC097_MetaG (SPAdes) (version 2) | ecosystem: Engineered > Bioreactor > Anaerobic >... | reverse complement strand
GCGCATGTCTTAATAGACAGGAATGATAGCGATTCGATTAACCGGATAGTTTCTGAGATAAACGAGATGGTTAAATCTAAATACAATATAAGTCACTCAGTCATTCAATCTGAATGTGAAATTTGTGCCGATAACGACTATGAACACCTTCATTAGTCAATTCTGGTTTCGAATAAGCCTGAAGATAATCTATTTTTGGCCGGCCTGGCGCTCGAGCATGAATTCCCACTGATAAATCAGGTCTTTAGCCTCACGAGCTTTTTGATCTTCTGGAGCCAGGAGAAGAAAAACTTTCATCCGTTCTACTGCCTGGTTATATTGCTTGAGGTTGGCTAAGAGTATTGCCTGATTATAAAAGATGACAGGGCAAAACGGGGCTAAGTCTGAAGCCCGGTTATATTCTTCAACTGCCCCGCGCAGATCTTTCTCTTTGATTAGAAGCTCAGCCCGGAGAGAATGCTTGCGGGCTTCTTCCGGGAGTTCGGCTAATTCCGGATGGCTTTTAAGCAGGGCACTGGCTTTTGTCAGAAGTTCTTCCCTTCCAGCCTTGTTACTAATTCTAAAGGCGGCGGCGTATTCGCTCAGGGCTTCACCCCAGTGTGATTCGGCGGCGAGAGAATCTGCTCTATCAAGATGTCCCTGGCGGACGGGTTCGAGCAGTCCAAACAGAATGTCGGCGTTCCGGATGACCAGAGCATTGGTAGAGCCGGATACATCTCTGCGGATTGAGCTAAAAGCCAACTCTGCTCCAGGCAGGTCGCCTTTTCTGGCTAAAGCCACGACCTTAAGGACGGCCGCCACCATATTTTGGGGGTCGTTAATTGCCGAGAGCTCATTAAAAGCCAGGTCATTTTCTCCGCGGTCTAAAGCGACTGCAGCCCGGGCAATATGTGTCCAGTCATTTGCTGGATCAATGGAAGCTGCTTTTTCGGCATCAGCCGCGGCTTCATCGAGAAGACCTTTCTCCTGGTAAAGAAAGCTTCTAAGGCCGAGTACTTCTGCGCTGTCTTTGGTCTGAAGCTTGGTAAGGAGGGTGCTGGCTGCGGAGATAGCCTCATCGTATTTTCCGGCTCGAGTAGCGACGTTCATCAAATATCTCAGAGGCGCAAGCTCATCCGGGGCCAGCTCTGAGGCTGTGCGATAATGGCTGATGGCCTCTGCATAGTTATTCAAATTATAAAAAGTATGACCAAGCCGTATATGGATGAAGGGGTCTTTAGGAGCAAGAGCAACGGCCTTGTTGAGGAAATTAAGAGCCCCAGTGTAGTCCCCTGTTACAGATAATACCTCAGCCAGAGCTTGAAGAGCATCAACATTATCTGGAGCAATCTTCAGTGCCGCTTCGGCTGCTGCCTTGGCTTCATCATATTTACCCAAGGCAAGGTCACACTGAACGAACCAGAGATAGTTTATCACCTCTTTTGGATTATTCTGAATCTGAGCCAGGAAAGAGTTAGCTGCCTTCTCATACTGGCCAGATTTGTAATAGGCCTGGGCGGCACTTGATTGAATTATCTTTGCTGCCTGACTTAATCTTTGTCTAAGTTCAGAATCGCCTGCCCATTCGGCCCAGGTCTTTAACCCTTCAATAGCCAGATTGACATCCGCACCCTTGCTAATCAAAAGATCAATCAACTCAACATGTCCGTTAGCGGCCGCACAGCCCAGGGCTGTCCAGCCATTCTGACCGATCATATTCAGATCAGCCCCGCGTTCGATGAGAAGCTTAGCTATCTCCAGACGGCCAGTGGAGGCGGCCATGATTAAGGGTGTGCCATAGTTCCATTCATTGATATTAGCCCCTTTATCTAAAAGCTCGGTAACTTTCTTGATATCTCCCTTCTTAATGGCCTTCTGAAGGGGTGTGTCTCCGGCTGCCAGAGCCGAGACAGCTAAAATCGTAAACAAGGCAACAAAAATAGTTACCGACCTTGACCATTTCATCTGATCCTCCTGAAAAAATACATAACCTTATTCGTTAGCTGGGGAGAATTTTAAATCTCACCCCTCATCCATGTCAAATCCGCATCTGCGCACCAGACTAGCCTGACTCTTAAATCCAGATTACTTCAGTTAACACCATTACCAAAGGCACAACCATAAAAGAAAAAAGAAGAACTTTTTGCCTTAATTTCTGGTATTGGAAATTACTAAATTAAAAAGTAATCTGGTCAAGTATCGTATTTCTATGAAATTCTTGGTGAAAACTAAACTGTTATCAATATAAAGTCCTATAATTGAGGTGGGCAAAAGAGTCAGGCTATGAGCGGAAATAAAAGACTGTCTCTTTTATCATTTCAATTTTCTATAAAAAACGGTCCTGTTTGCCTATGGCCCAGTTGGCCTAAATACTCTTCTTTAAATCTAAGGAGGTCGGGATGAACTACATTAAAAAATCGGATGATGGAATTAAAGAAAATGTACTCCAGATAATCAACACCATGATTAAAAATAAAGTCGATCTCTTTTATAAAAAAAGTGGGTGGGACCCATTTGATCCTTCTTATCTAAGTCGTTATGAAAAAGAACTCAAAATAACAGACGAAAAATTCTGGGAACTCTGTTTTACATCAATATTCTACGCTGGATTCAAGGCCCAGACAGTGGACGATAAGTATGAAGATTTGTGCGAATGTTTTGGCGATTTCGATAAAGTGGCTAATTTTACAGAAGAGGAAATAAAAGGATTATTATCTAACAGGAAAATAATACGGCATGAGTCCAAAATTCGGGCAATAGTTGATAATGCTAAAACATTTTTATCTGTTATAAAAGATTATGGCAGCGGGGAGAAATATCTTTTATCTTTTTCTGTGCCATTAATTCAGCAAAATGACAACGATGTAACAAAATTAGAGAACTTAAAACATGATTTAAGAGACAAATTCAAACGTTTCGGCCCCGCTACGACCGATCACTTTTTGCAACGGGTGGGTTTTGACGTGTTGAAGGCCGATATCATAATCAGAAGACTATTATATCGCCTGGAAATTACCGAAAACATGCTTTCAACCAGCGAAGAAGATGAAAAGATTGCCAGAGAGATCTCTGCTTATATTGCCAATCTAATGGGTATCCCCGTGACCTCCATTGACCGTCTTTTCCACTGGTTCGGGAGAGAAAAAGGAGCAGAGATTTGTACAGATAAACCAAAATGTGACCTGTGTTTAGTAAGTCCGAAATGCAAAAGATCTGATCTTATCGCCTAACAAAGAATTGGCGATTCGCCATTGCAAAATAAAATCCTGTGCTTATAGCCTAAAAGGCTGCTTTTTGGCTTTTCTGCTTTTGAGTCAGCCTCTGGCCGCAAATCGGTACTCGGGCAATTCTAAGAGGGACGATAGGCTGTGGCTAAGGGAATGTCACATCAAACCGAAGGTTAGTGTGATAGGCCAGTAACCCGCTTACCTTCTCCACCCGTTCCTGGTTTTGGCCCTGAACAGGCTGCTGGTCAGGTTATGAATGGCCGTAATCTACGATCCTGTCCACCAGCCAAATTTGAAACTTTGGCCTCAGAATCTAATTTCACCTCTCCTGATAAAGAGCATAAACAAATGGTTCGGTTGTCCTTTGCCAGCCGGAGGATACCCTCCTCCCGTCTCCAAGCAGCCAGGTTACCTGATACTGGTAATTCAGATCATTTCCTTCATGGACATATTCATATTTGGCCAGGAGTGTTTCTCCAGGCAGCAGCTTGACTTCGCCGGTCTTGTCCCGGTCAGCAAATCTGTTCTTGAAGGTGACTGTTATTAACTTGATATTATAGGTTCTCACATTCTCTTCATCAGCAATGATGTCTATCTCCCGGTAACGGTGAGATGGGAAAAGATTTATGGCCGCTTCCTCGCTTCTCGTCCAGACGCCTTCTACTTTGATACCACCCATAAAACTCCAGGTAGTCTTATACTCATAGCTTAACCAGGAAGCTCCTTCTCCTAGCCTGGGATAAACAAAGGACAGCATATTCCCGCGTTCAGCGAAAGTCTGGGCGTTGAAGATCACATCACGGGTAGTAGCTTCTCCGGTCTGGTGTGTCTTCTTGAAACTAACCGTGACAAAATTAATATATTTTCTAAAAGTCTCGAAATCTTCACCGTCCAGTATGGCATAAACAACTCTATCTTGGAGGTCAGGGTCATCCAGGTTGATGATGTCATAGACTTTCTTATTATTCTTAAATTTCCTCAACACATCGCCGATACTGGCATCCATCGGTCCGGTATCACGCTCCTGCCGCAAGCGCTTGGTCATGTTGATTGTCCAGTCATCTGTTCGGCTGACCTTTTTCCTGGTGGTGCTGACACCATAGGGCCTGTCTTGTTCCTTTCCTTCTTCCCCTTTTTCTCCTTCATCTTCTTCTGGCAAATCCAGCTTGGTGTCGAACATTTCGCGCATGATGGTATCGACCAGACTCTGCATTAAGCCGTCCAGGTTCTGGTCTTCCCCGGTGATGTCAATGCTGACTGCACCCATGGAAGATAGTTCATCTTTTATTTCACGATATTCTCCCGTACCGCTTTCAACATACCAGGTCCAGACTCCCAGTTTCTTTTTTTTGTAAATCTTCCATTTACTGTACTGGTCAAAATACTCCCGGACCTTAGACCAGTGAATGGTGGCGGTGGCCTGGTACTTAGGGGTGAGTCCTTCATAGGTCATCTCAAACCTGACGCTCACCGGATAAGTGGGCTGCCGTAAAGCCTCTTCCAGAAAAGTGGCCCCTTCAGGCGTCACGGCGATGGACACCGAAACCTCCGAACCTGAAATCAGAGGAGCTTTGCCTTCGCCAATAATCTTTCTGGTAAAAGCTCCACCTTCTCCGACGGCTGCTGAAATGACCATAAAAGAGCCTTTTTTGAAGACCAGTGGACCCTTGATAGTGGCTTTCGGATTTATTTTCGTCAGTTCTTGCCTGACCTTGTTTAATTCCTTCTCATCCAGGCCGTATTTAACGAAAAAGTGTAAAATGCCGCCCTTGGACTCTTCTTTTCCGGCTTTGGTGTATTTGAGAAAAGTGAGTTTCGGAGTGCCATCTGGCCAGTAAGCCAGCCGGGGTTGATTCGGCATGTAATAATAAACATTGGGTTCGGCATGGTCCTTAAAAAGGATGGCGTTGGCCACCTGAAGCGGGACTGAATCAAGTTCGACTTCTGCAGCCATATAGGGCGTCAGACCGATCAGCCAGAAAGCAGCCAGCAGGATACCCATCAGTTTTTTCTGCTGCATCTTTGCCTCCTATTCTTTATAGATGATAATTTCTATTTGCTGAAAACGGCAAAGAGGAAGGGGCTTTCCCGTTTGGCCCAGTTCGTTTCTACTTCCTTGCCGTCCAGCAAAAGCCAGATTAACCGGTAGCTATACCCGTGTTTACCGTCTTCATGCAGGTAAGTGTAGTTGAGCTGCAGAGGGTCACCTTTGTCATAATCTATAACCACTTCTTTTAAGATGTCCCGGCCGAAAATATTATGCTTGACCTGAATGGCCACCGCCTTGATCTTGTTCTGCAGTATATTGTCCTCATCCACCGAAATCTCTATCGCCCGCCGCCGCACCGGTGGGGTGAGAGTCAAAACTGAATCTGATGTCTTGACCCAATCACTTTCCCATTCCACACCGCCATATAGATTCCACTTCGTCCTGTACTCGTAATTCAACCACTCAGTTGAAGCCTCATTAACCCGGCTATATTTATAGCTCAAACGGTTGCCTTTCTCGGCAAACTGCTGCTCAAAAAATTTAACCTCGCCAGTCATCACTGGCCCGCCCATTCTCTGTTTACGGAATATCACTGAGACGCTGTTCACATAATTTTTAAAGTCATCAGCATCCTGCCCATCCAGAATCACTTCCACCGTTCTCTCCTGGAAAGCCGGGTCATCCAGGCTGACCACCGTGAAAAATCTCTTGTCTTCTCCATATTTTTGGTAAACACCGCTGATGTTGCCGCTCATCACTATTTCCCGGTCTTCCCGAAGGCGACGCCGCATGTCCACTTCATACTTGCCCGAAAGCTTGGTCCGCTTGAAACTGTAGCCAAGCTGGACGCTGACAATTGGTTTAACTTCAGGAGCAGGCGTGGTCGGTTGAGTGGCCTGCGGCCTGCCAGCCTGGTTCGCTGTCTGGGCTCCGGAAGTGGTGGTCGATGGAGGCGTCGTCTGAGCACCGGTTGTTGCCTGCCCCGAAGTTGTCTGTCTGGCGGCCTGCCCGGTGGTGGTTGCTTGCTGAACAACAGCTCCCCGGACATCCCCGGCCTGAGTCCCGGTGGTAGCCCTTTCAGTTCGGGTTGTCGTCTGCTGGGCTCCAGTAGTTGCAGCCTCTCCTCCGGTCGTAACCTGGGCCTGTTGTTCAGGCTTTTCCTGGGGCTGGGGAGCCGGTAACCCGGCGATTTTCACTCGCAGATTGGAGACCACTTGGGCCACGTACTGTTTTAATTCATCAAGATTGGCCTCAGCCGAAGCATCACTGTAATCCCTTAGAAACCCTTCAAGCAATTCTACTGCTCTCTCGTAGTTCTCTCGCCGGTTTTTTTCCACGGCATTGCCTAAATCCTCAAAACAGTAACCGGCTGAAATCAGGGCCCGGGGACTTTGTATTAATCCATAAATCAGCATGAATTCTTCGCTGGCCTCAATGTATTTGCCTGAAGCTTGCAGCTCTCTTGCCCGGTTAAACATTTCTCGGAGTTTTTGGATCTCAGAAATTTTGTTAGCGATAGCCTGGCGCTCCTTCGGATAAGCATTTCTTTCCTCAGCCAGCTGCAAGAACTTTTTATAATGGGTTTCGGCCAAATCATAATTGTAAAGGTATTTTTCGTAAAAAATTCCAGCCCGGGAATAATAGATGGGGTCAGGACAGGCAGCATAAGCCTTCTTAAACTGGTCAATAGCGTCCAAGTATTTTTTTTCAGCCCCCAGAGCCAGTCCCTTTTGATAAAGCTGATCAGCCCGGCGCCTGTCAGCAGCACTGCAGCCAAAGGTTTCAGCCGAAGCCGATTGTTGCTCCTGCTGGTCCCAGGCATTCGGTCCGCTGGAAGCTTTACTGGCTGAGACATCCGTGACCAAACCTGATTTTGGCACTTCCAGACCAGCCAAACAATCTTCGGTCCGGATAAAATTCTGATGGTCTATCACTGTTCTTTGCCAGAAAAATGATCTATCGGTGGCAGGAGTAACGACCCCGCTTCCCATGGGTACTCTATCACACATCAACTGCAGGATGTGATTGTAGGCGGTCTCCAGCAGTTTTTCCATATTCTCATTCTCACCCAGTATATCCAACTGGATAGCTCCTTTCTGTCTTAACTCCTCTAACATCGCCCCTACATCTGCTTTCAGCTTGACCATCTTGATTGTCCCCTCGGCTCCCAGCTTGATATCGTGCTGAGAATAGACCTTATCCCAATCCACTTTAAGCTTAGCCTGGAAAGCCGGCGTTATTCCCGAAAACTTCAAAACATACTGAACTGAAACATCAGAGGTTGGATTCTGGAACGACTCCCACAATAAAGACGCTCCCTCTTCAGTTAAGGCTATGGAGACGGCCGCCTTCTGCCCTGGCAGCAATGGCGCCTTTCCCTCGCCCACTATCCGGCGGTTGAAAATACCGTCTTTGCCGGCTGTGGCCGAGATTATCTGGAACGTCCCTTCCTTAAACGGCACCGGCCCAGCCAGTTTAGCCTCCGTGTCCACAGATTTCAAAGCCGACTCGGCCGACCTCAGCTCATTATCGGTGAAACCCCAGGTAACCAGAAAATGGATCACGCCGCCCCTGGTTGTGCTGTCGGTTTTAGTGTATTTGATAAAAGTGAATTCTGGTGTCCCATCACTCCGCGTGGCCAGACGAGGCTGGTCAGGCACATAATAATATTTATGCGGGTCAGCATGGTCACGGTAAAACACAAATCTTCCCGCCTGCACCACCTCCTCCACTGCCACTTCTGCCGCCAGCCGGCCGCCGGCTATTAATAGAAGGAACAAAACAACTGAGAAGGTTGTTAACTTTCTTTTCATTTTTTTCCTCCTGTTACTTATAACCTTTGCCCTGTTACCATAGCTTATGGGTCCTGCCCTCCATAAAGCAGGCCCAGGTTAATCAAAAAGTATTTTCCTTCAATTCCTAAACGAGCCAGCTTTAACCTAACCACCCGGCTTTCTCCTTTACTCATGGCTTGTTCAGGCCGAATTATCTTTAATCACCAGTTCGTAGCTCGACAGATCAAGAAAAGCATTGTCGCCTTCCTGCCAGGGGCTCCGCTCTGAACGGCCATCAGCAAATACTTTTGTCACCCTGAACCTGTATTTTCCGCCTTTAGCCTCCGGAACGTTAAACTCCAGGTTGTACTGGGGTTGGGTATCAGCCGAGAAGGCGACAGTTTTGACATCTTTCTGCCCTCTGGCGGTAGTACTCTCCACTTCCACCGTGATTTTGACTGCATCGTCGTTAAGCCCGTTGACGAAATCAAAACAAATTACACTCATCTTTCGATAATTAAAAGAAAACTTCTGGGCCAGGTTGATGACCTGAAATAGCCCCGGATATTGTTCCATAGAAACCGGTACATCCAGGCTCAGCCGTCCGCTTCTTTCTCCGGGCTGCAATTTGCCCTCCTGGTCCAGTTCATAACCGCTGTAAGAAAAGGAACACTCGACACTCAAACCAGCCGCTTTTTTCTCTTCATAAATCTTCCATAAATAAGAAGCTGAGGCACCACTTAGAGGAAAGGTGAAGCTCTTTCCTGTCCATAAAATTTTATTTGAACCGAGGGCTTTTTTCTCCCCTTCAGTTTCTGCCTGTTCTTTATTTTCCAGGCCAGTATAACTCAGGCTTATGTCAATAGTCTCAACCGGAACAGGACGATACTCGAACTGGAGCCCTTTTTCTTTTTTCAGAATTTCGGTCTCGTCTCCAAATTCAACCGAAAGGGTCAGAACTCCGCCGGTGGTGGATCTGGGATCGTCTGCTCCCTGGTTTTTAACATAAACATATTTATAGAAAAAGAAATTGGGCTGGCCAAAAGTCTGACTTAGATTTAGTTGTACCGGGACGTAGTAGAAAAGTTTTGGATTTTTATGGTCCGGATAAATAATAATCCGGTCAGCTACGGTCTCGGGTCTGGTCAGAACAGGGTCGGCCAGAAGGCCTGTCGTGCCTATCAGCAGTAACAAGACCAAAAGGCCGGCCGCTTTATTAAAAGCCAATAGATTCTCCTTTGCTTCAGGATGCTTACTTTTCATAATAGGCATAAATAAATGGATCCGTAGCCTTCTTCCAGCCAGAAGAAACTCTGGTATTGTCCTTAAAAAGCCAGGTTATGTTGTATTCATACTCAAGATTATTCGGCTCGTGGAAATAAACATAGTTAATATTGAGAGGCTCCCCTTTGCGCAGCACAACTTCTTTTTGCAGCTGCCGGCCGAAGTTTTTATGGCGGAATTGAACAGCAATTCTGATGATCCCATTTCTGTTCACATTTTCTTCTTCAGCCAGGACTTCAATATATCTGTATTTGTGGGGCGGGGTGAGGGTAATAACAGGCTGGTCGGTTTTGATCCAATCTCCAGCCACTTCCAGGCCACCCGCATAGCTCCAGATTGGCTTATATTCATATTCCAACCATTTTTCAGTCTGGTCACCCTTCCGCCGGTATTTGAGTGACAGCTTGTTTCCGTTTTGCCCGAACTTGGTACGGTCAAAAATCAGGTCCTCAGTTACAGGTTTCATGTCTCCACTTTCATATTCTTTTTTAAAAGTTATGCCGGCAAAATTTAGAAATTGCTGAAAAGTTTGCAGATCTTCTCCATCTAAAATGACATTAATCGTTCGTTCTTCAAAAGTCGGGTCATCCAGGTCAACCACTGAGAAAAACTCTGAACTCTTACCATATTGCTGATAGACTCCGCCAATATTTCCGGTCAGTGGAACTTCGCGCTGGTCCCGTTTGCGTCTGGTCAGGTCAACGGTATATTTGCCGCTCAAATTTACCTGCTTCTGGAAATAGCCAAAGTGAGCTATCCCGAACAGGTTACCCAGCCGGCTGGAACTGGTTGAGGCCTGAGCCTGGCCCATCTCCTCAGGTTTAACAGGTTTAGCTTCAAACATCATCTTGGTAATGGTGTTATAAGCCGTATCAAGAAGTTCATCCATTTTAGTGTCTTCGCCAACAACTTCCAGCTTGATGGCACCTTGCTCTCTTAATTCATCGTATATCTTTTGAATCTGAGCACTTACTAGAAAATTTCCCACCTTAGCCTTGAAATCTTTGTGATTATAGACTTTATCCCAATCAACGGTCAGGAGCGCCTGGTAAGCCGGGGTTAGCCCCTGGTAGGTCATAAGAAACTGAACAGAAACGTCGGAAGTTGGTTTCTTGAAAGATTCCATCAAAAGGGTTGAGCCTTCTTCGGTCAGAGCAATAGAAACGGCCGCTTCCGAACCGGCCAGGAGTGGAGCTTTGCCTGTGCCTACCACTCTCCGGCTGAATATTCCACCTTCCCCGGCTGAGGCCGAGATGATATAAAACTGGCCCGAGACAAACATGACCGGGCCGATAATCTTTCCATCCTTATCTATTCGGGTAAGTTCCTGTTCTGCTTCTTTAAGCTCTGTCTGAGTCAAACCGAAGGTGCAGAGAAAATGGAGAATCCCACCTGTGATTTCCTTCCCTGTTCTAACATACTGGATGAAACTGAACTTTGGTTTGCCGTCAGGCCAGGTAGCAATTTTCGGGGCCAGAGGCATATAGTGATAACCATGTTCATCGGCATGATCCCGGAAAAGCAGAGCCTTGGAAACCTGAACCGGTTCCCGGTCGAGCAGCACTTCAGCCCGCAGGCCAGCGGCGGTCAATAAAAAAGTGAGGGCAAAAAACACAAGAAAAACTTCTGTCCCCTTCTTTCCTGAACCACACATGTCTTCCTCCTTATCCTTATGAAATCAACTCGTTAATTTCAGTCTCCCCTCTAATTAGTAAAAAGATTTTTGATCTGATAGGGACCAATGGTCAGGTCGAGGCTATCGGTCACTGTCTGCCAGCCGGGTGATTCAGCTATCTGCCCGGTTTTCAAGACAGCCTTGATTTTATATTCAAACTGGAATTGTTCTCCGCTGGCCATCGGCAGGTAAACCGTCACTTGCTCTTTAAGCTTATTCTTACTGAAGTCTATTCCGGTCACCAGCCCGCTCCGGCTCTGAGCGCTGAGATAGGGTGAGCGGATTTCTACCCGCACCTTTTCCACCTCCAGCGGAGAGTCATAATCAGCCGGATTAAAAACGCTGGATAGAGCTTCAACTTGCAGCTTTCTCATTCTTTCGATATATGAAACAACTTCAATATTGCTCCAGATTCTGTCCAGACAGGGCTGGCAACTGAAATCTGGTTCTATTTCCATCCAGAAGCTGCGGGCGTATTGTCTGAAGAAAGCGTCCACCTTCGGACTGGCCGGCTTGCCGGCCTCATCCTTAGCCAGCAGTTCTTGAGCTTCCGCGAGTTTGTCCTTATCCAGTTTCTTTTCCAGCTCTCCTTTCAAGGCTCCCAATCCCTTATCGAGTAATGGGCTCTTTTTCCTAGGAGCAGGAGGTGCGGTCGGGAAAGCCTTCCGGTACTCAGCCAGCAGCAGGCCTTTCGGAGCAAACTGAACTTCTAGATCCAGGGCTTCACCGGGCTCAATAACCGTTTCTTTGAGACACTTGAGGTTTTTGTAAACATCCTCACCGGCAGGAAGCCGGAAACGCAAATTCACCGAAGAAACCCTGATCGGAAAATCAGACAGATTTCTGAGGCCATGGAGGTAAAGCACAGAAGTTCTTTCATCAATAGAAAAGCCCAGTTCTTCCACGCCCGAATACCAGCGGCCAGTAAAATATTTCAGTCCAATCCTGATGGGAATCTCTCTTTCGACTGTTCCGGACTTGATTTTCATTCCGGCTGTCAACCCTTCTTTTTCGAGAAGTGGTTTCAACTCAGCCAGGGTATCTGGAGTCATGGCAATATTGATGGGCAGTTCAGTTTCCAGAGAACCAAAGCTTGGAATCCGAATATTTTCAATTTCCCAATCTTCCCAGCCCTGCATATCTATTATGGTTGCTTCATCGTAAGGGAGCGACTTGAGGGCCGACTGTGATCCTTTGGCTGCTTTCAGAGCTTCTTCCATCAACTTGACATCTGCCGGGTCAATATTGGCCTTAAGAGTCATGGTAGTCTTGACCCTCTGGTCGTTGGTCCAGACGGCGCTGATCCGGTAGCCACCAGTCGCTTTATCCCGGATAAGATTGATTTCCCTGGGAAGGTAGTAATAAGTGTTGGGTTTTTCGTTGTCCTTGAAGACCCGGTTGAGCAGAGTCAGGGGCTCTTCAATGCTCAGCGGTCCGATATCTTCTATTTTATGGCTCGTTGGGGCAATTCCAGCCGGGATCAGAGGTATGTTTTTGGTTACGGCCGGTATTACTAATTGCATATCTATTCCGCTAGAAGATTTTGATTGAGTTGCAGTTGTTGCCGCCACTTTGGCCTTAGCTATATTGCCCACCTGGCTGACCATCTCGGGAGATAACTGAGTGTAGATGGCAGCAGCAGCCCAGACCGCCCAATCCTGGGCGGCCCGGCCGGCGGCGGACACACTCAATCTGAAATCTAATGTCTGTCCAGCATAGGGAGAAAGGTCAACTGAAATCTGATCCAGATGGCCATCTGACAAAGCAGCCTGTTCTGATAATAAAATAGTCCCACCGCCAGAGGGATTAACGACTGATACATAAAACTTGACGCCATCGGTCTGTGTAGCTCCCTTAATAAAACCGACAGACGCTTTGAAGGTAGCTCCGGCGGGCACTTTTATTCCGGAGAAAACCCCGATTATATTGCCATTATTCTTCCATTCAGGATGAGTTTGAAGGACCAAAGGGTAGGTCTTACCGTCTTCGAGGACAGCGTTGGTCAAATGGCGGGCAAATCCGCGGCTGTCATTATCAGCACCATTCCAGGGCAGTTCGCCGGCCGAGCTAATGACCCGGTACCATTTGGCCTCCGGGGCTTTTTTCACAAAATCATAATTAACTACATCGGCTGCCCTGAGACCAGCAGAGGTGGCCAGCATTGAAATAATGAAAGCCAAGATAGAAAAAAAGTAAATCATTCCTCTCTTCATCGTTGGTCTTAAAATCATTTTTCCTCCTCCCTTAACTAAATTAAATGGTCCGCCCTACCAACTGCAGCAGAAATCTATCAATAAGGTTAGGTGGCGAGACAATCAAAAAAAGGAAGGAAAGGAATGAAGTAACTCTCCCCTTATGAATGGAAAGAGACTTTGCCCTCTAATTTCAGACACCCTTGCCTCTGCAGAGGCATACTACCACAGCTAAAAAAACCATGTCAAGGAAAATTTTGACCGAGCTAAGGGGAGAACCTGTAAATCTGAGTGTATTGAAAGCAAATAAACTTCGGAAATAAACTAAAGGCCTTTACAGCTTGTCTTCGGAAGCAAAAATCAATGGAGTCTTTACCAGTATTTTTGTATCATAACCCCAGGGTTTCAAAATGAAAAGAGTCGCTTTATTTTTAGGTTTCATTTTTGTTCTCTTTTCCAATGATGTGTTTCTGAATTGTTATTGCAGCTCAAAGGAGCTGCAATTTAAGCCTCTAAAAGTTGAAAGGTTGCTCACGCTCGGATCTGATAGAAGTAACGAAGATTTTTTTAAGCCCCGCTCTTTTTATGTAGATAAGGAGGGGCGAATCTTCATCCTGGATTCTGGAAACGGCCGCGTTCAATGTTTTTCTGGCGACGGAAAGTTCCTTTTTTCCTTTGGTCGAATAGGTCAGGGGCCGGGCGAACTATCAAAAGATGCCTCTAAAATTAAGATGCTTGAAGATGGCCGAATCTACTTGATTGATAATCCACAACGCCGGATTAATGTCTATTCACCTGAAGGTAAGTTTCTCTCATCGGCTAAGACTTCAGTTTATTATGACGACCTGGAGCTGGTTGATGGTACTTATTTCTTGTCCTCTATGATTCTTGAGAAAGACCATAAACCGATTCATATTGCCAGACGCCTTGGTGAAATAGAAAAAGCTACAGGGCTATTTATAGAACCAAGGCCGGGTCTGGTTAAAGACATCTCCAACCTTTCCATGCCCGAGCCTTTCCGCCAGATCTATAGAAATTGTAATTTTACCAGGCTGGTTTCAACTCCCCAAAAAGAGCTGATATTTTCTCAACTGTTCCCTTATCACCTGGTAAAGTACAATTCGAAAGGGGAAATAATCAAAGATGTTTCTGGCCAGACCGATTTTGACACTTCCGCTAAGATCAGCTTCTCGGTAGATGAGAACGAAATTTCAATTCAAGCCTCTGACCAGGCCAGTGTTTTTGATTTGAGTGTTATAAGCGACGGCTCCCTTCTGGTTCCCTTCGTCAATCCTAAAAGAGATATTTTCTTCATTGATGTCTATGACTCTGATTTGAATCTGGTTGACAGATTTAAGATGCCCAACGAAATTTTTGATGTCAAAAAAGGAGAGTCAATTGCTCAGATTCACATCGATAATCTCAACAACCTTTATGCTTTGGTGAGGTCAGAGGAAGATTTCCCCCGGCTGGAAAAGTTCAGATTAAACCTCGATTAGCTCTGGTAACCAATACAGTTCATTTTTGCAGTTTTTGAAAGACTGTAAGAAGTAAACGCAGTCTCCCGGAATCAATCGAAGTGGGAAATAGTCCTTTATTTTCATGATGCTATCTACCAGTTGTAGGGGTTGTCTTTGGGGTAATCGGAAAAGCTAAAAATAAAAGCTATAAGAAACCTAACTACAGTGCTGGTGATGTGTTCCGTTACTGCTTCAGGCGGGCTCAAAGTAATCGCGGTCAAGATGACTGACCTGTTTGATCTTTTTTTGTTGCAGCAGTTTTTGAATTTCCAGGCTTAATTCTTCTCTGGTCTGGCCGAGAGAGTTTTCCAGATCTTCAAGGCTGACCGGCCGCCGTCGCACTATAGCCAGAATAGCTGCGGCGATATCTGGTGGGGCTTTTTCCTGCTCTTTTTTCCTGAAGCTGGCTATGACTTCGGCCTTTTGTCCGAAAACTTCTTTAATTTTATTCATTTCTTCTGGCGTCAGAGGCCTGGCCGTCTTTTCGGCGGGAGGCCTGACCACGGTATTCAGATGGATTTTATCCGGATTTATTCTGTCGACTGCTTCCTTTAATTTTTTAAGATGAGCCGGTGAGTCATTTACTCCCTTGACCAGCATGATTTCGAGCCAGATCTGGCCCTTAAACTCTTTTCTGAATTTGGCCAGTCCATCTATGATCTTTTCAATCTTGAGTGAAGGATGCGGGCGGTTAATCTTTTCGAAAACTGGCTGTGTGGCAGCATCAAGCGAAGGGACAACCACCTCAGCCGCGGCCAGCTCTTTTCTCACCTCGGCCCGAGAGAGGAGAGTACTGTTGGTCAGAACCGCGACCGGAATTTTGGTGATTTTCTTTATCTCTCTAATCAGCCAGCCGATTGATTTATTAAGAGTTGGCTCTCCCGAGCCAGAAAAGGTGATGAAGTCAACCCGGGCTCCAGTTTTAAGAAACTCTTTTATCTCATCCAGTATCTTTTTTTCAGAATAAGGATTTATCCTTCTGATGGTTTTTTTCTGGCTTCTACCGAGCTGGCAATAAATACAGCTCAGGCTGCAGGTCTTAAAAGGGAGAAGGTCAACACCAAGAGAATACCCAAGGCGTCTGGAAGGCACGGGACCATAAAGATGCGGGAAGTTTTTCTCTTTCCTCATATGAATTCCTTTTATCTATATTACCATTACCGTCATTTACATTACTGTTAAACCGCCCGAAAAATCAAGCCTGCCGGTTGCTTCTTCTGCAAATAGAATAAGGTTCAGTCTAAAATCCAGCAAAAATTGATTCGTTGTCCCAATCAGAAAATCTACGCGACAATCTGATCATAATGCTGAAAGACTATGCCCTCTCTGGCCAGGACAGTTTCCAGCTTTTACCTAGCGGTAGGCATATTTCTTGATAAGTCTGGCATCGGTTTCTTTCCAGATTAAAGACAGTTCTTTAAAAGTAAAGACTATGTTCTCAGAACGAAGTAAGACTGATAAGCAATCTCTTTCCATAGTCATGAACTAATAGTACCCATTTATGGACATATTTAGTTCATATTTTTATAGGAGGAAGTCAAGTCGCCCAGCTGACTTATCTAACATTTAGATGCATCCGGTAAGTTGCCTTAATAAAAGACCCAGATAAAAATATCTTATATGACTTATAATATATTCAGGTACCAGCTAAAGAAGGAAGAGAGCAATCACAAAATCTATCTAGTTTAAACTTTAAATGAGGCAATTCACAGGCTTGAAAGGGAATTTTTTTATAAAATAAACAAATTGGCCGGATGAGAAGTATTATCTGAGGATAATAAGATCAGGAGCCTGTATATATTGACGGAAATTGCCTTGAAATTTAGATAGAATAAGAGAATATAATTTTATCAATAACATAAATCATTACTAAGGAGGAAGCCATGAAGCCCAGATCTTTAATCATAATAACGCTTCTTATGCTCTTGACCAATTTTTTATCTGCTATAGAAATAACCTATGAGGGGAAAGTCGGGCTTACTCAGAAGGAAGGCTTTTTTATTGGATTTCCTCGTGGTTTTGTCGTTACCGAAGACGATTTTATTGTCGTCTGTGATATCCGGGCTTCGGATTTTAAGATCTTTAATCAGGAAGGCAAGGCACTCAGTGTTTTTGGCCGGAAAGGCTATGGGCCAGATGAATTTGCCGACCCTTGGCTTCACGATTATAAAAATGGGAAATTGCTCATTTCAGATACCAGCACCAAGAAATTGTATATTTATAGTGTTGATAAAGACTTAAAATTTCAGCAGATTAAGCAGACAATTGTAACTTCAGTTATGGACGCAAAATTGATGGATGAAAAGGATATGGTTTTAATAGCCAGAATGCCTATAAAAGATAGTCCTTCTCCTGCTGCTTACGTCCTCTTTGTTCTGGATATTACGAGAGGCAGCCGTGGTTATCTTATACCCTTTGAGCTCCAACTGGGGGAAAATGAAAAGCCGGTGGACTTTGATAAACTTAAAAAAACGAATCCCTGGGATTTTCCTGATTGGATGATCTTACCCGCGTGGAAGTACTGTGACTACTATGGAGATAACGTTTATTTTGTCTGGACGGCTAATTTGGATATCATCAAAATAGACCTGACCACAAAAGCCCACACCAGATTTTCGCGCAAGACCGAAAAATATATCCAGCCTAAAGTCTCTCGTGAATTTAAAAAAGCTTATAATGAACATAATTCAAAAGAATACAGGAGTTGGGTTCAAAAGATGTCCTGGGTATGTAAGGTCTTTGCGGATTCAGATATTGTGGGGATCGTTTATACCAATTTTGACAACAAAACTTCAAGGTGGAACTCTTTTATCCAGATATATGATCACAATGGGACCTTTCTCAAAGAAGCCCCTTTAGAAAATTTCAGCAGTACATATGATCGGCCTGATATTTATTATGACAAAGCAAGCAGAATCCTCTACTGCCTGTCCGAAGATACTGTCGGGGCTGAAAGTTTTTACACTGTCTATAAGTACAGGTTGCATTGAAGAATATCATAATAAATAAACATGCTGATCTTCATACTTTTTACCTTCGAGCCGCTCTAATATAACCAAATAGTTTTTGTCTCTGAAAAATATAAATCAAGGTGATAGGGGCTGTTTTTTGGTAGCTTTTTTAGCCTGCATTATTCATAAAACTTGGTCTCTCCTGAGATTTCCAATTATGAATGATAGAAAAACGGGAGCAGGGGCGAATGATATATTTAAAGAAGAACAATGCAAGCTGAGGTGAATTGTTTGTAAATCATGTGCGTTAATTCAGGTCAAGGAGTTTGGGCGTCGATTTATCATCCATATATTGTTTTATTCGTCTTTCAGCTAAGCGAACATAGTCTTGGTTGATGTCATAGCCCACAAAATGGCGCCCTGATTTCAGGGCAGCAATGGCTGTCTGCCCGCTTCCTATAAATGGATCCAAAACGATTTCGTCTTCAAAGGTATATAACTGGATTAATCTGTACGGTAACTCGACGGGGAAAGGTGCTGGATGACCGATTTTGGTGGCCGATTCAGCCGGAAAGGTCCAGATACTTTTGGTAAATTCTAAAAATTCCTCTTTAGAGATGGTGTTTTTTCGGTTCTTCGGAGCTTTTCTGGTAAAAGTTTTTTTCGAAAAGACCAGAATATACTCATGAATGTCTCTGAGGATTGGGTTTTTAGCTGACTGCCATGTCCCCCAGGCTGTCGAGGGGCTGACGCTTGTGCCCTTGTTCCAGATGATTTCACCTCTCATCAGAAAGCCAAGATCTATCATGTCCTTTATCAGGAAAATATGCAGCGGCAGATAAGGCTTCCGTCCAAGGTTAGCAATATTTATACAGGCTCTGCCTCCAGGAACCAGGACTCTATAAACCTCTTTCCAGACTCGCTTCAAGAATTCCCGGTATTCGGTAAGTGTTAGATCCTGATCATATTCTTTTCCCACATTATAAGGAGGAGAGGTAACCATCAAGTGGACACTATTTTCAGGCAGCTCTTCCATGCTTTCGCTTGAACGGCAAAAGACCCTATCGAGACAATCAGTGCTGACCGGGTTTTCCATATATTCTGTCTGCTCTTCCCTCGGCAAGCCTTCATATAATCGGCTCCCATAGAATTTACTTGAGTCATGATTAATCCGCCCGGGAGAACCAAAGGCACTGGTAGTGGTCCCCGCTGATTTCCGTTTGGCAGTTGAGAATTTCAATCTTCTTTCCATAGGTCAACCCACCTTTTGTATGGACTTATATTTATTTGTGTTTTTTCCCATTCGATAGGAATAGCGAGTGAGTGTTCACAATTTATAAGAGTTGTCAGAGCCTCTTTTGTTATTTCAACTCCTCTTGGGTTTGTGCCGGGTTTGGGTAATTTTATATACCGCTCTTTCCCGAGTTGATTAAATACGAGCTGCTGATTCCTTAACGGAATATAGAACAGACCGCCTCGTTTTCCCCAGTTGATCTGAACCAATAGCAGATCACAACCGGGCTTATAATTTGCCTGAAATTCAGCTGCTTTTTGGGGATCAACCGTCCAGATCAGCTTGACTCCCGAGAAACTGCTCCCCGTTACCGTCTTAATGGAAATTGGTTCGTTAAAAAGTTTTACATCAGCTTCAGGGTTGGTTATCGGCAGATTGGTATCTATGTTTTCTTCGCCGAATTTATAAATAAGGAGCGCTATAATGACTTTTTCACGCGCGGAGCCCGCTTCCATCCCAATTTTCCCGGCTCGTGAGCTTTCCATATCGGCCATCTGGAAAAGATAAGGAAGCCGCCTTTTAATTTTTTCTACCAAATTGAGATCGTTAAATAATTCGTCTAAGTGATTGTTCACCTGAGACTCCACGAATAATAGTGACGTTTAAGTCCAGCTGTTAATCTCGCTGCACTTCTTTATTATCATAGCTATCATTAAATATATTTTAAAGGGCAAACTTTTTGCCCGAGAGATTCAATTGGCTGATTTGATCAAAGGACCAGATTATTATTTAATCGACCTTCTGGCGGCGGGCCCACTTGTCGAACTGCATCTGCCGCCGGTAGAGAAACCTGCTGTTTTTAGCTGACTGGTAATTAAGCTCGGCTTCTATTTCTTCATCAAGCTTAGCGGCAGGTGTTTCCTCTATAACCTGCTGGATGGCGATGATTGAAGCCGGGAGGTTTACTCCCTTAATCTCGCGCCAGGTTTTTATAGCCCTTTCTCTTTGCCCTTTTTCCCAGTAAGTCAGACCGAGAGCATATAAAGCTCTGGCCCCTGTCCGGCCGCCTCTTCCCTCCAGCTCCTGATAAATTTTAAGTTCCGCTTCAAGATGTTTGTTCAGGGCTTCATCCAG
>Ga0209604_1001350_pt1 | contig 19976 bp, 11 predicted proteins | sample AD_UKC097_MetaG_FD_184405 | JGI IMG/M metagenome (GOLD analysis project Ga0209604, IMG submission 184405) | Active sludge microbial communities of municipal wastewater-treating anaerobic digesters from USA - AD_UKC097_MetaG (SPAdes) (version 2) | ecosystem: Engineered > Bioreactor > Anaerobic >... | reverse complement strand
ATATCGATTTACACATTTTTGAAATTCATATCGGTTTACAAGAGAAAGAACTTGAGCAAAAACATACTTGCCAGTATTCATAACTTTGGTTTCTTACAAAGTTATTCTGCAAATCAAATCAAAAAATTAAAGAACGTTCTGTATATATTGTTTTTATTGTACTTTTAAAAGATTAAATATTTTTAAACGCATCACTACTAATGGTGTTTATTTAACGAATGTTCCGACAATATATTTTTTTCTTTGCTATGATGTCCCCGGCGATGCATATACAGATGAAGATGGGAACAGGCTTGATGCTTCACTGACCTCATTTGTAATAAATGGTGTAACCATTACAAATATGTCCACACCATCTCCAGCGGGGTGCCGGAGAATTGTTCCTTCAGCTTTTTATTATTCCAATAGTTCCGGAAACTGGACAGATAATTTATGGTCGGTGACACAAGGGGGACCGTCGTGTAATTGCCAGCCCAACGGGGCCGGCATTGTCAATATTGATTCCGGCACCATAGTTTCAGTAAACAAATCCAGAAAGGTCGATGTTGTAAATATTATGAAAGACGGATCAATGCAAGGTGGAAATTCAAATATGAATTTTTACATTACGAATGAGATTAACGTATATGATAACGGTTTTTTCTCATTTCTTGGAGATCTTATCGTAAGAGGCAATGTTAATATATACGGAACAGGAACATCATGGTACCACAAGGTTGATTCAATAGAAGGTAATCTTTATATTGGACCGGAAGCCACATTAAAGAATTTCGCAGCATCGACCAATGATCTGACGGTATCAGGCAACCTTACTGTGTTGGGAATTTTAGAGAACACTCATGCCAGTATTGCATTGTTTAACACCTCCGATATTGATGGAACAGGTGACATCAGTACCGATTTCTTATTGATACATGATGGCATTAAAACTTTTAAATCCACGGCTGATTTGAATATTGATGCCAGCGTCATATTAAAAGGATATTCCAGAATAGACAATTTTGGAATAATAAATATACGTGGAAATATGGATGCAGAGATCAGTACATCCCGTTGGATTAACGAACCTGGTTCAGTACTCTATTATGGCGGAAGCGCCCCCATGTTTGCAACACATGGTTATCTGGTTGCAAATTCAGAAAATAATTCTGTCCATTACTCGGGATTAACAGACCAATCCATCATTGGGCCTGAAAATCTCACCTATTATCACCTTGTGCTGGAAGACTCCGGAACAAAATTCATGTGGACTGATTTACATTTACTTGGGAATCTGACATTTGATGCGTCCTTTGCCCATATGCAAAAGATAATATCTGTTGATGGGACAATTATGCAATATTTTGGCGGATCAGTAACTCCCACGCTTTATGATCTCGCCATGTCTAATTCAGGCGAAGGCCTTACACTTAATTTGCCCGTTTTTTATGAAGGCAACCTGAAACTGTCTACCGGAAAGATTTTCACCACTATGACAAATATTTTAACCGCAAAAGACAACGCTAAGGTGACTTCCGGGACTACGGAAAGTTTTGTGAACGGTCCCATGCAAAAAATCGGTAACGATGCCTTCGTTTATCCTGTCGGGAAAAATGATATCTGGGCACGAATAGGGATTTCGGAACCTCAATCCACAGCAGCAGCATTCATTGCTGAATACTTTTACGAAAGTTACAGTAACACGTCTTCTGTCACACTACCGCTTGATCATGTAAGCACCGTTGAATATTGGAACCTTCTGAGAAATGCTAAAGCTAATGATTCTGTGAAGGTGACATTGTTCTGGGAAAGCGCTACAAGATCTGCCATCAACAGCTATCTTAGTCTTCTTATTGCCGGCTGGTCGGAAACTTCATGGCAATCAAAAGGCCAAAGTGCCATCACATACTCTGATCCCGGGAATATTACATCAAACGTGGTACATAATTTCGGGCCATTCACCTTTGGATCCTCTAACAATGGTGACAATCCTCTTCCTATCACTCTAATAAATTATGATGTAAAATTGGTAAATGATATCGCAGTAAACACATGGGCCACAGCCACCGAAATAAATAACGACTACTTCACCGTGGAAAAAAGCAGGGATGCAATAAATTTCGAACGAGTCGAAATCGTTGAAGGCGCCGGCAACAGCAATCAAATACTTCATTATAGTTGCAATGACAACAATCCTTTACCCGGAATATCCTATTATCGCCTGAAACAAACTGATTTTGACGGAAAATTCTCCTACTCGAAAATAGTGGCGGTTGAATTCGAGGATTTACCTGAAAATGTTATTTATCCAAATCCTTTCAACACCAGCCTTAACATCAGATTAGACGAAGTTCCCCTGCCAGACAACAATACGGTATTCAAAATCTACAGCCTGACGGGAGCAGAGGTTGTGAGTATGCCATTAAAAAATCAGCGCACCACCATTAAAGCTGTTGATATTCCTGCAGGTGCTTATTATTATAAGATTGAAGTCAATGGGCAACTTATTCAATCAGGGAAGCTTATTTCACAGAACGGCCAGTAAATGAGTAAACAGGAGCACAATATTCGTTTATATGCTCATGAAATTTTCCGCTTTCTTCCTTAATCCTGCCGGAAACTTAGTTTTTACCAGCCAATAACTTCAAGGCCATTCCTGTTCATTGGAATTAATAATAATTTAGTAAATGGATAAATAAAACTCTTTTATTATGAACAAAAAAAATTTTATCGAATGTCTTTTCAGGCTTAAGACATTTTTCTTGACAGCACTGGCAGCCACAATGTTTATGACAATTTCGTGCAGCAACAGCACTGACAACATGAATTCACAGACAACTCCAGATTCTCAGAAAACTGCAAAACAGGATACTGTGATAGACAAAATGCCGGAATTCCCTGGTGGCGAAGCAGCCATGACAAAATTCATTATTGACAATGTTAAGTATCCTGAAGCAGCAAAAAAAAGCGGAATACAGGGCAAAGTTTATGTAAACTTTCTGGTAACTAAAAACGGCAAAATCGACAGCGTAAGAGTTGAGAAAAAAGTCAATGAATTGCTTGATAAGGAAGCCTTACGCGTAATATCCTCGATGCCCGACTGGATACCCGGTGAGAACAAAGGAGTTGCCATAGATGTTCAAATGACCCTACCCATCTCCTTTAAATTGGAGTAAAACAACCGGAGATTGTTTTGGTTCCGTCACTAATGTTGCAGTATTTTTTTCAATTTATGCTCATAGTAAGTTGTTAAAATGTATTTTTGCTATTGAAGATCAACAGCAAAAAACATGAGAAAAAAAATTATTGCAGGCAACTGGAAAATGAATACTACCCTTCCCGAAGCCAGAGCGCTGGTGGAAGGCATCTTAAATGGCGTAGCCGGTAATCCCGATATAGTGAACCGTGAATTTCTCGACATCATTATTGCACCGCCATTTCCTTTTCTGACTACCTGCAAGGACCTCATCGGGAAGCATCCCGGAATTTATACCGCGGCACAAAACTGTTACTCCGAAGAAAAAGGAGCCTATACCGGGGAGGTGTCGGCAGCCATGATCTATTCCACAGGCGCCAAATATGTCATCATAGGCCACTCGGAACGCCGCAGCTATTTCCGCGAGAACAGCGCCATGCTGATGAAAAAGGTGGAACTTGCCTTGCAAAACAATTTGAAACCAATTTTCTGCATTGGCGAAGTTTTGGCCGAACGCAAGTCGGAAAGACATTTCAAAGTTATCAGGCAGCAACTGACCGAATCGGTGTTTACATTGAAAGAAAGCGATTTTCGCAGGATTATCATCGCGTATGAGCCGGTTTGGGCCATAGGCACAGGCCTCACGGCCACACCCGGGCAGGCGCAGGAAATGCATGCGTTTATCCGGCAATTGATCAGTGTGAAGTTTGGCAGAAAAACCGTCGACCATATACCGCTGTTGTATGGCGGCAGTTGCAATGCACAAAATGCCGCTTCGCTGTTTGCCATGCCCGACGTGGATGGCGGCCTTATTGGCGGCGCCTCGCTCAAGGCCGGTGATTTTGTTTCGATGATAACCACGCTTTCACAAATCAGCAAATGAACTACCTTGAACTAAACTGCGAAATTTTTCCTCCCCGGCATACCGAAATTGTGATGGCAGCCTTTTCGGATTACGGCTTTGAAAGTTTTGAAGAAACCGCCAGGGGCTTTCGTGCTTATATTCCCGAACACCAATTCGATGAAAAAACCTTCAACACACTGGAAATTTTCGACCATAAAGAAATAAAAATCAACTACGCCCTGAAAAGCATTCCCGATCAAAACTGGAATGCCGTATGGGAAAGCAATTTCGAACCGGTAGAAATAGGAAAGCGGTGTTATATCAGGGCGCCCTTTCACCCGTCCAGGGAGGGCTTCGAATATGAAATCATCATCGAGCCCAAAATGTCGTTCGGCACGGGCCACCACGAAACCACCCACCAGATGGTCAGCCTGTTGCTGGAACAGGATGTCCGCGGCAAAGAAGTGCTCGATATGGGCTGTGGCACGGCCGTACTGGCCATACTCGCCAAAAAAACGGGGGCCGCCGCGGTGTTGGCTATCGACAACGAAGAATGGGCTTACAACAACTCTCTCGAAAATATTGAAAAAAACAACACCCCCGAAATAGAAGTACTGCATGGCGACGCGGCTGCGATAGGCAGCCGCCGGTTCGACCTGATACTTGCCAATATAAATCGTAACGTATTACTGAAAGACATTCCCACCTATGCCGCCGCCCTCAAACAACATGGCACTATACTGCTAAGCGGTTTTTATGAAACAGATGTTTCACAAATAACGAAAAAAGCCGCACAATACAACCTGAAATTTGTTCGTTATACCACGATGAATTCATGGTGTGCCGCAGTGTACACAAAAGATTAATTTATTTATGAAAAAAACTTTAGTCCTCCTTGCCCTCATCATATCAGGCTGTCTCACCACCTACAGCCAGCCGCTCAAACAATTCTCCAAAGATTCCCAAACCTTTCTCAATGAACTGAGCACCATGTTCCAGGCAGTCTCTTCCTCCGAACAGAAAGACTTGGGAAAAGCACTGATGGTGGACTTTACGGATATGTGGCTGAACAAATTCGACGCACAGGAAAAGGACAGCATTTATACCATGTGCAATGTGATGCTGAAACGCAAGATGAAGACCTATCCGAATTTTGAACAATACCTCAGGGCCGCCATTAACTTCCACCGCGCCAACCTTCCGCCTGAGAGTTTTGAATCATGGCAATTTTGTTTGCGCAATCTGGCGAAAATGACCAACAACCTGCGTTTTATGGCCTTGCTCGAAGGAACCAACCTGCTGCTAACCAAGAACTACCTTTACGAATCGAAGCTTTCCCTCTGGAAATCCAACTCCAAAGACTTTGTTTTCAAATACGACTCATTACCCTATTTTGAGTTTCCCTCTCTTGACCTGACCTGTGTCAAAAAAAACGACAGCACTTGTATTTACGGGACTCACGGAAAATTCTTTCCGACAATGGACAGGTGGGTTGGCAAAGACGGCATGCTGTATTGGGACCGCGTGGGCCTGCCCTGGGAAGAAGTCCATGCCGAAATCCACAAAGAATACAGCATTCAGCTGACCAAATCGGAATTCGATGTGGACACCGTTACCTTTTATAACACCAATTTTTTTCAGCGTCCTCTCACCGGGAGCCTGAAAGAAAAAGTACTGGCCGACGTGGCCGAAGAACGTATCTCCTATCCGCGGTTTACCTCATTTTATACCGATCAGGAGATCAAAGACATTTTTAAAGACATTGACTTTACCGGAGGTTTTGCCATGTATGGCAATAAGCTCATCGGGCAAGGCACCAAAGAAGAGGATGCCCATCTTTTCATAAAAAAAGACAACAAGCGTTTTGTAAAACTCAGTTCCAAAGAATTCATCATGCGCAAAAACCAGATAGGTTCCGACAAAGCCGCCGTGGTCATCTACCTGGAAAACGATTCAATTTTTCATCCCGGATTGAACATGAAATACAACAACGAAAACCGCGAACTGAGCCTGATCAGGGATGATAATGGCATATCAAAAAGCCCCTATTTCAACACTTACCACAAAATCGATATGTATTTTCAGGCGCTCTACTGGAAATTAGACCAGCCCAAGATGGATTTTACCTTTATCCGGGGCCTGGGTAGCGAAAGCAACGCCATTTTCGAATCGGATAACTACTACAATGAGTTTCGCTGGGAAAAACTCAGGGGAATGGAAGAAATACATCCCCTGGTAGAATTAAAACAGATAGCCGATGCCAGGGGCTCAAAAACAATAAGCGAACTGGATGTAATGACAAAATTCCGGGTTCCTAAGGAGTTGGCTCAGGGCCAGTTGTTGACGTATGCGGAAAAAGGTTTTATTATCTATAACATCGATGACGGCATCGTTGTACTAAAAGACCGCATTTATAACTACATCAACGCAAAAACAGGCAAGACCGATTACGATGTTATCCAGTTCAACTCTATCATCTCGGCACAGGACAACGGCACCCTGAACCTGATGAATTACGACCTGAAACTACGCGGCGTGGCACGTATTCATCTCAGCGATTCGCAGTTTGTATATGTGGATCCCTACGAGCAGGAAATCGTACTCAAAAAAAATCGTGATTTTGAGTTTGACGGCAGGATACACGCCGGTTTATTTGATTTCTACGGAAAAAAAATCACGTTCAAATATGATATGTTCCGCTTTGATATGCCGATGACCGACTCGATGAGTTTCAAGGTGCAGGACCGCACTAAGCCCACAGACCTTTACGGGCACCATCCGCTGGTAAAAGTACGCACCGTCATTGAAAACCTCAACGGCGAGATGCTCATCGACCATCCCAACAACAAATCTGGCCTGAAAAATTTTGCCAATTACCCCTCCTTTATCAGTAAAAAAGACGCTTACGTTTATTACGACAAACCATTTATCTTCAACAAAGTATATTCGCGGGATCGTTTTTATTACCGGCTCCAGCCATTCCGTATCGACACACTAGACAGCTACAACAGCGAACGAAAACAATTTAACGGCTACCTCGTATCGGCAGGCATCTTCCCCGACATTGTCGAGCCGCTTTCCGTGCAACCCGATTATTCGCTTGGATTTGTCATACAAACACCTCCGGGAGGATTCAAAGCCTACGGTGGAAAAGGCACATACGACTCCATTGTGGACCTCAGCTACAAGGGATTTCTTGGCAAGGGCACCCTCAAATACCTCAATTCCACCAGCCGGTCTGACGATTTTATTTTCTTCCCCGATTCGCTGTACGCCAGGGCAAAAGAATACACCATCAAGGAAAAGCCCACTCCCGTTGAATACCCGTCGGTTTATGCCCAGGATGTCGATATCAAATGGTATCCCTACCAGGATGTTATGAACGTAAACCAGATGACAAAACCTTTTGAAGTTTTTGCCAACAAAACCCTGTTGAAGGGCGGTTTGTCCATGTCGTCAAAAGCGCTCACAGCCCACGGCCTGATATCGTTCGGAAAGGTGGAGATGTCGTCGGAAAACTACCTATTGAAACATCATTCATTTTCGTCGGACACCACCAACGTGCAGTTTAAGACACCCGATCTGAGCGAGATGGTATTGCGTACCGAAAATTTCAATGTGGCCATTGATTTCAACAAACAACTCGGCAAATTCAGGTCGAACGATGAAAACTCGAAAATCACCTTTCCGTTTAACTATTACGCCTGCTACATGTACAACTTCGACTGGCTGATGGATAAGGATATGCTGAATTTTCACAGCAGCAAAAAAGCCGACTATGCATACCTGAAGACCAAAACCATGCTGGAACTTATTGATGAAGAATTTACGGACTCCTATTTTGTGTCGGAACATCCAGCGCAGGACTCCCTGAGTTTTTATGCCCCCGATGCTTTTTATCATCTCACCGAGAACATCATTTACACTCAGGATGTACCCATAATACATGTTGCCGACGCGGGCATTTTCCCTGATTCGGGCAAAGTCACCATAGACAAGAAAGCCGAAATGCTGCCGCTGCACAATGCCCGCCTGATTGCCAACACCGATTCGAAATTTCATTATATTTACAACGACACCATCAACATTTTATCAAAGAAGATCTACCGTGGTAACGGATTTTACGATTATGTGGATGAGTTGGGCGACAAACAAAAAATTTATCTCAAGCGTATAGAAGTTGACAAAACAGGACAAACCAATGCTTTCGGTGATATCAGCGAAGAATCAGGATTCAGGCTGAGCCCGTTTTTTGATTTTGCCGGAAAAGTAACGATGTATGCCGATAAGGAATTTCTCAATTTTGATGGCGGTTCGCGCATCAGGCAGGACTGCGACACCTCAAAGGCACGATGGTTGCGATTCGTAGCAGATATTGACCCTGAAAAAGTAGCCATTCCCATTACGGATAAACCCAAAGAATACGTATCGGGAGCCACCGGCAACGAGCTGGGCATGGGGTTGTATATTGGTGATGATTCCACGCTGGTATATCCGGCATTTGTGAAGCCAAAAAACAATTTTAACGATGGTGATGTAATCACTGCCACCGGGGTAATGACCTATGATAAAGCCCAGCAACGATATTATGTCGGCCCTGTGGTTGACTCCTCGGCTAAATACATCAAGCCGGAAAATTATCTTTATCTCGACAAACAAAACTGTTATATCTTCGGCGAAGGCCGGGTAAACATGGGCGCCAACCTCGGCAGGCTCGTACTGGAATCCTTTGGAACAGTAAGAAACAACATTATTGACAACAGCACCTATTTTGATGTAGCCATGAACCTCGACTTTTTCTTTGAAAAAGACGCATACCAGATGTTTGCACAAGCTATCATCAACGATGGAGGGCTGGAACCTGCCGACCCCTCGGAAGATAAATTTTACAACGCCATGCGCTTTATGGTCGGGCCCAAAAAAGCCGACGACCTCATCAGCCAGCTCAGCCTGTCGGGAAAATTCAAATCCATACCGGACGAAATGAAGCATAGCCTGGTAATCTCGGATATCAATTTTACCTGGAACCACCAATCACGCTCCCTGGTATCCGGAAGCCCCATAGGAATAGCCATGATAAACGAAAACCAGCTGAACAAGTACGTGGAAGGCTATATAGAAATATCGCGCAAACGCAGCGGGAGCATCCTCAATATGTATTTTGAAGTTGAAAACGATTGGTATTATTTTAACTATGCACAAAACAAACTGCAATCCATCTCCTCGAACAAAAGCTACAACGACCTGATAAAAAAAGCGATGAGCTCCAACAAAAACATTTTGAAAGCAGAAGACAAACTGCCTCAATTTGCATTCATCATTTCCACAGAGAAAAGAAAAAATGATTTTTTGAAAAAAATAGGAAAATCTGAAGATCAAAACAATGAATAACATTCGCTAAAACCACAACCCGGCACATGACACCCCTGGAACAACATTTTTCGAAATTTAAAAAAAACATTGTCGGCAACGACCTCATGATCGACACGCCTTATGGCAAGGTAAAAATGATTTATGCTGACTGGATAGCCAGCGGACGGTTTTATAAGCCCATCGAGAAAATAATTTCCGAACAGATTGGGCCATATATCGGCAACACCCACACCGAAACCAGCGAAACCGGCACCCTGATGACCTTGTCGTACCACCTGGCACATAAAAAAATCAAAGAACATGTACATGCCTCCGACACAGATGTAATCATCACTGCAGGGTTCGGCATGACCTCCGTGGTTAATAAGCTGCAGCGGATACTGGGGTTGCGCACATGCGGCATGATCAACAAAAGCAATTGCCTGCAGAAATGTGAAAAACCAGTGGTCTTTATTTCGCACATGGAACATCACAGCAACCACACCTCCTGGTACGAAACCAATGCCGAAGTGGTACTTATAAAACCCGGCAAAGACCTGCTTTTCGACCTGAACAACCTGGAAAAAGAGTTAAAGAGATACAAAGACCGCAAATTTAAAATCGGCTCGTTCACGGCCTGTTCCAATGTTACCGGCATCAGTACACCCTACCACCAAATTGCAAAACTGATGCACCGCTACGGAGGAATTTGTTTTGTTGACTTTGCTGCCTCAGCGCCCTATTGCGACATCAATATGCACCCGGAAGACCCCATGGAAAAACTTGACGCCATATTTTTTTCCCCTCATAAATTTTTGGGTGGACCGGGCAGTTCCGGAGTACTGGTTTTCGACTCCTCGCTTTATCCTTTCCATGCACCCGACCAACCCGGCGGTGGCACCGTGGATTGGACCAACCCGTGGGGTGAATACAAATACATCGACAACATCGAAGCCCGCGAAGACGGCGGCACTCCCGGTTTTTTGCAAGCCATCCGCAGCGCCCTTTGCATCGAACTGAAAAACAAAATGGGCACGGCCAACATCCAACAGAGAGAACAGGAACTGCTGAAGATAGCCTTTAAAAAAATGCCGGCCATACCGGGCCTGCATATCCTTGCCGAAAATATCCGCCACCGACTCGGAGTGATATCTTTTTATATCGACGGACTGCATTATAACCTGGCGGTCAGGCTGCTGAACGACCGGTTTGGCATTCAGGTACGTGGCGGATGCGCTTGTGCCGGCACCTATGGACATTACCTGCTCAATGTCAGTTACCAGAAATCAAGACACATCACTTCCCAAATAACCCGCGGCAACCTGTCTGAAAAACCAGGATGGGTAAGGCTTTCGCTTCATCCTACCATGACGGATGAAGAATTGAATTACATTATCAAGGCTATTGCATTGGTGGCTAAAAACTTTGGAAAATGGGTCGACGATTATAATTATAATCCAAGGACCAATGAGTATAAACCCAAAAAAAACATGGCTGATGAGTTAACCAGAGTCAGCAGATGGTTTAAACTGTAGAACTCCAGGCTATGACCGCGAACCGCGGCGACAGGATAACAGGCTTTATGCAATCAACAAAGAAACATATAAGAATAACAACAAGAGACTGACTTGTATTGATTTATTAAACGTATTGTCCCTGATTATGGGCTTGGAATACGTTAAATCAATACTTGTTTTAGGTACTTTAAATTATCATTTCAAAATATTTAAATTTACTTTTTATGATCACCTTTGTTGTTTCTCTAACCATATTAATCGGAGGATATTTTATTTATGGCGCCGTGCTGGAACGCGTATTCGGCGTTGATCCCAAAAAACTCACGCCGGTACAGCGTCTGAAAGACGGTGTGGACTATGTTGAAATTCCACTATGGCGCATTTTCCTGATACAGTTTCTGAACATTGCCGGCCTTGGACCTATCTTTGGCGCTATAGCAGGCGCTCTGTGGGGTCCAGTGGCTTTTCTGTGGATAGTATTCGGATGTATTTTCGGCGGCATGGTTCATGATTACCTGTCGGGAATGTTGTCGATACGCCATGACGGTAAGAGCATCCCCGAAATTGTCGGCAAATACATGGGTGTAGGGGTAAAACAGTTTATGAGGGGTTTCACAGTGATACTGATGATAGTGGTAGGCGCCGTTTTTGTAAAAGGGCCGGCCAGTATCCTCAACGATATCTCAGGGGGCGTAATGCACATTAATTTTTGGATTGCCACGGTATTTATTTATTATATCCTGGCCACCCTGCTTCCGATTGATAAGTTAATCGGCAGAATTTACCCTGTTTTTGGTTTTGCGCTGTTATTTATGGCGGTGGGCATCACCGCGGGTATTATCGCTGAAGGCTACGCCATGCCGGAACTTACCGCCGCCAGTTTTGCCAACCTGCATGGTACTCCCGACAAGTTCCCTATTTTTCCTATGATGTTTGTTTCTATTGCCTGTGGCGCCATTTCGGGCTTTCATAGCACACAGTCGCCGCTGATGGCCCGTTGTTTGAAAAATGAAAAATACGGTAAACGTATTTTCGCAGGTGCTATGGCCGCCGAAGGCGTGGTAGCCCTGATATGGGCAGCCGCTGCTATGGCTTTTTTCGGAGGTGTGGAGGGATTAAACAAAGAAATGACAGCACATGGCGACAATGCCGCCTGGGCAGTCAACATAATTTCCAATACGCTCCTTGGAAAATTTGGCGCCATCCTGGCCCTGCTGGGCGTGGTAGCTGCACCAATCACCTCCGGAGATACGGCCTTCAGAAGCGCGCGGCTGATAGTGGCCGATTTTCTTCATTATGACCAGAAACCCATCAAAAACCGTTTATTTATCACTGCGCCACTGTTTATTGTGGGATTCATACTGGTACAGGCCAATTTTGGGATCATCTGGCGGTATATGGCCTGGTCGAACCAAACCCTGGCGACCATTGTATTCTGGACAATAACAATTTATCTGGTGCAGGAAAAGAAATTTTACTGGGTAACACTGCTCCCTGGAGTTTTCATGACAGCCGTATGCACCTCTTATATCCTTGTTGCCCCCGAGGGCTTTAAACTACCGGTAGCCATTGGAAACATAACAGGAGTAATAATTGCCGCTGCATCATTTGTAATTTTTATGATATGGAAGTTGCGGCTTTCATCAAAAAAACAGCCGGTAACAGTGGAGGTTCACACCGACAAATAAAACAACGCATGCAATGCCCGGGAAACCCGCGAGTGTCCCGAAGCTTCCGCTTACTCGCTGATAAAGAGCCTTTTGCTCGAAAACTCCGGGTCGCAGGTGAGGTTCACCCTAAGTTTGCGAAATCCTGCTTCATCGCCCGGGGTGGGAATATGAGTGGAATGCACTTCGCAGCCACACAAATCCTTGAGGCTCTCCATAGCCATCTGTGCAGCAGGATTGTACAGGGCGCATATGGCCAGCACTATCATGGTTTCTTCCACATCCAGGCTGACCATTTTGCCATTCAGGACATCTCTTTTCAGGCAGGTTACCGAGTCGATGATGCTTTTCGGCAGCAAATGCATATTGTCAGGCAATCCGGCTAAATGCTTGGTGGCATTAAGTATCAGACTTGCCGAGGCATGTAGTAGCGGAGAATTTTTTCCGGTAATAATGGTGCCGTCATGCAATTCGATGGCCGATCCGCAAAAGATGCCCGCATCTCCTTTTCCGAATTTTTCGGCATCCTTGGCGGCTTTCCGGGCAGGCTGCACCACTTTTCTATCTTTTTCCCTGGCCCCTACTTTCGTCATAATTTCTGACGTACGATCAAGAGTTTCCTTTTCGGACAATCCCATGGCATACTCCACCGAACTCCTGAAGTAGCGGCGGATGATTTCCTGATAGGCCGCCTCCTGTATAAGGCTGTCATTTACAATTCCGGCACTGGCCCGGTTGACGCCCATGTCGGTAGGCGACTGGTACATTGACACACCGCCGGTGATTTTTTCCAGTATTTTTTTCAGCAGGTTGAAAGCTTCGATATCGCGGTTATAGTTTACCGCTTTTTTGTTATAGGCTTTCAAATGATGAATATCGATAAGGTTTTCGTCACCCAGGTCGGCAGTGGCTGCTTCGTAGGCGATATTCACCATATGGTCGATAGGCAGGTCCCAGATAGGAAAAGTCTCGAATTTTGCATAGCCGGCTTTTATGCCGTTTTTGTACTCGTGATAGAGGTTCGACAGGCAGGTGGCCAGTTTGCCGCTGCCCGGCCCGGGCCCGGTAACAATTACAATGGGTTTGGAGGTTTTGATATAGTCATTAGCTCCATATCCCTGATCGCTGACAATAAGCTCCACATCGGTTGGATAGCCTTTGGTGGGATAATGCAGATACACAGTGATACCTCTGGATTCGAGTTTACGCTTGAATGTTCTGGCTGCCGGTTGGTTTTGGTAGCGGGTGATGACAACGGCTGTTACATTGATGCCCCAATACCTGAGATCATCAATAGTTTTAAAAGTGTCCACATCGTAGGTGATGCCAAAATCAGCCCTTATTTTATTTCTTTCAATATCACCTGCATGGATGCACATGATAACATCTATCTTGTCTTTTAGCAATTGCAGCAACCTCATTTTCACATTGGGATCAAAACCCGGCAGCACTCTGGCAGCATGGAAGTCGTACAATATCTTACCTCCAAACTCAAGATACAGTTTATCGTGAAAACGGCCCACCCGTTCCAGAATGGCGGCAGTTTGCTCACGAAGATATTTCTCATTATCGAAACCGGTCTTTATTAGCTCTTTCATTTCAGTTAATCCACATTTAATAAATTAGAAAACAGCAATATTAATGAATTTTTGTGTTCAGCTGTTTTTCTGTGCGAAAAAAGTATGAACAATTATTCACCCGAAAACGACAACAATGCCAGTGAGTATTATAAACCACTGTTCAAAAAAAATGAAAACTCCACAGCCAACTTATTAGTTTTATGATTTATTTTGTTTTTTAATATCCGGATATGCCTCAAACCAAATTTATCTTCGTCACTGGCGGAGTTACCTCATCATTAGGCAAAGGGATTATTTCCGCATCGCTTGCAAAACTTCTCCAGGCACGCGGTTTTGCCGTCCTCATTCAAAAGTTCGATCCTTACATTAACATTGACCCGGGAACGCTTAACCCTTATGAGCATGGAGAATGTTTTGTTACCAACGACGGTGCCGAGACCGATCTCGACCTGGGACATTATGAACGGTTTTTGAATGTACCCACTTCGCAGGCCAACAATGTCACCACCGGCCGCATTTATCAGTCGGTTATCAACAGGGAACGCCATGGCGACTACCTGGGACAGACGGTGCAGGTAATCCCGCATATCACCGATGAGATCAAATACCGTATGAAACTGCTGGCACAGGAAAGCAAGCCTGATTTTTTGATTACGGAAATTGGCGGAACCGTCGGCGATATCGAGTCGTTGCCTTTTATTGAAGCGGTGCGCCAGATGAAATGGGAGTTGGGCGAAACCAACTGCCTGGTGGTACACCTTACGCTTATCCCCTACCTGTCGGCTGCCGGCGAACTAAAGACCAAGCCCACGCAGCACTCGGTAAAAAACCTGCTGGAACTGGGTGTTCAGCCCGACATACTGGTGTGCCGCACCGAAAAACCGCTTAACGACAGCATAAAAAATAAAATTGCCCTTTTCTGCAATGTCTCACCGCGGTCAGTGGTTGAATCCATCGATACCGAAACCATTTACAATGTTCCCCTGCTGATGCACCAGCAGCAACTTGATGTTGAGGTACTCGAAAAAACGCGTATGCCCCTCGATAAGGAGCCCGATCTGGAAGGTTGGAAACAATTCCTTTTTAACCTGAAAAACCCCAAAGATGAAATTAAGATAGCTCTTGTCGGCAAATATGTGGAACTGAAAGACGCCTACAAATCCATTATCGAATCATTTATCCACGCCGGATCTACATTGCAATGCAAAATACAGTTAAAAACCATACAATCCGAACACATCACTCCAGAAAATGTCGCAGAGCAACTCATCGGCATACACGGCTTGCTGGTGGCTCCGGGCTTTGGTGCCAGAGGTATTGAAGGCAAGATCACCGCAATACGTCATGTGCGTGAAAACAACATCCCATTCTTTGGCATTTGCCTGGGCATGCAGTGTGCAGTGATTGAATTTGCCCGCAATGTGCTCCACTACGGCGATGCACACTCAACGGAGATCAATCCTGAAACGTCCCACCCCGTGATTGACATTATGGAATCGCAGAAAAAAATCACCGACAAGGGCGGTACCATGCGGCTTGGTGCTTATCCCTGCCATATAAAAAATGGCTCGCTGGTGCAGGAAATCTACCAATCGCAGGACATTACGGAAAGACACCGTCACCGTTATGAATTTAATAATGACTACCTGAAAGCTTTTGAAGAGGCGGGCATGATAGCCGTGGGGGTAAATCCCGCACTGCACCTGGTGGAAATAATGGAGTACACGAAGCATCCGTGGTTTGTCGGAGTGCAGTATCATCCTGAATACAAAAGCACGGTTCAAAATCCCCACCCCCTGTTTGTGGCATTTGCCGGCGCCGCCTTACGTTACAAGCTGTCAACCAAATAAATACCATCATGCAGATTTTTAAGCATTTCGACCTGAAAAAATTCAACACATTTGGAATAGAAGCCTTTGCACGCATGTTTGCCGAAATACGGTGCCCGGCTGATTATACTGAACTTCTCGAAGTTCATCAGGAAGCAGAACTTCCGCTTTTGCCTCTGGGCTGCGGAAGCAATATGCTGTTCACAAAAAATTATGATGGCCTGGTTGCCAAAATCAGCACCAAAGGAATAAGTAAAATTGCCGAAGATGAAGACACCGTAACCATTGATATTGCTGCAGGAGAGTTATGGGAAGACCTGATAACATACTGTATAAAGGAACATCTCAGCGGTTTGGAAAACCTGTCGGGCATACCCGGGCAGGCCGGCAGCAGTCCCATACAGAATATCGGGGCTTATGGTGTGGAAGTAAAAAGTTGTATAAAGGAAGTATTGGCCATCAGCATAGAGAACGGTGAAAAGCTGCGGTTTTCCAATGCCGATTGCCGGTTTGGTTACCGCGACAGCATCTTCAAGAGGGAGATGAAGGGCAGGGTTATCATAACCAATGTGGTATTTTGTCTTTCAAAAAAAGCCCGGTTTATGCTGGAATATGGCGGAGTAGCTGAAGAAGTAAAGCGTATCAGCGACACGCCCGACCTGGCAGCTGTGAGCAAAGCTATTTGCAACATACGCGATAAAAAGATTCCCAATCCAAAGGACATAGGCTCTGCAGGCAGTTTTTTCAAGAATCCGGTGATAGAAAAAGAAGCATTTGAACAGCTCCTTGCCCGTTATCCCGACATTTCGCACTATCCGGCCGCCGAAGGCAGACACAAACTGGCCGCAGCCTGGCTGATCGATCACTGCGGATGGAAGGGCTACCGCAAAGGCGACACCGGTGTTAACGACAAACAGCCGCTGATACTGGTAAATTACGGACAGGCCACCGGTACAGAAATATTGCACCTGTCGCAACAAATTCAAGACAGCGTACATGAAAAGTTTGGCGTTTATCTCGAAACGGAAGTAAATATTCTTTGATTTTCAGCCATATCGTTCAGGAAATTTTATATATTTTTGCAAAAAATTTCCTGTGGAAATCCTAGAACATTTTCAGTTTCCCATAACGGATTCCGTCCTTACTTTCCTCATTGTTTTTATCATTATATTTTTCGCTCCGCGTTTGCTGAAAAAACTGCGGATTCCGGGCATTGTCGGGTTTATTCTTGCCGGTGTTTTAATTGGACCCACAGGCCTGAATATCATTTCTCCCAAAAACGGGGTAGAGATGTTTTCGTCATTCGGTCTTTTGTATATCATGTTTTTGGTAGGACTGGAAATAGATATGGTGGATTTCAAAAAACATCGCTCCCGAAGCATAGTTTTCGGCATCCTGACATTTTTCATTCCAATCACGATCGGTTTTGTAATAACATATTATGTTATAAAGCTTGATTTTCTGGCTTCACTGTTGGTTTCCAGCATGTTTTCAACACACACTATGGTATCCTATCCCATAGCATCGCGCCTGGGAATTACAAAAAACAAGGTTATCAATACCGTGGTTGGCGGAACCATCATCACCGATACGGCAGTGCTCATGCTGTTAGCCATCATTGTCAAGGTCTTTCAGGGTTCGCTGGATACGAGATTCTGGATAATAATGTTTGGACACCTGGCAGTTTTCATGGTCATCATGCTGTGGATAGTGCCTGCTATCAGCCGGTGGTTTTTCAAGCACCTGGAAGGCGATGGCGGAGGGCAATACATTTACCTGTTATGCGCCCTTTTTGCTTCAGCTTTTTTAGCTGAAGCCGCAGGCATTGAACCCATGATCGGGGCATTTATGGCCGGCATCGCCCTCAATTCGCTGATTCCATCCACATCAGTGCTTATGAACAGAACATTGTTTATTGGCAACACCATCTTTATACCGTTTTTCCTGATCAGTGTAGGGATGATAGTGGATCTGAACGTGTTACTGACCGGAAGGGAAGCGATAATTTTCGCAGGTATTTTGGTAGTTACCGCTGAAGCAACCAAATTCCTTGCCGCGTACCTCACTCAGAAAATTTACAAATTCACTCCCATAGAAAGAAATGTCCTTTTCGGCTTGAGCAGTTCGCATGCTGCGGCTACTATTGCACTTATCCTCGTGGGTTACAATCTGGGTATCCTGAATATTGACGTGTTAAATGGAACGGTTATCGTAATCTTTATTAGCTGCCTGATCAGTTCCTTTGTAACAGAAAATGCAGGAAAAAAACTGGCACGTATCGAAAAAAACAGGCCAAAGGAGGAAGACAATTACCAGCAAAGAATACTTGTTTCGGTTTCAAACCCGGAAACCATGCAATCGTTAATAAATTTCGCTTTGCTTGTCAAGGGTGACCGCACAAAAGAACCCTTGTACGTGTTGAATGTTTTTACGGGTAATCCGGATACCGAAGAATCACGTTATGAAATCATGGTTAAAAACAGGCAAATTGAAAATGTCCTGGGCTATGCTATTCCCGATGACAAGTCAGCCCGCCTGGTTTCGCGCATAGATGTCAATGTAGCCAACGGCATCAACCGCGCCATCAAGGAGCTGATGATTACAAAAATCATCATTGGATGGAATGGCCAATCCACCACCCTTTTGAATCTTTTCGGAGGCATAGTTGAAAATGTTCTTCCTAAAAACAACCAGATGATGTTCGTTACGAAAATCATACACCCGCTGGGATATCACAAGCGTTTAGTGCTTATTGTGCCACCCAATGCGGAATATGAACCCGGCTATAAAAAATGGGTACATCAGGTCTCGGCCATTGCCAAAGAACTTGCGGCCAAGGTGATGATTTTTGCCAACAACGAATCCAAGACACACTTAGAGAAAGATTTCGACGGATCGAAAGCTACGGCAGTCCGCTATGTAAAATTTGATGATTACGACAACATGAAAGCCCTTCAGGATCACCTGAGCGATACCGATTTGCTTTTTTGGATCAGCGCCCGCGAAAAAACAATTTCACACAACAATTTTCTGACAACACTGCCCCGTCAACTCTCAAAAAACTTTATCAAATACAGTTTTGTAATTATTTACCCCGAACAGCACGCTGTAAAGTATCAAAACCTTAACCTGAGCATCGACGGACTTCACAGCTCCCCTATAATGGAAAACATTGGCCGGTATGCCAGAACCAGAAAATTTATAAAAAAACTTTTCAGGAGAAATACATAATAATGGCACTCTTCCCTAATTTCAAACTAGGATACAAATCTTACGGCGAGGCTCATCGGCTTATTGTAAAAAACCGCTTGTGGGGGTATGTATTCCTTCCTGCCATTATCAATATCATCATACTGTTGCTGGTAATCTTTTTCGGCTGGAAATATATCGGCCTGTTTACCGACTGGATTCTGGACATTATCGGGTTAGCAAATAATCCCACAGGTTTTTTCAGGCACCTCATCGTGTTTTTTAAATGGCTGTTTAAGATTGGATTGTATGTCTTGTTATTTTTATTCTATTTTTCGGTGTACCGTTATGTGGTGCTTGCCATCTTATCGCCTGCCCTGGCGCTGCTTTCGGAAAAAACAGACAAAATTCTCACCGGCAGCGATTACCCCTTTCATTTGTGGCAGCTAATCAAAGATATCAAGCGCGGCATCCTTATCGTTATCCGTAACTTTTTCATTGAAATGGGTTTTATGATAGTTTTTTTCTTTCTGAGTTACATCCCCATAGTAGGATGGATTAGCCCGTTCATCATGTTTTTCATCACCTGTTATTTTTATGGTTTTTCGATGATAGATTATTCCAATGAACGTTATAAATTCAACATCAGGGAAAGCGTTTTGTTTGTGCGCAAAAACCGCGGCATGTCAATATCCAACGGCATGATATTCTATTTATTCTTTTTCTTTGTGCCTGTGGCAGGTTTCATCTTCGCCCCGGCCTATTCGGTGGTTGCGGCTACAATTACCGTGAGCAAGGTCAGAAACAAACAACTCACTGCGCC
>Ga0209604_1001348_pt1 | contig 20004 bp, 19 predicted proteins | sample AD_UKC097_MetaG_FD_184405 | JGI IMG/M metagenome (GOLD analysis project Ga0209604, IMG submission 184405) | Active sludge microbial communities of municipal wastewater-treating anaerobic digesters from USA - AD_UKC097_MetaG (SPAdes) (version 2) | ecosystem: Engineered > Bioreactor > Anaerobic >... | reverse complement strand
GGCGCGCGTTCTCGCTGCGCAAAAAGTGGCTGATGCTGCCCTGCGTGATGGCGATGCCCTTGGGCTTGCCGGTGGAGCCGCTGGTATAAATGACGTAGGCCGTGTGCTCCGGCAGCGCGCCTTCGCGGCGCCGCAAGGCCGTACCCTCGGGCAGCGGCGCCAGCAGCTCGTGCGCCGTCAGAATCTGTGCCGAAATGTCGCTTTGCGCGCGTGCAGACTGCCCATGGTGCTCATCAATCAATAGCGCCTTGGCGGCCGCGTCGTCCAGGCACACGGCGATGCGGTCGGTGGGCACGTCGGCGTCGAAGGGCAGCCACGCGGCGCCGGTCTTGGCAATGCCCAGCTGCAGCGTCAGCAGCTCGATGCCGCGCGGGTGCCACAGGCCCACCATGTCGCCGGGCTGCACGCCGGCCTCGATCAGCCGGTGCGCCACGCGGTCGGCGTCGTGGTTCAACTCGGCGTAGGTCACGCGGCGGGCGTCGAACATCAGCGCCGTCTTGTCCGGCACGCGGGCAGCCGTGGCCTCGAAGATGTCCGCCAGGATTTCGTGGCGCAGCAGATCGGGGGCGTCGGGGCCGTGAAGGATGGGCAGTGGCGACATGGACAAAGGTGGAGCGGAGGAAGCCCAGCCTTCACGCGGGACGGAAGGTGGCGGTTGACAGTGACAGCAAGCGGCACATGGTAGCCCGTGTTGTGCAGCACGGTTGCCGGACGGCGCCGCAATCGGCTTCGGTACATTCCCGACATGTCTGCCCCCTCTCCGATGCTGCTGTCGCTGCAGGGCCCGCGCCGCCGGCTGATCTACGTCGCGCTCTATGAGCTGATCGCCATCGCCGTGGTGACGCTGGCGCTGGCGGTGTTCACCGACCACGGCGTGGGTAGCGCGGGCGGCGTGGCGGTGGGCAGTTCGGCCATTGCGGTGGTGTGGAACCTGGTGTTCAACGCGCTGTTCGAGCGCTGGGAGCGCCGCCAGCCGGTGCGCGGGCGCAGCGTGGCGCGCCGCGTGGCGCACGCCATCGGCTTTGAAGGCGGGCTGCTGCTGTGGCTGGTGCCGTTCATCGCCTGGTGGCTGGGCGTGAGCCTGTGGCAGGCGCTGCTGCTGGACGTGGGGCTGCTGCTGTTCTTTCTGGTCTACACCTTTATCTTCACCTGGGTGTTTGACCGCTTGTTTGGGCTGCCGGCGGGCATAGATCCCCCCTGAGTCGGCCTTCGGCCGCCTTCCCCCCAGGGGGACGGCGCGAGCGGCCGGGGCAAGCCCGCTCCGCCGCGCCCTCGCGTGACCTGCTCCGCGGCCCTGTGAGCATTCCGTCACGCGACAATGCGCCCATGCTCCAACTCGCCGACATCCAATCCGCGGCCGCCCGCCTGCAAGGCCAGGTGCTGGATACGCCCTGCGTCGAATCGCGCACGCTGTCGCAGGTGACGGGCGCGCACGTTTTTCTGAAGATGGAAAACCTGCAGTTCACCGCCTCGTTCAAGGAGCGCGGTGCGTGCAACAAGCTGGTGCAGCTATCGAATGAGGAGCGCGCACGCGGCGTGGTGGCCATGAGCGCCGGCAACCACGCGCAGGGCGTGGCGTTTCATGCGCAGCGGCTGGGCATTCGCGCCGTCATCGTCATGCCGCGCTTCACGCCGGGCGTGAAGGTGGCGCGCACGCGCGGCTTTGGCGCCGAAGTCATCCTGCACGGCGACACGCTCGATGCCGCCAGCGAGCATGCACGCGCCCTGGCACGCGAGCAAGGGCTGACTTTCGTCCACCCGTTCGACGACCCCGCCATCATGGCCGGCCAGGGCACGCTGGCGCTGGAAATGCTGGCCGAGCGGCCTGATCTGGACACGTTGGTGGTGCCGATTGGCGGCGGTGGCCTCATCAGCGGCGTGGCGACGGCGGCCAAGGCGATCCAGCCCGGCATCCGCGTGGTGGGCGTGCAGACGGCGCGCTTTCCGGGCGCGGTGAATGCCGTCGCCGGCAGTGCGCACCCACAGGGTGCCAGCACCATCGCCGAGGGCATCGCCGTCAGCAGCCCCGGCGCGCTGTGCCTGCCGATGATCCGCCAGCACGTCGATGAACTGCTGCTGGTGGACGAGGGCGACATCGAGCAGGCCATCGTCATGCTGCTGGAGATCGAGAAAACGCTGTCCGAAGGCGCGGGCGCGGCGGCGCTGGCGGCGCTGCTGCGGCATCCAGAGCAGTTCAAGGACCGCCGCGTGGGGCTGGTGCTGTCGGGCGGCAACATCGACCCGATGCTGCTGGCGGCCATCATTGGGCGCGGCATGGTGCGATCGGGGCGCCTGGCGCGCATCGTGGTCAGCGCGCGCGACGTGCCCGGCTCGCTGGCGCGCGTGACGGCGCTGGTGGCCGAATGCGGCGCCAACGTGCAGGAGATTCACCACCAACGCGCGTTCACCCTGCTGGCGGCGCAGAACGTCGAGATCGAAATGGTGCTGCAGACGCGCGACGCCACGCACATCGAGGAACTGCTGGCGCGGCTGAAGGCCGAGGGGCTGGAGGCGCGCTGGCTGGGTGGGAAGTGAGGGTGGGTTCCCTGATACCGAATACCGGACGCGAAGGACGCGAAGGGTTCGCGAAGGACGCAAAAGAAACAGCCAAAAGATTCTTTGTTTTTTTCTGCGTCCTCTGCGAAATCTCTGCGTCCTCTGCGTCCGGCTGTTGGGTCTGCAGGCCGAAATCAGGTGCCAGCGCCTGTCATACAAGCGCAGGTAGCTATAAAATCAGGAGTGAGGCGCGCCTTCGCCGTCATCACGGCAGCCCGCGCAGGTGCCGTGCACGGCCAGATCGACGCGTGCGGCGGTGTGGCCGTGTTCGGCCAGCGTGCGGCGCAGAGCGTCCGCCACGGCCTGGGTCGGAGCGTCGGCGCCCTGCAGCGGAAACTGGGTGTGGCAGGCGTCGCATTCAAAGTGCGGAACGCCGGCCGGCGCGGCGGCGCCGTCCACGCCCTGCCAGCGAAAGCGCCACGCGCGCTCGCCCGGGGCGGTGTGCCGCGCCAGCAGGCCGGCGGCGACCAGACGGTCCAGCAGGCGGTACAGCGTGACGGCGTTGACCGGCTCGCCCGCCTGCGCCAGCGCGGCGGCCACGTCGGCGTGCGTCGGCGCCCAGGCGGGCCCGGCCGCGCTGAACACGCCCGCCACGCCCAGCACCGCGCGCGTGCTGCGCAGGCCCGCGCGGTGCAGGCGCGGGCCGAGGGTGGCGGGGTCGAAGGCGGGCATGGGGCGGTGCGCGGGGCTTTGAACAGCGTGCATTATTGCAACTCAGTTGCGATATGATCGCGCTCCCTCTGGCTTGTTGCAAGTTTCTTGCATTTTAGGGTTGGGAAGCCAACACTTGAAAAGCTGAGTCATTCCCGCGCAGGCGGCCATTCAGTCAACCGCGGATGCGCCCTTGGATTGCCGCCTGTGCGGAAATGACGGATGAAAAGGCGTTTTCAAGTGCATGGCTTTCGGACCCAAGCCTTCGTGAGTTGTCCCTTTTTTGCCCATGACCCCTCCCTTGCCGCTTCGCCGTCTGCCGCTGCTGCTGCGCTCGGCCGGCTGGCGTCTGCTGATCGCGGCGCTGCTGGGCGCTGCCCTGTTGCTGCTGTGGCGCTGGGCGCTGCAGGGCGGAGGGGCCTGAGTTGGCGCCGCAAGCCATCACCCTGCACGACCTGACGCTGGGCTACGACGGGCACCCCGCCGTGCACCACGTGTCGGGCGTGATCCGGCCCGGCGCGCTGTTGGCCGTGGTGGGGCCCAACGGCGCCGGCAAGTCGACACTGATCAAGGCGCTGGCCGGGCTGCTCAAGCCCCTTGGTGGGCGCATTGACGGACTGGCGGGCCAGCGTGTGGCCTACCTGCCGCAGCAGGCCACGCTGGAGCGTGGGTTTCCGATTGGGGTGGGCGAATTCGCCGCCATGGGGCTGTGGCACGAAACGGGGGCGTTTGGCGGCTTTTCAGGCGACCAGCGCGAGCGTGTGCGGGCCGCGCTGGCCGCCGTGGGGCTGGAAGGGCATGCCCGACAGCCGCTCGACACGCTGTCGGGCGGGCAACTGCAGCGCACGCTGTTTGCGCGCCTGATGCTGCAGGATGCGCCCATTTTGCTGCTGGATGAGCCCTTTTCGGCCATCGACCAGCGCACCACCGCCGACTTGCTGCAACTGCTGCGGCAATGGCACGCGGCCGGCAAGACGGTGCTGGCCGTGCTGCACGACCTGCACCAGGTGCGCGAGGCCTTCCCCGACACCCTGATGCTGGCGCGCGAGCTGGTGGCCTGGGGGCCGACCGCCGACGTGCTGAACCCCGCCAACCAGCAACGCCTGCGCGCCATGCCCGAGGCATTCGATGCGCGGGCGCCGGTGTGTGAGGTGGCGGTGGGCGAGGCTGCGCACAGCCACGACCACCACCACGACCATGATCATGGGCGCGCCGCGGGCCCTCACATTCCTTCGACAAGCTCAGAACAGGCCGAGCCGCTGCCCCGCGGGGCGAGGGAGCCACAGCCATGACGCCCGACCTCGCCGACACCGGCCTGTGGGCGCTGCTGGTCGGCCCGCTGACCGAATTCGGCTTCATGCGCCGCGCGCTGGTGGGCTGCGTGGCGCTGTCGCTCAGTTGCGCGCCGGTCGGCGTGTTCTTGCTGCTGCGCCGCATGAGCCTGACGGGCGACGCCATGGCGCACGCCATCCTGCCGGGGGCGGCCATCGGCTATCTCCTGGCGGGGCTGTCGCTGCCGGCCATGACTTTCGGCGGCATCGTCGCCGGGCTGCTGGTGGCGGTGGGGTCGGGCCTGGTGGCGCGCTCCACGGTGCTGCGCGAGGACGCCAGCCTGGCCGCGTTCTATCTGCTCAGTCTGGCGCTGGGCGTGCTGATCATCTCCACGCGCGGCAGCAGCGTCGATCTGCTGCATGTGCTGTTCGGCACCGTGCTGGCGCTGAACGACGCCGCGCTTGGCCTGCTGGTGGGCATCGCGATCTTCACGCTGCTGGCGCTGGCCGTGATGTACCGCGCGCTGCTGCTCGAATGCCTGGACCCGCAGTTTTTGCGCAGCGTGAGCCGCCTGTCGCCGCTGGCGCACTACGGTTTTCTGGGGCTGCTGGTGATCAACCTGATGGCGGGTTTTCATGCGCTGGGCACGCTGATGGCCGTCGGCATCATGGTGCTGCCGGCCGCCACCGCGCGCCTATGGGTGCGCAGCGTGCCGGCGCTGATGGCGCTGGCCGCGGCGCTGGCGCTGGTGGCGGGCGTGGCGGGGCTGCTGATCAGTTACCACGCCGATTGGCCGACCAGCCCGACCATCGTGCTGGGGCTGGGGGCGGCGTATCTGGTGTCGCTGGTCGTTGGCCGCCACGGGGCGTGGCGCGGCGGGCAGCGGCGGCGCCGGCACCTTCAAGCCTGATGCGCTTTTGAGTCAAATCGGCCTCCAGCGCTTGTCTATCAAGCGCAAGCAGCTATCAATTCAGTAGTTTTCAGGAGCGTGTCATGTTCGTATTGTGTCGCCGCCGCATCGCCTTGGCTGGGGCGCTGGCCAGCGTGTTGGCGGCGCCCGCGCCTGCCCACGCCGCCGAGCCGCTGCGCGTGGTGGCCACGTTCAGCATCCTGGGCGACTTGGTACGGCAAGTGGGCGGCGAGCGCGTGGCGGTACAGACGCTGGTGGGCCCCGGCGCCGATGCGCACGTGTTCCAGCCCGCGCCGACGCACGCGCGCCAGGTGGGGCAGGCGCAGCTGGTGGTCTCCAACGGCCTGGGCTATGAAGGCTGGATGCCGCGCCTGCTGCAAAGCACCGGCTACAAAGGCCCGCAGGTCGTGGCCACGCAGGGCATCAAGCCCATCAAAGGCGACAAGGATCACGGCCATGACCACGACCACGGCCACGCCGATCCGCACGCCTGGCAAAGCGTGCCCAACGCGATCGTCTACGTGAAGAACATCGGCGACGGCCTTTGCGCCGCCGACGCCGCTGGCTGCGCCGCCTACCGCGCCGGCGCGGCGCGCACCACGGACGAGCTGAAAAAGCTGGATGCCGACATCCGCACCGCCTGGGCGCCCATCCCTCTGCCTGAGCGCAAGGTGATCACCTCGCACGCCGCCTATGCTTACTACGGCCAGGCGTACGACGTGCGCTTTTTGTCGCCGCAAGGCGTCAGCACCGAGAGCGAGGCCTCGGCCAAGGGCGTGGCGCAGCTGGTGCGGCAGATTCGGCGCGACGGCATCCGCGCGCTGTTCATCGAAAACGTGTCCGACCCGCGCCTGATCCAACAGATCGCGCGCGAAACGGGGCTCAAACCCGCTGGCCGCTTGTTCTCTGATTCGCTCACGCTGGCCGGCGGCGGCGCGCCCACGTACGTGGACATGATGCGCGCCAATACGCAGGCGCTGGTCAGGGCGGTCGCCGGCCGGCCCTGAATCCGAATGCTTCGCCCGACGCTACAGGTGGAAGTCGCCCGCGGCTTCCGGCTGATACAGCACTTGCTTGATCCGGATATCGCGGGTTCGGTTTGAAACGCGCCAACTGAAGGCATCGCCCGCCTTGTAGCCCAGGATCGCGGTGCCGATGCCGCAGCCGACCGACAGCTTGCCGGCATCGTCGTCGGCATCTTCCGGATATACCAACGCAACCTCCATGGGCTGGTCGTCCACCTCCAGCAAGACCCGGGAGTTCATGGTGACGACATCCTGCGCCATTTGCGCTGGATCGACGACGAACGCGCGCTCGATCTCGTGCTCCAGCTCAAAGTATTCCGCCGATTGGCCCAGCTCGATCAAGCTGTAAAGCCGCGCCTTGTCGACTTCGGTGATGGAAATGCCGGCCGCCTGCGTCGCATGACCTTCGCGCAGCAGCCGACGATAGCGCTGCGCGCTCATGGCAAATGACGTGAGCGCAGGCGTCTGGCTATCCGGCACGAAGCCACTGCGCAGAAACGCCTTGATCGACCGCGTGTTGTCGGGGTGGATCTTGGCGATGAGCTTTTCGGCCCGCATGTCGAAAAAGGCGAGCTTCATGCCTTCGCGGATCGCGCTGGCGCCGAGACTGCGGCCCCAGGTGTCGCGGTTGCCGATGACCAGCACCATTTCGCAGTCGGTGCCGCTCTTGACCAGACGCACAAAGCCCACCGGCACGTTATGCCGGTCATAGGCCATGAAGAATCGGCCGCCCTGGTTGAACACGTGGGTAAGAATCGGCAACTGCACCCGGCCGACGACCTGCTCGATGAACCGGGAGACATGGCGCGAGTCGCTCAGATAGCGCGTCACGTCTTCGTCTTCCAGCCAGTCGATCAGGGTCAGCGCGTGGCTTCGGGTGATCTCTGGACACAAGGAAACAAAAGGCTGGTTCATCTTTACCCCGCTGGGACTCAAGAATGAAAGCCTTTCATGGCCCAGGCCATGACGGTTCTTTCGACAAAGTACGCATTTTAAGAAGACGCGCCTGCCGCCGCCGCACGTGCCGGCCTTACCCGAGCGCCGCGTGCTTGTCAATCGACCTGATGCGGCTCAGCCGGCCGACCGGGGCGCGGCGGGCGCGCAAGGTCTTGGCCGGCTGGATAAAATTGCGGCTTCGGGTCAAGGAGCGTTGCAGCACGCGGCGCCGGTTTTTGAAGGAAATCGGTCACCACCGCTTGTCAGGCTTGCCCGGTCAGCTATCTTATGCATAGCATCGCAACGACGCTCGCCTGTTTCCTGTTCAGGTGAGATCATGACCCCAACCGTCCCTCCCCCGCTCCAGCTATCGGGTCTGGAACCGCTCCTCATCGCCGAGGACACGCTGTTCGTCAACGTCGGCGAGCGCACCAACGTCACCGGCTCCAAGGCCTTCGCGCGCATGATCCTCAACGGCCAGTTCGAGGAAGCCCTGGCCGTGGCGCGCCAGCAAGTCGAAAACGGCGCGCAGGTGGTCGACGTGAACATGGACGAGGCCATGCTCGACAGCCAGGCGGCGATGGTCAAGTTCTTGAACCTGATGGCCAGCGAGCCCGACATTGCCCGCGTGCCGGTGATGGTCGACAGCAGCAAGTGGAGCGTGATCGAGGCCGGCTTGCGCTGCCTGCAGGGCAAGGGCATCGTCAACTCCATCAGCATGAAAGAGGGCGTGGACGAGTTCAAGCGCCAGGCGCGCCTGGTCAAGCGCTATGGCGCCGCCGCCGTGGTGATGGCGTTTGACGAGCAGGGCCAGGCCGATACCTTTGCGCGCAAGATCGAGATCTGCGAGCGCGCCTACCGCGTGCTGGTGGATGAAGTGGGCTTTCCGCCCGAAGACATCATCTTCGACCCCAACATCTTCGCCATTGCCACGGGCATCGAGGAGCACAACCACTACGCGGTGGATTTCATCGAAGCCACGCAGTGGATCAAGCAGAACCTGCCGGGCGCCAAGGTGTCGGGCGGCGTGAGCAACGTCAGCTTCAGCTTCCGCGGCAACGACCCTGTGCGCGAGGCGATCCACACCGTGTTCCTGTACCACGCCATCAAGGCCGGCATGGACATGGGCATCGTCAACGCCGGCATGGTGGGCGTGTACGACGACCTGGAGCCCACGCTGCGCGAGCGCGTGGAAGACGTGGTGCTGGACCGCCGGCCCGACGCCGCCGAGCGCCTGCTGGAAATCGCCGAATCGGCCAAGGGCGCGGCCAAGGACGACAGCAAGAAGCTGGAATGGCGCGGCACGCCCGACAAGCCTGTGCCCGTGGGCGAGCGCCTGTCGCATTCGCTGGTGCACGGCATCACGGATTTCATCGTCGAAGACACCGAAGAGGCGTATCAGCAGATCCTGGCCAAGGGCGGCCGCCCGCTGCACGTCATCGAAGGGCCGCTGATGGACGGCATGAACGTGGTGGGCGATCTGTTTGGCGCCGGCAAGATGTTTTTGCCGCAGGTGGTGAAAAGCGCGCGCGTGATGAAGCAGGCGGTGGCGCACCTGCTGCCCTACATCGAGGCCGAGAAGAAGGCCATGGAGCAGGCCGGCGCCGACGTCAAGGCCAAGGGCAAGATCGTCATCGCCACGGTGAAGGGCGACGTGCACGACATCGGCAAGAACATCGTCACCGTGGTCTTGCAGTGCAACAACTTCGAAGTGGTGAACATGGGCGTGATGGTGCCCGCGCACGAAATCCTCAAGAAGGCCAAGGACGAAGGCGCCGACATCGTGGGCCTGAGCGGCCTCATCACGCCCAGCCTGGAAGAAATGCAGCACGTGGCCGGCGAGATGCAGAAGGACGCGCACTTCCGCGAGCGCAACATTCCGCTGTTGATCGGCGGCGCTACCACCAGCCGCGTGCACACGGCGGTGAAGATTGCCCCGCACTACGACGGCCCCGTGGTCTACGTGCCCGACGCCTCGCGCAGCGTGGGCGTGGCGCAGGGCTTGCTGGGCGAGGGCGCGGCGCAGTTCGTGGCCGAGACGCAGGCCGACTACGAAGCCGTGCGCCAGCGCCACGCCAACCGCAAGCAAACGCCGGTGTGGCCGCTGGACAAGGCGCGCGCCAACGCCACGCGCATCGACTGGGCCGGCTATCAGCCGCCCGCGCCCAAGTTCATCGGCCGCCGCGTCATCAGGAATATCGATCTGGCCGAAGTGGTGCGCTTCATCGACTGGACGCCGTTCTTCCAGACCTGGGATTTGGCCGGCAAATACCCCGCCATCCTGACCGACGAAGTGGTGGGCGAAGAAGCCACCCGCGTCTTCAATGATGCGCAGGCCATGCTCAAGAAAATCGTGGAAGGCCGCTGGCTCACCGCGCACGCCGTGGTCGGCTTCTGGCCTGCCAACACGGTGCGCAGCGACGACATCGAACTGTATGCCGATGAATCGCGCCAGCAGGTCGCACTCACCTGGTACGGCCTGCGCCAGCAGACCGTGAAAGAGGAAGACGCGCAAGGCCAGATGCGCCCGAGCCGCTGCCTGGCTGACTTCATCGCGCCCGCGAATGCTATTGAATCAGGAGCTTCATCCGCAGGACAGAACAGCGCTGGCGGCCTGAAAAGCGTCAAAGACCACATCGGCGCCTTCGCCATCACCGCCGGCATCGGCGTGGATGAAAAGGTCGCCGAATTCATGGCCGCCCACGACGACTACAGCGCCATCACCTTGAAAGCCCTGGCCGACCGCCTGGCCGAAGCCGGCGCCGAATGGCTGCACCACCGCGTGCGCACCGACTGGTGGGGCTACGCGGCGGGCGAGCGCCTGACCAACGAAGAACTGATCGCCGAAAAATACGTCGGCATCCGCCCCGCCCCCGGCTACCCGGCATGCCCCGACCACCGCGTGAAGAAGCCGCTGTTCGAGCTGCTGAACGTCGCCGAGATCGACATGGGCCTGACCGACAGCTACGCCATGACACCCGCCGCCGCCGTCAGCGGCTTCTACTTCAGCCACCCCGACAGCACCTACTTCAGCGTCGGCAAGATCGACGAGGATCAGGCGCGCGACATGGCTGAGCGCAGCGGCGCGCCGCTGGCCGAGGTGGAGCGGGCGTTGGCGCCGAACTTGGGGTTGTGAGGGCCGGCGTCAGGTGGCGGGGTCACTTGACGCGTGATCTGCCAAGCCGCGCGCTAATTGCGCCAGGCGCGCTTTCATAGGAGCGTCGACAGGCAGCGCCTGCAGGCGCTCCAGCAGGACATCCAATTCAATCAGGCGGTGCTTCAACAACGTTTGAACGTAGGGACCGTCCTTGGCGCGGCCGGCCACCAGCTTTGATGCGGCCAGATCGTGCGGCTCAAGGCACCAGCCAATCTTCAAATCGGTGTTTTCGTTCTGCAGCCTGATGAGCCGCCGTTCCCAACCGACGGGCAGCACGGCTGTCTCTGGTCCGACGCCTTGGGCGTAGTAGCCAAAACGCTCATGAAAGGGCGACAGCTCGCCAATGGCGCCGTCGATCAAGTCTGCCAGATCGGGGTGTTTGAGCGGGTAGCAGTCTGCCTCCATCGATTGCAGCAGGGCCGCCGGCGGATTCGCCTCCGCGCCCAGAATCGACTGGCTGCCGATGACGACGATTTCGTACTCGTTCGTGACCGCGGCCGCAGCGCGTATCAGGTGTTCAAGCTCATGCCGCCGCATGACTTTGCTTTTCGCGCCAAGCGTTCAGCGCGGCAAAGCGCTCCGCGTTGCTCAGCAAACCCGCGAACGGCGACGCCTGGCGCAACGCCGCGGCACGCTCGGAGTCTTCCAACATCACATCAATGCAGCTTTGCACACCGCCCGCCAAGATCACGTCCCAATCCGCCAGATACGGCGCAACCCGTGCGTCGGCATGCAACCGCCAGCGCGCCAAAGTCGCGTGCGCGCGCGACAAGGCTTCGGGCTCTCGACGCAGCCGATCAGCGACCAGCCGGTGCAGGGCCAGTGAGCGGGCGTCCAGGTTGCGGTGGTGCATGAGCGGAGTATGGCGGATATTCAATGTTTAGATCTATGCTGCCATCGCTTCATACCGAATCAATTGGGGTGCGCGTGGATGATCGATTTGATATGACGGGCCTGATTGACCGCTGGCCCGGCAAAAGTCCGGTGGCCGATGGCGAGCAGCCGCATCCGGCGGCCTACCACATGCTGGATGTGGCCGCAGTGGCTGAATGCCTGCTGGCCTACGAGGTGCGCTGGGGCCAGCCCGTGCGCGCCGCGCTGGCGCTGCTGGTCGCCCTGCACGACCTGGGCAAGATCGGTGAGCCATTTCGCGCCGCGTTGCTGGATGACACGCCGCAGCAGCATGGCCGGCATTGGGAGGCGACGGAGCGGCTGCTTGAGCAGCACGATGAACTGTTGCAGCACCTGGGCGGCACGCCGAATCAGCGCTTGAGTTTGTACACGGCGGTGGCGGGCCACCACGGCAAGCCACCGCATCGCGAAGGCCGTGCCTACGACAAGCTGATGCAGGCCTGTGGCGTGCAGGCGTTGCAAGACAGCGCGACGCTGGTGCAAGCCTATGCCGCTCTGTGGCCCGATGCGTCGCTGGCCGGGCTGGACAAGCGCCAGTGGCTTGCGCTGTCGTGGTGGCTGCCGGGGCTGACGGCCGCTGCGGACTGGATTGGATCGAACGCCGAGTGGTTTGCGCCACAGAAGCCCGACCTGCCGCTGGCCGACTATCTTGCCCGCGCGCGAGCGCTGGCGCGCGTGGCCGTGCAGCGCGCGGGGCTGGATGCCGGCGCACCATCCGATGCGCAGCTGTTCGACTTTGCGCCGCGCCCGATGCAGGCCGCTTGCGCCGACTTCGAATTGCCGGACGGCCCGACGCTGGCCTTCATCGAAGACGAAACCGGCGCCGGCAAGACCGAGGCCGCGCTGCTGCTGGCGCAGCGCATGATGCGGGCGGGCAAGGGGCGTGGCATCTTTTTCGCCCTGCCGACCATGGCCACCGCCGACGCCATGTTCCGCCGCGCGCGCGACGTGGTGGCGCGCATGTTCGCCACGCCGCCCAACCTGACGCTGGCGCATGGCCGCGCCCCGCTGTCGCCCGACTGGCGCGAGTTGCGCGAGCACCGCGCCGCGCACGAAGACATGCCCGGCTGCACCGACTGGCTGGCCGACAACCGCCGCCGCGCGCTGCTGGCGCAGGTGGGCGTGGGCACCATCGACCAGGCGCTGCTGTCGGTGCTGCCCACGCGCTATGCCACGCTGCGCTACTATGGCCTGTCGTCCAAGATTCTGATCGTCGACGAAGTGCATGAAATGGGCGAGGCGTACCTGGCCGAGGAGTTGAAAGCCCTGCTGCGCGCACACCGCCAGGCCGGCGGCTCGGCCATCTTGCTCACCGCCACCTTGCCGCTGGGCCTGCGCGCGGCGCTGGCGCGTGCGTTCGACGCGCCCGCGCCCGAGGCGCCGGCGTATCCGGCCTTGAGCGTCGCTGGCGGCGCGGTGCGTCACGGCTTTTTGCCGGCCGCGGGTGGACGCGGGCCGGTGGCCGTGCAGCGCCTGCCCGATGCCGAGGCGGCGCTGGATCTGTTGGCTGACAAAGCCAGCCAAGGCGCGGCCTGCGTCTGGGTGCGCAACGCCGTCGATGACGCGATCGCCGCTGTGCAGGCGCTGCGCGATCGCGGCATCCAGGCAGACCTGCTGCACGCTCGCTTTGCGCTGTGCGACCGGCTGCGCCATGAAAAGGCGGCGCTGGCGCGGTTTGGCAAGGACGGCAAGCATCGCGCGGGGCGGGTGCTGGTGGGCACCCAGGTTTTGGAGTCGTCGCTGGATCTCGACTTCGACGTCATGGTGTCCGATCTGGCTCCCGTGGCCGCCCTGATCCAGCGCGCGGGCCGGCTGTGGCGGCACATGGCCTTGCGGCCCGCCAGCGCGCGACCCGTGCCGGCGCCGGTGCTGCACGTGCTGTCGCCCGACCCCGACGCGGCGGACGATCCGCGCTGGCTGCATTCGGTGCTGGACAAGGGCGCCTACGTTTATCCGCTCGAGGTGCAGTGGCGCACGGCGCGCGTGCTGTTCGATGCGGGCGCCATCGACGCACCCGCCGGCCTGCGCGCGTTGATCGAGGCCGTGCATGGCGAGGGCGAGCTGGTGCCGGTGCCGGCGCCGTTTCAGACCGCCGAAATCAAGAACCTGGGCAAAGAGCGTGCCGCCGCTCATCACGCGCTGTCGAACGTGATCGACTGGGGCAAGGGCTATCGTCGAAGCCAGGGCCTGCCCGACGTGGACTACCCCACGCGCATCGGCCCCGCGCAGCGCACGCTGATGCTGGCACGCTGGCACGATGGCCAACTGCTGCCCTGGGCCAGCGGCGGCGATACATCAGTCGACGCCACACGCGCCGAGCGCGAGGCGCTGTCGGAAGTGCGCGCCAGTGCCGAGCGGCTGAAGGGCATCGAACTGCCGGCGCAAAACTCGGCTGAGATACGGGCGTTGACCAAGGACTGGCCAGACTGGAAACGGGACAGCGTGACGGTGTGCCCGGTGGCCAGCGATGGGGTGGTTTGTGCGGGATTGCGCTACGAGATACCGGTAGGGTTACGGTTCGAGCCGGTGGTTTAACGTATGCTGACGCCGCTTGCGTGTTCCCCGCCAGAGTGGGGATGGGCCATCTTAGGCGTTGCTAACGGAGCTGTTCCCCGGGTTCGGGGATATCGTGTAGGTGGCGACAAGCCACAATAAGTAAATTTAAAGTCTTATGCCTTGCTATCAGTGTGATTGACGAGCTCGCGCACACGGAGCACAATTGGTTGCATGCCGTCACTTCCCAGGAGGCTTCATGAGCTTGAACCTTGTCCGCGATGCGTGGATTCCTGTGCTTCTGAGCGACGGCACACGCCGGACCATCGCGCCTTGGCAAATGGCCGATACCGAAATCTTGGCCTTGGACTGGCCGCGCATGGATTTCAATATTGCCTGCCTGGAAATGCTTATCGGCCTGGTCTTTCTGGTCGATCCGCCCGAGGACGTGGACGAATGGCAGGCGCGCCGTGCGCCCGACGCCGAGCGTTTGCGACACAGGCTGGCATCGTTCGAAGGTGCGTTCGATCTTTTGGGCGATGGACCGCGTTTTTTGCAGGACCTGGAGGCGCTGCAGGGCGAGGCCGTCGCGCCCGACATGCTGTTCATCGACAGCGCGGGCGAAGCGACGGCTAAAAACAATGCCGACTTGATGACCTGGCGTGGGCGCTACCCTCGTTTGACACCGCCGCTGGCTGCCATGGCGCTCTACACCTTCCAGGCGTTTGCACCTTCCGGGGGCGCTGGCAATCGCACGTCGATGCGTGGTGGCGGCCCGCAGGTGACGCTGGTGGACCCCGGCGGCGGGCTTTGGGCGCTGATCTGGGCCAATGTGCCCTGCGCCCAGCCCGCGCCGTCGCCCGATGTGTTGCCGTGGATGCAGCCCACCGTGGTGTCCACCAGCGAAGCCAAGGTGTGGTCGCAAGACCGACACCCGGCAGAGGCGTTCTTTGGCATGCCGCGCCGGTTGCGGTTGGTGGAGGATGCGGGTCTCATCGTCGGCGTGGTGCAACGGCCGCATGGCAACAACTACGCCGGCTGGCGTCACCCGTTGTCACCCTATTACCGGATGAAAGTGGGGTCGGAACTGCTGCCCCGGCACCCGCCCGCCGGGCAGTTCGGTTATCGCCATTGGCTGGGTGTGGTCGCCGCCAGCACCGATCAGGAGGAAAGCGGCTTGCGCCAGCGCGCCGGTACGGTGAAGGACTGGCACTCGCGCCGGCCACCAGGGCAGTCCGCGCAAGTCATCGTCGCCGGGTGGTCCATGTCCAACATGAAGCCGCTGGATTTCAGCTATTCCATGGCACCACTGCTCCAGTTGAGCGCCGCCGCCGAAGATCGGCTGCCCGGCCTGGTGCTGGCAGCGGATCAGTTTGCGCTGGCGCTCCGGCAGGCGTTGCGGCCCGTGCTATCAGAAGGCGAAGCGCGCGAGGCGGTGCGCGAGGAATTTTTCACTCGCACCCAGGCAGCGTTCGAGCAACAGGTATTTCAGCTTCAAGCAGAAGCCGACCTTGCCGACGTGGCCGGGCAGTGGCGCGACATGCTGCGCCGCACGGCACTGGATTTGTTTGACGCCCAAGCCTTGCCTGGCCTTGCTGACCGCGCGCTGGAAGATCAGGGCGACATCATCCGGGAGCGGCAAATACTGCTGGCCAATTTCAGCGGACGCGGCAAATACGGCAAAGCGGCGTACGCAGAACTTGATCTCGTTCCCCCATCGACACCGAAATCCGACAAAGAGGAGGCTGCGTTGTCATGACCGATGCTGAAACCCGTGATTCCAAGCCCCGGCACGGCCAGATCATTCTCAAATGGTGGGCCGCTGCGATGGGTGAGCGCAATGCGGCGTCGGCCAAGGCGCTGTCCGCGCGCCTGCGCCGCGCCGGTGCCATCGAGGCCCTGGCCGAGCCGGCCGTGCATGTACTGGCACAAAAGCTGGAGCTAAAACCTCTGCCTCATGACGCGCAAAAGCTATTGCGCGTGGCCTGCGTGCTGGCTTGGGTGCGTGAACACGATGCGGCCAAACTGGCCGAGCGCCTGGGACGCGGCGAGGCGCCACTCATGTCACCGCTGCGCTTTCAGGCGCTGATGCGGGTCGAGGGCGACGATCTGCTCACCGCCATGCGCCGTGCCGTGACGCTGGCCAAATACAAATGCAATGTCGCCGCGCTGGGCGAAGACCTGCTTGCCTGGAACGATGACACGCGCACAAAGTGGTCGTTCCAGTACTTTGGCGCCACTGCGCCGCACCCCGATACCGATCCATCTCATCCGCAGGAGCCCACGCCATGACCACCTTCGTTCAGTTTCACCTGCTGACGGTGTACCCGCCGTCCAATCCCAACCGCGACGACACCGGCCGCCCCAAGCAGGCGCTGGTGGGTGGTGCGCCCCGGCTGCGGCTGTCTTCACAATCGCTCAAGCGCGCGATCCGCGAGAGCGCCTACTTTGAAAGCGATCTGGCGGGCCATAAAGGCACGCGCACCAAACGGCTGGGGATTGAGTTGCAAAAGCGTTTGATCGAGCAGGGCGAAACCGAAGACAAGGCGCGCGAGATCGCCAACGCAGTGGCTACCGTCTTCTCCAAACTGGAGGCGCCCGCGAAAGGCAAGCCACAGGAGCCCGTCACAACGACCTTGGCTTTCATCTCACCCGATGAGTGGAAGCTTGCCGAAGAGTTGGCCGAGCGCATCCGCAAGGGTGAGAGCCTGCCCAAAGACAAGGATCTGAAAAAGCTTGTGCTGCGCCATGCCGACGGTGCCGTCGACATCGCCATGTTCGGCCGCATGCTGGCCGACGACCCCGAGTTCAACCGCGACGCCGCTGTGCAAGTGGCCCACGCCTTCACCACGCACCGCGTGGTGGCCGAAGACGATTGGTTCTCAGCCGTTGATGACTTGAAGACCCGTGACGAGGACGCGGGCGCCGGCCATATTGGCGAACACGCGTTTGGCTCCGGCGTTTATTACCTCTATGCCTGTGTCAACGTCGATTTGCTGGTCGAAAACCTGGGCGGCGACCGCGAACTGGCCGCGCGCGGCCTGCAATCGCTCACCCAAGCCTTGGCCAAGGCCACGCCGCGCGGCAAGCAAAACAGCCATGCACACCACCCCCGCGCCGCTTACGTGCGCGTGGAGCGCGGCAGCGCGCAGCCCCGTGATTTGTCGGGTGCGTTCTTCAAGGCGGTGCAGGGCGACGACCTGCTGACCGCATCCATCGAGAAGCTGGATGACATGGTCAAGCAAATCGACCGTGCCTACGGCCCAGCCTGCGACGAAACCGCCGTGCTGGACATGACCAAGAGCACGGGCACGCTGGACGAATTGGCCGCGTTTGCCGCCCAAGCCGCAGCGCCAGGCCCGCTGTCATGACCGACTATCTCGTCTTCACCCTCAGCGCGAATCTGGGCGCGATGGGCGAGTTTGGCGGGCACGAGCGGCGCGGCAGCCTGGACTGGCCGGGGCGCTCGGCCATCATCGGCCTGCTGGGCGCGGCGCTCGGCCTGCGGCGCAGCGACGATTTTTCAGAACTGGAACAACTGAAAATGGCGGTGGCCGTCTTTGGCGACACGGCGCCGCTGCGCGACTACCACACGGTGCAAACCGTGCCCACGGCCAAGGCGCGCCGACCGCAGTCGCGCCCACAGGCACTGCGTGACGCCCGGCAAGATCTGAACACCATCATCACTCTGCGCGATTACCGCTGCGCGCCGCTGTTCGGCGTGGCGTTGTGGACGCTGACCGACGCGGGCGACTTGCTGTCGCGCGTGCAGCAGGCGCTGCTGCAACCTGGTTTTGTGCTTTATCTGGGGCGCAAAAGCTGCACCCTGTCGGCGCCGCTGGCGCCACGGCTGGTACAGGCCATGCAGCCCCAGCAAGCGTTGCACCATATCCAGCTGCCACCCTGGCGCCAAAGCGAACGCGCGCAGCGCATGTTGTCGGATGCGGTGATCGACGCGCCGCGCCACGAGCTTCGGCAGGACCAGGCCCTGGACCGCCAGCGCTGGCACTTCGCCTCGCGCAAGGTGGCCATCGTGCCGGTGTCGATCGCGCCTGGGGAGGCGGCATGAGCGGCTACTACCTTTCGCGCCTGCGCATCGCCCGGCAGCCGCAGGTGGCGGCGCTGGCGCAGTTGCTCAATCCCGATGACGCCAGTCAGCGCATGGATGCACACCATCGGCTGCTGTGGTCGGCTTTCTGCGGCGACTCCAAAGCCACGCGCGATTTTCTGTGGCGCGACGAGCGACGCGGCGCTTTTTTGGTGCTCTCGGCCCGCCCGCCCGTGCCAAGTCCTTTTTTTGACGCAGCGGACACGCGTGAATTTGCCCCCGCGCTGCAAGCGGGTGACCGCCTCGCCTTCGTGTTGCGCGCCAACGCCACACGCACGGTGGACAGCGGCCGCCAGACTGCGCGCGGCAAACCGCACAAATCGCACATCGACCTGGTGATGGACGCCCTGCACAGCGTGCCGTCCGGCGAGCGCGCGGCCCAACGCATGGAGGCAGCACAGACAGCGGCGCAGGACTGGTTACGCCGGCAAGGCGAACGCCACGGCTTTCAACCGGTCGACGTGGTGGTGGAAGATTATTCGGTGCACGCGCTGCCGGGCCGGGGCGGGCCACGCAAAAATCAGCCGCAGTTTGGCGTGCTAGACATCACGGGTCAACTGGCCGTGACCGACCCCGGCGCCTTCGTTTTGAAAGTGACCCAGGGCTTTGGCCGCGCCAAGGCGTTTGGCTGCGGGCTGATGCTGATTCGCAGGGGTTGAGCGATGGCCCTGTCCGGCCTCCCGCCGCCCAAACCGATTCCGCTCAAGGAGCGCTCAAGCCTAGTGTTTGTCGAGCGTGCCAAGCTGGACGTGCAGGACGGCGCCTTTGTTGCCATCAATGCCGATGGCACGCGCACCCACATTCCTGTCGGTGGTTTGGCGGGCCTGATGCTGGAGCCGGGCGTGCGCATCAGCCACGCCGCTGTGGCCCTGGCGGCGCGCTGCGGCACCTTGCTGACCTGGATCGGTGAGGCCGGCGTGCGTCTGTATTCGGCGGGCCAGCCCGGCGGTGCGCGTTCCGACAAGCTGTTGTGGCAAGCGGCCATCGCACTGGATCCAGAGGCGCGCCTGCGCGTGGTGCGGCGCATGTATCAAATCCGCTTCAAGGAAGAAGCGCCGTCGCGCCGGTCTGTTGATCAGTTGCGCGGCATCGAAGGCGCCCGCGTGCGCGAAACCTACGCCCTGCTGGCGCGCCAGCACAGCGTGAAATGGACGCGCCGCGACTATGACCCCTCCGAGTGGAGCGCCAGCGACGTGCCCAATCGCTGCCTGTCATCGGCCACAGCCTGCATGCACGGCCTGGCCGAGGCGGCGGTGTTGGCAGCGGGCTATGCACCGGCCATTGGTTTTTTGCATACCGGCAAACCGCTGTCGTTTGTGTATGACATTGCCGACCTCTGGAAGCTGGATACGGTGGTGCCGGAGGCGTTCCGCATCGCCGGCCAGCATGCCAAAAGCCAACTTCGCATGGAGCCCGACCGCGCCGTGCGCCTGGCCTGCCGCGACGTGTTTCGCCGCACCGGGTTGCTTGGAAAGATGGTTCCGCAAATCGAGGAAGTGCTGTCGGCGGGCGAACTGCCGATGCCCGAACCGCCGCCCGAAGCCAATCTGCCAGCTTTTAACGATCCGGAGCCCTCGGGCGATGATGGTCATCGTGGTTAACAACGCCCCGCCGCGCCTGCGCGGGCGGCTGGCAGCGTGGCTGCTGGAAATCCGGGCGGGCGTGTTCGTGGGCGACTATTCGGCGCGCACCCGCGACCGCATCTGGGAGCAAGTGACCGAGTACATCGAACAAGGCGACGCCGTGATGGTCTGGACAGCGCCTACGGACCAAGGCTTCGATTTCAGGACGGTAGGTAGAAACCGTCGCATGCCGGTCGATTTCGATGGGTTGAAGCTGGTGTCTTTTTCTCCTGACCCCGCCCAATGAAGGCAGAATCAGCCCAGCGCCATCGCGCGGTGAGGTTTGAGCTTTCCATTTTCTCTTTAAAAATCAAGTACTTTTTTGAAGACTGTTCCCCGCGCACGCGGGGATGAACCGACCC
>Ga0209604_1001346_pt1 | contig 20057 bp, 10 predicted proteins | sample AD_UKC097_MetaG_FD_184405 | JGI IMG/M metagenome (GOLD analysis project Ga0209604, IMG submission 184405) | Active sludge microbial communities of municipal wastewater-treating anaerobic digesters from USA - AD_UKC097_MetaG (SPAdes) (version 2) | ecosystem: Engineered > Bioreactor > Anaerobic >... | reverse complement strand
TCCTGGACGCAACATCGATCCGATTCTGTCCAGGACGCCGTTGACGAACGCACTGGAGTCCTCGGAGCCGAAACGCTTGGACAGCTCAATCGCCTCGTTCAGAACCACCTTGAGCGGTGTTTCGGCGATGTTCTCGAGTTCCCATGTCGCCAGACGCAATATATTCCTGTCCACGTTGGCCATCCGATCCAGCCGCCAGTTCGTGGACGCGTCCTTGATCAATGTGTCGATGTGTTCAAGATTACCTGTCACGCCCTCGACAAGCCTCTCGGCGAACTGCCGGGTGGCCCTTTCCTCCTGGGGCAGTTCCATCCAGAACGCATCGGTGTCGAACCGACCTGCGCGGTTATATTCCCACATGTACATGAGCTGAAGGGCGCATTCACGCCCGCGACGTCTGGTTCCCATCAGTCCCCCGGAATCTCCCGATCACATCTGTTTCAGCAGGTTGGCCATCTCGATGGCGGACAAGGCGGCATTCCAACCCTTGTTCCCGCCCTTGGTGCCCGCACGCTCGATAGCCTGTTCCAGCGTGTCGGTCGTGAGAACCCCGAAGATCACCGGAACCCCGGAATCGAGCCCGGCCATCGCGATTCCCTTCGCCGCCTCGCTGGCAACGTAATCGAAATGCGGTGTTGAGCCGCGAACGACGGCGCCCAGGCAGATGACGGCGTCGTATCTGCCCGACTTGGCTGCCCTTGCCGCGACAAGCGGGAGTTCGAACGCACCCGGGACGCGGATCACGTCGACATCGTCGGTCGAAGCGTCATGACGGGTAAGCGCATCCATCGCGCCTTCCTCGAGCCGATCGGTGATGAAGTGGTTGAAACGACTGACGATCAGGGCGACCTTCAGTCCCTTCGCGGTCAACTTTCCCTCGATGATCCGACCCATCTGAGAACCTCCCGGTCATCCGTGCATGCAAGCCCACAGGAATTTACTCCAAGCCGATTATTTACACAACCCGGGCCTGGCCGGGGGACGCGACCGGAATGTTGAATCGGGTATTCATGTGTGGATTGAGGACGCTCGCCGCGAACGACCGGTTCAGTCCTGGGACCACGGCGTAAGCAGATCTGGATTCTCGACCCGGAGCATGTCGAGACGGCGGATGAATTCCTTCATGTAGTCCACCGGCCCGATGGTGATGCGCACGTATCCTTCGAAGTCCTTGATACCGCTGCGATCGCGCACGAAAACTCCGACAGACTCCAGTTTTCGGCAGAATCCGGCCGGATCGGTGAGACGGACGAGGATGAAGTTACCGGAGGTGCTGCGGACATCCACGCCGCGTTCGGCCAGCGCCTGAACCACCCAGGTCCGGCCAACCCTGCACTCGCTGACGTAATTCGAGATGAACTCGTAGTCCAGAAGTGCCGCGGCGGCGCCGACCTGGCCGAGGACGTTTACGCTCTTCGGATTGTAAAGACGGCGCAGGTTGGTCATCACCTCGCCCGAAGCCATCAGGTAACCCACGCGGAGACCCGCCATGCTCAGGCACTTCGAGAACGTCCGGGTGACGACCAGATTCGGAATCTTGCCTACCAGACGGGCTGACGTGACGCCGCAGAATTCGAAATAAGCCTCGTCCACGATGAAGAGCGTGGACCGGAACTCGCCGCACAGTTCCTGGATGTGATCCGGAGGGGTTACCACACCGGTCGGATTGTTCGGGCTGGCGATGTAGCACAGCTTGGTGTCCTGACGGAGGGTCCTGGTCAATGTCCTGGTTGGGGTGTCAAACGGATCTTCGGGCATCGCGAGACGCGGTTCCACGCCACGACCGCGACAATAAACCAGGAAATGACCGTAGGTCGGCCAAACCAGCACGACGTCGTCACCGGGGTCGACGTAGGAACACACGACCAGGCTGAGCGCGTCGTCGGAGCCGTTCGTTACTATGATGTCTTCCGCGGGAACGCCCGTGTACGCGACAAGGGTCTTGCGCAGCTTGGCCGCCCCGAGATCCGGATACCAGTTGATGTGATGCGAGTTCTTCAAAAATCTGGTTATTTCGTCGATTACGCGCGGAGAGGGGGGAATGACGCTTTCGTTCCAATCCAGCTTCAGGGGGCTGAGCCCGGCCGGAAGCTGCGAGATCGTGTCCAGAGATGAGACCGCATCATAAGGCTTCAAACCAGAAATCAGCCTCGAAGGCGCCGGCAGGGGTCTGGTGCCGAATGAAATGACTTCAGGTTCCTGTTTGGCTTTAAGCAATTCAACCACCGTGCGATTCGTGTCCGCGCCCCGGGAAAAAGCGGGGCGCGAATTCTACATGCAATATCCGAGCCACGCACCAGAAAACAAACAAACCCTTAAAGTATAAGTGCTTAGCCCCAACCGTTCATCACGGAAAACTGCGGATTGGATGAAGATTACTCCACTTGTGGGGTGTCTCCCGCCACCCCGCCGTCCCCCCGCCCCTGATCCTGATCCTGCCCCTGACCCCGTCAGCCGCATCTGCAATCAGCCAGAGGGGATCCATGCCAACACCGTCCGCCACGTCCGTGTAGGGGCGAATTACATTCGCCCATAACGTCGGCGGTTCGCCGTTTCAGGCCCCTCGTCCATCGAGGGGTCTTTCATCCGGAGCCCACGGCGCCAGCCGTGGGACGGGGCGACCAAATCCATGAATCTCACCTCAGTGCGGCGCCCCTGTATGAATCCGAATGCGTGCCAACGCGGATAACAGGAACCCGTAGGGGCGAATGACCCTTCGACATGCTCAGGGCAGGCAATTCGCCCCTTCTGAACAGGGACAGGAACAGTGGCAGGATCGGGGACAGTGGCAGGGCCAGGAGGATTCACCGGCCGAACCGTAGGCCATGATTCCAGGGCTCTGTATGGACGGCCAGCCCTGCGGGCCGGCCTACGGAAGGGCGAATGTGATTCGCCCCTACGACTTCCCACGGGTTTCCCGAAAAGTTTATGCCGTTTCTTTGCTGGTTTTTGCGAAGTCGACTTACGATTCCAAAGGAACTATTTGCCTTCCCGGATGGAGGTCGCGATGCAACGCGCGAAATTGATGGGGCTGTTGTCAGCCTCGGTATTCCTGTTGATTTCAGGAACTTCCCTGGCCAACCCGGATGATCTGAACACGATCTCGGGGATTACGGTCACCGAGGAAGCGGATGAAACAGTGATATTGATCTCGGCCGAACACACACCGACGTTCAGCGTCTTCAAACTGGACAAGCCGATGCGTTTGTTCGTCGACGTGTCGCAGGCGGACGCCAGCAAGGTTTCCGACCCCGTCATGGTCGACAACGGCGTTCTCGACCAGATTGTCGGCATGCAGATCAAAAGCAACGGCACCCCTGTCGGCAGGATAATCATCGGTCTGCGCCAGAGCGCTGCCTATGACATCAAGGCCACCGATCGCGGGATTGTCGTGCGCGTGGATGGGGCAGGCCGTCGTGCAGCCGCTCCCGACACGGACGAACTGAACGCCGAGGTCGCAAGGATCAAGGCGGAACTCGCCCGCGAGAAGGAGTTGCTGGAACAGATCAGAACGAATCGCGAACGCGAGGCCGGTCTGAGACTGTCCGAGGAGCAGAGCCGTCTCGAGGCCGAGAGGCTGAGGGCAAAGGCCGAGGAATTGAAGGCCGAGGCCGAACGCGAGGCGCGCGAGGCAGCGAGGCTGACATCCGAGGAGAAGGCGCGTCTGGCCGAGACCAGGAAAGCAAGGATCGCCGAAGAAAAGAGCGTTGCTGAACTGAACCGTCTGAAGGAACAGGAAAACTCCAAGCTGGCCCAGGTGCGCGAGGCCAGGGAACGTGAGGAAGCACTGACGGCCCGCCTGGCTGACGCCCGGAAAAACAACCAGGACCAGAAGGCCGCGGCCCTCCAGGCTGAGATAGATCGGACCCGCGCGGACAAGGCGCGTCAGGAAAAGGAGATGGCCGACCTTGAAAAGAAGGTCGAAACCGCGAGAGTCGAAGCAGCCAGGGCGGCAGAGCTGACCAGGCAGGCAGAACGCCTGACGGCACGGGTCACCGAGGAGAAGGTTGAGCTCGCGCGCCTGCAGAAGGAACGTGACGAGGCTTCGAAGGCCTGGAGTCAGACGGTCGGAAAGCTGGAAACCGAAGAGAAGCGCCTTGAGGCTATTGCCAGGAGCCGCGCCCAGGCGGAACGCGAGGTCGCGGCCCTGAAGGCCGAGGTCGACAACCTGAAGAATAACCGCAAGGCGGTTGAGACCGATGAAGCTCGACAGCTTCGCGAGCAGATCGAATCGCGCGAGACCGAACTGAAGGCATTGCGCGCGAAGGCCGATGCGGCTGACGAGGCAGCGCAGTCCGCGACGATCAAACTGACCGCGAAGGAAAAGGAGATCGCGGATCTGAAGACCGGACTCGAGAACGAGCGGATGTCCCACGAGACCAGGCTCCTGGCCGAACAGAACGCTGCAAAGAAGGAAATTGAGGCTCGTGAAGACGAAATCGCCCAGCTCAAGGCAGAGGCGGAAAAGGCAAGAAAGGCTGCCGCCAGGGCCGATGGCCAGATGACGGCTTCCCAGAAGGATTCGCTTGCGCGCCTGGAAGCAAAGGAAAAGGAACTCGCGGCCGCACGGGCTGAAGCTGGAAGGATCGCGGCCGAATCCGAGGCCAGGATCGCGGCTGAGAAGGCGGCGGCCGAGGCCAGGCTGGCTGCGAGCGAAAAGGAACTCGCCTCTCTGCGCGCGCAGGTGGAGGCGGCGAGGGTCGCGGCCCAGGAAGAAGGACGCAATAGCGCGCTGGCCCAGAGCGAGCAGGAAGTGGCTTCGCTCCGTTCCCAGTACGAAGAAGCGCTGGCTGACGTGACCGAGAGGAGCCGCGTACAGGAAGCCCGCATCCAGGATCTGTCGGCGCAGGTCGAGACGGCCCAGGTCGAGATGGCCGAACGTGACCAGGAACTGGCCTCCAACGAAAGGAAGATTCAGGAACTGGAATACCAGGTCGACACGCTGAAGAAGAACCGTTCGGCCGATGAGACGAAGGAAGTCGCCCGACTTCAGAAGATGGTCGACCAGAAGGAAGCCGAAATCCAGAAACTGGCGAAGAGCAGGAATGCCGGCGAGAACGGAAAGCTTGAAGTTGCGCAGAAGGAACTGGCCGGCTACCGGGCCGAGATGGCCGCGGCCAGCAAACGCGAGCAGGAGGCCCTGGCCAGGGAACGAGCGGCGGCGGCAAGAATCGACGAGCTCAGTCTGGAAGCCAGCAGCTCAAATACGAAACTGACCGAAAAACAGAAGGAAGTCGAGAGACTTAAGGCCGAACTGGCCGCGGCCAGGGATGCCGCGGGTGCCGCCGGACGTCAGGAACGTGAGAAGGCCGACGGCGAAATCGCCAGACTGACCAGGGAACTCGAATCTGCCCGCACGGCGGAAAAGAAAGCCGCCAAGGAAGCCAATGCCGCGGCCCAGGCCGAGATTGATCGGCTCAGGAATGAACTCGAACTGGCGAGGAAGGATGCCGCGAAGCTTGCTTCGACACAGGATCGCGTGACCCGGATCAACGCCATCGATTTCAAGAATTCCAGCAGCGGACCGAGCATAGTCCTGTCGATTGAAGGCGAACCGGACTACTCGATCACGACGCGTGACGGCGCCTACATCCTGACCATCGAGGGCGCCAGCCTTCCGAAGGAGCTTGCCAGAAGGCTGGATGTAACGGCGTTCAACACTCCGGTGGCCATGGTCAGTTCATTCCAGCTCGAAAGCGGACGGATTCAGGTCGTCGCTTCGCTGGACAAGCCTGTCGGCCAGAATCTGTCCAGACAGGGTGGCAAGCTGGTGTGGAACTTCTCCGGACCGGCATCTTCCGAACTGATGGCCGGCGTTACACCGACTCCGCGCGTCGGACCGATGGCGGCACAGGCCACGACCGCACCAGCGGCCAGGCCAGCTTCCCCCGAGATGGCCGAGGATCCGAAGACCGCTGATGGCGAGGGATACCTGAAGCCGTCGCTTGTTCCCAAAAAGAAGAAATACCAGGGCCGCAGGATCAATCTGACGGTCAAGGACGCCGACATACAGAACGTGCTGACGTTCCTCGCCCGCGAAGGACGTGTCAACATCGTCACTTCCGAAGAGGTGAAGGGAAAGGTGACCTTCCACCTGGAAGACGTGCCGTGGGACCTTGCACTGGACACGGTATTGAAGGCCAAGGGACTCGACTACGTTGTCGAGCAGGGCATCTACCGCGTCGCGAGCGCTGAGTCCATCCAGAAGGAATACGAGACCAAGGTCGAGAAGGCCAAGAAACAGCGCGAACTGAAGCCGGTCGTCGTCAGGCTCGTGCCGGTCAACTACGGCAAGGGCGGAGAAATGGCCACTCGAGTCAAGGACGTCCTCTCGGACAAGGGCTCGGTCTCGGTCGACGAACGCACGAACACCCTGGTAATCAAGGACACCGAGGACTACCTGGCCGCGGCCGAGGAACTGGTGACAAGGCTGGACCAGCAGACCCCGCAGATCCTTATCGAGGCACGTATCGTCGAGGCACGCACCACGTTCTCCGAGGACATCGGTATCCAGTGGGGCGGAAACTTCTCGATGTCGTCGGCGTTCGGCAATGAAACTGGCACGGCGTTCCCGTCCAGCATCGGGCTGGCGGGCGGCAGCGGCGCGGCCGACCCCAGCGGCGGCATCTCGCTTGACAATCCAAACTGGGCGGTCAACCTTCCCGCCGCGGTCGGAACCGGATCCGGCGGCGCCATCGGTATACAGCTCGGGTCGATCGGCGGCATCGGGAATCTGACGCTGCGTCTGTCGGCCGCTGAAGAAAACGGTGATGTGAAGATCATTTCTTCACCGCGAATCAGCACGCTCGACAACCGCAAGGCATCCATCTCCCAGGGTGTCCAGATCCCGATCAGCGTCGTGTCCGCGGCTGGCGTCAATACCCAGTTCTTCTCGGCGGACCTGCGCCTCGACGTGGAACCGCACGTCACGCGCGACGGCCACATCAACCTGAAACTCGACATCACGAAGAACGAACCGGACTTCGGTAACCTGGCCGCAAACGGCAACCCGACCATCCAGAAGAAGGAGGCCCATACCGAGCTGCTCATCCGCGACGGCGACACCACGGTCATCGGCGGTATCTACACACGCAGCACCGGCAAGTCCTTCAAGAAGATCCCGTTCCTCGGTGACATCCCGGTTCTCGGGTGGCTGTTCAAGTCCCGCAACAGATCCGACGACCGTTCCGAACTGCTGATTTTCATCACGCCGAAGGTCGTTAACAGAGAGGTGTCGCTATGAAAAACAAGGCTTTCATCGCCAGGCTGGCGGCCATGGCCGTCCTGATCGGCGCGCTGCCGACGCTGGTGACCTGCGAGCAGGAGAATCCGCGCGCCCTGTTCGTGTACGACGTCATGGCGGTGTCGTCCAGAACGGACTGCGTCATTCAGCCCGGTCAGCGGGCGCAGGCGGTCATGTCGAGCGGCATCATGGACGTGATGCTGACCAATACCTACTACATGTACCCCCGTTTCAAGAACATGATGGTCAGCAGCATGACGTTGATCAACGAAAGTCCTACCTCGCTGCAGACCGAGGTCAACTACATTTCAGTCAAGGGCGCCATATCCTGGGTTGACCTGGGCGATCTGAACGGCACACTGAGTACCACGCAGCAGCAGACGTATCTCGTCGATGGGATCCAGCACACGGTCTCGGCCGGACTGGAGCCGGAAGAAGAAGGAGCCGTCGGTATCGAAGTCATCAAGGCCGAGGTCGGCAACTTCCTCGGCGAACAGCTCAGGGCCAAGAAGGGTACCCAGGAAGCAGTGGATATCAACGTCTACGTGATGCTTCAGGCTGAAAACCTTGCCGGCGAAGTGATCTACTCGAATGAGCTGGCTTTCCCGATCAAGGTCTGTTACGGATGTCTGATTGCTCCGTCTTCCTCGACGCAAATCAGTGAAATGCCGTGCTTCCCCGGTCAGGACTACGGAGTGCCGTGGGTCATGTGCAGAGGTCTTGCCAGATACAAGGACGATTGCCCCACGTACTGACACCTGCCCTGCCGAATACGGCTCCACGACCGATGTTCCCGGTGATATCCTTCCAGACAGTCTTGCAGGTCGAATGCGAATGTTGCGGCTCAAACCACCCAGATGGCATGCCCTGATTGCCGCGACGATCCTCATCGCGTCCGCAATCTTCAGACTGGCCTTCATTCCCGACGCGAGACTGGCCGGGGACGAGGCGACCCAATACGCAACCGCCAAGCATGTGGCGGAACTGAAGTATTTCCCTGTCAAAGGCGTCAGCATGACTGGCGACAAGGCGATGACGCCGGGTGGTCTCTACCACTTAGTAATGTCCGTGCCGTTCTTCTTCACGTCGAATCCCATGGGCGCCGGCGTCTACCTGGTGATTCTAAACCTGCTGGGGCTGGCGCTGGGATACGCTGTTTTTCGCAGGGAATTCGGGACCTTCGCGGCACTGATGGTACTCCTGTTGTCCGCATTCAACCCCTTTTCGGTCTTCTTCTCGGATCGACAGTGGAACCCGAACCTGCTTGTTCCACTTGGTTTTCTGTGGATCTGGCTGTTGCTTGGCGCCCTGCGCGGCGAGGGTCGCTTCCGATGGGGCTGGCTGGCGGCGTTGCTCGTGGTTTCCCCGCAGATCCACATGTCCTGTCCACACCTTACGCTGATGACGCTGGTAATGATGGCCTGCTGGAGGCCGCGCGTCAGGTGGGGACACGTGGCGGCCGGCATCGGCATCGGAGTTTCAACGTACCTGCCTTACTTCGTGGTCGACTGGATGGACGGGTGGGCGAACACTTCACGCATCATCAACCAGATCGCGTCCGCAGCCTCGCCCTGGTATGAAGCCTTCAGGGCGGGATACTACCAGGTGTTGTACGCGGCTGGCGACTTCACCTACTTCCTCGGAAAGGGATTCTGGTTCCCCATGACCGAGTGGGGATTCCTGGCGCAGGGTGGCTCCGAAAAATACGCCACTCTGCTTGGTCTGCCTTCAGCTGTGGGACTGGTCTCACTGGCTCTCGTGGCAGCAGCGCTTATCGTCGCACTGGCCGCACACGGCTGGATGGTGGTCGCCACCATCGGAGACTGGCGAAGGGGCTTTGTGCGTAGCGTCCGCGACAATCCTTTGTGGACCTTGACGCTGCTTAACCTTCCAGTGCTCGTCGGGCTGCTTCTGAAAACGGGAAAGGCATTCTATCCGCACTATTCAATGGTGCTCTTCGGACTGGCGATGGTCCCGGTCGCCATGATTGTGCGCCGCTTGAACCCTCCTGCCAGGGTGCCCGGCGTCGCCGCGCTTGTCACGGTGATTCTTTCAGTCTGCATCGCGTCGAACCAGGCGGTTCTGACAGCGCGCTACTACCGTACCCAGGAGTCGGCTGCCTCGGTGTTCCTGATGAAAGAGGCCTCCCGGCTGATACTGCAGGACGCCGGCGTTTCGTCGTTCTCGGTCGTTGTGGACATGCCCCGCACGCGCATCGGGACGTATCCGATGTCGGTGATCGCGCGCGAGTACCATCACGCCCCGTGGAGGGAAACCAGAGACACGCGGCTGCTCTATGTTCTCGCGCCAGCTGGGTCGAGACACGAGAAGGATGCGGTAAGAATCTGGGATATCGATGGGAAGCGCTTGATTAGAAAGATGAAGAATCCTTAAACCCGGTTGGGATTCATCACTTTTTCGGAAGCTTATTGCAGTTCTGGACGTCGGTCATCGACTGTGCCTTCCACGCGCACACAGCGAAGTCCATATCGCCGCTTTCGCACCTTGCGATACAGCTGTTCCGGATGTATCCCTGCATGCTTGCGGGGCTGACCGCCTGAATGAACTTGTCGCACACCTTGTCGCACTTCGGACGGGGCGTCCCCTGGGTTGCAGCCGGAGCCGGCGCTGGTGCGGGGGCCGGCTGGGCCACCACGGGGGCAGGTGCCGGTGCCGGTGCAGGCGCTGGGGCAGGAGCCGGGGCGGGCGCCGGGGCAGGAGCCGGTGCGGGCGCGGGGGCAGGTGCCGGAGCCGCGGCCTGGGCTCTCTCATCCCTGGGTGATGGCGGAGTCGTCGGCCTGACGTCACGCATCTTGGGCGCGCAATGATCTTCGCCAAGCACAAACGCGCCATCGACCTCGACCATGATCATGATCGGGCCCTTGCATCCCCTGCCCTCAACGTTGACCTCGCGAGCGCCGGCCTTGACGTTGTTCACTGTGACCGGTGTGGTGCCCACGAATTTTCCATCGATGCTGACCCTGGCGCCAAAAGGCCGGGCAAGCACCGTGACCGAGCCCCCCATCACCTCAAGTTCGACACGAACCTTGCGGACGGTCTTCTCGGCGACTTCGACATATCCTTCGAAAGGACGGAATCCTGGCGCGCTGACCTTCACCTGAACCCACCGCTGCGAAGCCGACTCATGAAAGGCTGATCCGCTGCCGATGGTTGACTGGTCGGCGATCGAGATGGACGCGTCCGCCGGGACGGTCTGAACGTACAGCCAGGCCGGCGACGTCAGGTCAGCTCTGGCCTTCCTGGGAAGCGCCCTGAAAGCCTCGCCATCGATCATCGAACCAGCTGGTTCGAATCCGTCGTCGGACACGGCCTCACTGGCCAGGACGGTACCGGATGCCAGCGACACCGCAGCGGCAAACAGCACGGCAGTAATGGAAGACACCGCGAAAGACCTCATAAAATCCCTCCTGTTTCGCAGGCCGGGACCACAAAAGCCCCGCGTGAACCTGACGAATCACTAACAGTGCGGAATTGTTGCAGACGCATCGGGGCGTGTCAACGAGCGCGGATTCAAAAAACGGATACAATATCGAGGTTTCCGATCTGACTTCCCCTGGAGGGCCATGAAAAGCTCAGTTCTGGCGCTCGTGACGGCAACGACGATGCTGGCCGCGTGCGGTCTGCCCCAGGAAAGGCCGGACACGTTCATCGGAGGTGACAACGCCGCCAGTGACGGCGAGATGCTCGATAACGGCCTCCCCGATGTGACGGACGGGTTCGAAGCTTCCGACGCGGGGGACGTTTCCAGCGATCACCTGATCGATGCCCACGACAACGACCTCGAGTTGGACCTCCCGGACGAGGGATCGGACACCTCGGACTCCGGTGATGACAGCACGGTTGGTAAGGATTCGACCGACATCGACGCGCAGTTGGACTCCCTCGATCCATGTGCCCACTGCCCACGCGGCATCTGCGACCCGGAGACGCTGGAATGCGTCGAGTGCACCGAAGACCGGCACTGCGAAACCGGGTCATTCTGCGACGGCGACCGTTGCCGCAACCAGCTCTGCAGTCCGGGCGCCAATTTCTGTGTCGACAGTGTGCTTTACTCCTGCTCGCATAACGGTGGCGGTTTCACCATCCTTTCCGACTGCAACGACAACAACCCGTGTACGGTCGGTGATCGGTGCGAAATAAACAGATGCGTCGCGGGAACCGCTATCGATTGCTCCGATGGCAATCCGTGTACCAACGATTACTGCGATGTATCGGGAGACTGCGCCCACTACGCCGCCGAAGGCACGGTCTGCAACGACTTCAACCCCTGCACCAGGGATGACTACTGTCACGCCGGGGCATGCGTGCCTGGCGGGGCAAGGGACTGCAACGACTCGAACCCGTGCACTTTCGACTACTGCGTCTCGACGACCGGTTGCATACACGAGCCTGGAACCGGTTCCTGCTCGGACTCGAACGGCTGCACGGAACAGGATCGCTGCATTGAGGGAAGCTGTTCCGGCGATGCGCTTGACTGCGACGACAATGACCAGTGTACCGCCGACTTCTGTTACTCGGGAACCTGTTACCACCAGACCATTGCCGGCTGCTCGAACTGCGTTCTGGACCAGGACTGCGACGACGGAGACGAATGTACGACAGACACCTGCGACCAATCCAATGGCGCCTGCCTGAACACGCCTCTTCGCACAGGCGGCTGTTGCCTGACCATCGGCGACTGTCCCCCTGTCGCGCAGTGCCTGATACCGATCTGCAACTCGGCCCATCGTTGCATCACGGGAGCCCTCCTGCAGGAGTCGTGCTGCCTTCCAGTCGTCCTGGACGAGGATTTCCGCGATGGCTGGCCTCAGGACTGGTTCATCGACAACATCGACTGGGATATCGGCTGGCGACTTGTCCAGGAAATCACCGGTATCGACGGCCTGACCGGACCGACGCTCTACTTCGGGGACGAAACCCAGAACGGCTACGACAGCGGTGACCGGGTGGCCGGAACAACGCGTTCGGCTCCGGTTACCCTTCCCGCTTCAAGTGCCGTGCAGATGACATTCTCAACCTGGCAGGACGTGGATCCGCTCGGCGGCTACGACGAGTTCACCGTCTCGATTCTGGCTGAAACGGTCGATGGACCGCGTCGCTTCATCGTCTGGAACAGGCCGTCCGACTTCCCGATGAAGCAGACGACACCTGTGGCGATCGACCTTTCCGGATTCGCCGGACACACGATCAGCATCGAATTCTCTTTCGACTCGCATGACGGGTACTCGAACGCGGGCCGAGGGATATTTGTCGATGACATAAACCTCGAAGCAACCTGCCGGCCACTTGCGTGCCTGCAGGACTACCACTGCAAATCGGCCGGGATCAACGGATTCTGCAGGCAGAACAGGTGCGAGTTCCAGACAGGCTGGATGCATTCCGGCAGTTTCGGCGGGCCAGGGTCAGGAAGTGGCAGCTTTCTTGCGCCAACCGATCTGATCTCGATGGCTGGTCCCGAGGGAATTGGCAGCCAGCTTCTGGTAAGCGACAGCAAGACCCACTACGTTCAGGTCTTTGATTCGAACGGAAAATTCGTGCGCATATTCGGGGGATACGGAGTGAACGACGGTCGCTTCCTGTCCCCCAGGGGGATGGCGGAGTCGGAGGGGCGCGTTTTCATCGTCGACAACTCGGGCGGACGCGTTCAGGCAATGACGCCGGCCGGAGTGTTCCTTTACAAATTCGGTTCGGCAGGGATCGATCCTGGCCAGTTCGACACGCCACGAGACGTCGGCGTGTCTCCTGATGGAAACACGGTGTACGTGGCGGACACGGGAAACCACCGGGTATCGGTTTTCAGCCGGCTCGGCGTCTACATGTACTCTTTCGGCAGATATGGAAAGACCGCCGGACGCTTCAGGACGCCGTCGGCCCTTTCGGTGGCCCCCGACGGCCGGGTATGGGTCTGCGACACTCAAAACAATCGCATCCAGGTGTTTGAGCCCGATGGAGTGCTGAGCCGCGTCATTGCACCGACAGACGGGTTCAAACTCAACTATCCCGGCGGAATCGCCTGTCTTTCCGATGGCCGCGTCGTCGTTGCCGACACCTACAATCACAGGCTTGTCCTGTTTAACGCGGATGGCGAAGTCGCAGACACCCTCGGTTCGTTCGGATACGGCGAGGGTCAGTTCAACTACCCGTCTGACGTAACGGTGATCAAGGGAGTGTCGGGCGAACGCCTGGCAGTGGCTGATGCCGGTAACTTCAGGATTGTATTCTGGACGGTCACGCGCTGGTGATGTTGTAGATCCGATATTCACCGGACGTTTTAGCCGCAGTCGTACGTGCACTCGTATCTGACGTCACCCCAGTCGTACTCGCAACACGTTCTGACACCCTGGATGAAGCAGTTCGCGTTATCGCGGTAGCACCTGCAGTTGTCCTTGAGCGTATGAACACAACCGGCCGCGGGATCGCATGCATCGCGTGTGCAGTCGATTCCGTCGTTGCAGTTCACGGCTGCACCGCCCCCGCAAGCGCCGGCGGCGCACTTCTCGCCAGTTGTGCACGCGCTGAAGTCGTCGCACGGAGTGTTATCCGGCATCATCGCGAACGTGCAGCCAAGGCCCTCAACGCACATTCCGGAAAGGCATGAGTTCGCGGAGGAACAAACCACCGGCTGTCCCTTGCACTGGCCGTTGATGTCGCAGACGTCGTTTTCGGTGCACTGGAGACCGTCATCGCAAGACGACGTGTGCGCCTCGTTAACGCAACCGAACCCTTCGAGACAGTAGTCGTTCGTGCACTGGTCGTTGTCGTTGGGGCACTGAACCGCCGAACCACCACATGTACCATTTGAACAGACGTCGTTCTCGGTACAGACAAGCCCGTCGTCGCACGTGGCCGTATTGTTTTCGTTGACACAACCCGCGACCGGATCGCAGTAATCGGTCGTACACGGATTTCCGTCATCGCAACTGGCGGTCGGGTCGCCGACGCACAGGCCGGCCTGACACCTGTCCCCCGAGGTGCAGAAGCTTGCATCGTTGCAGGGAAGACCATCCTGAACCGCCTCGTACGTGCAGCCAGTTTCGCTGTCGCACCAGCTTGAGTTACAGGCCTTGTCCGGACAGTCGAGAACCCCGACCGGCTTGCACTCGCCGTTGACACACCGGTCACCGGTCGTGCACATGTCGCCGTCGCTGCACGCGCCGTTTACAGGGGTGTGCGCGCATTTGCCGTCGCCTCCGCAGACATCCGTGGTGCATGCGTTGCCGTCATCGCAATTGATCATTCCAAAGACGCACTCGCCGGTAGACGGTTCGCATTTCACTTCGTCGCAGGGATTCACAGGCTCGCAGACCTTGTCCTGATGGACACAGACGCCAATGCCGGCCGGATCGCACGAATCGATGGTACAGAGATTCGAGTCGTTGCAGTCAAGCGGCTTCTCGCCGCACAAGCCAGTCGTGGAATCGCACGTCGCGACCATGCAGGGGCCGGCCGGACAGGTTTTTTCGTTGAACACGCAGCCGGTGGATGTGTCGCAAGAATCGACCGTGCAGAGGTTTTTGTCGTCGCATTCGACAGGCACACGGGAAATCACGCCCGTGGTCTGGTCGCACGAGTCGACGGTGCAGGCGTCGCCATCATCGACGACGACAGGCGTGTTGACGCAACCAGTATCGGGATCGCACGAATCGATCGTGCACGCGTTACGGTCATTGCAGTCGACCTGGAGGTACTGACAACCAACGCCATCCTTGCACTTGTCGATGGTGCAGAGATTGTTGTCATTGCATCCGCCAGTCCCGGAAACGCACTCCCCGAACACGCACTGATCGTTCAATGTGCATGGGTCTCCGTCCTCGCAGGGCAGATCCTCGTTGACGCTGTAGCATCCGCTGACCGGATCGCAGTAATCGGCGGTGCACTGGTTACCGTCGCTGCATTCCGCCGTGCCGGTGCCACCGACGCACTCACCGTCCACGCAGATATCGGAAATTGTGCAGATGTCGTCGTCGTCGCAGGTCGCTGTGTTGTTGGACGATACGCACCCTCCGTCGTCCCGGCAGATATCGTCGGTACAGTCATTGCCGTCGTCGCACACAAGCCTGGAATAACGACAGACGCCCTCGACACACGAGTCCATCGTGCAATCGGAACCATCGTCGCACCCCTCGGGGCCGTCGCAGGTCTGGCAGTCGGCGATGTTCTGGTTCACGCAGGCGCCGTCGACGCCGCAATAGTCAACAGTGCACTGGTTGTCATCATCGCAGGAACGGATGGAGCCAGGCACGCAGGTCCCGGCCACGCATTGATCCCCGATGGTGCATGGGTTGTTGTCGCTGCAGGCGCCGCTGCTGGCCACGTGAAGACAGAAGAACACGTCCGTGTTACATCCGTCGAGCGTGCACGGATCCCCGTCATCGCATTCCTCGTCGGTCGAACAGCGCTTGCACTCGGGAATCTCCTCGAACACGCAACAGCCGGACTGGCAGCGATCCACGGTACATTCATCGCCATCGTCGCAGTCGGGGGCTTCCTCACACAGATCACCGGCAGGCACGTTCAGGCATCCACGGGTCGGATCGCACGAATCGACAGTGCATTGAACGCCGTCGTCACATGATATCAGCGTGTACACGCACTCGCCGAGGCCAAGATCACACGTCTCGGTCGTACAGGCGTTGGAATCGCCGCACTGTCCGTCGTTAGCGCATGCGCATGTGTTCAGATGGACACAGCCGAATCCGGGAACGCACGAGTCGGATGTGCAGACGTCGCCGTCGGCGCAATCGACCGCCTGGAAGACGCAATCGCCGGTGGAAACATCACAGTAGTCGACAGTGCAATCAGACAGGTCCGAACACTCCGTGTCGGACTGGCAGCGACCGCAGCCGGAAATCTTTTCATGGCGACACGCACCGCTCTGCATGCTGCACGAATCGTTCGTGCACGGATCACCATCATCGCAATCCTTGTCAGACACCTCGCACGCTGAGGAAATGCAGGTTCCCGAACCCGAATCGATCCGGCAGGCGGCCTGCTTGCAGATGCCTGCCTGACAGTCTTCGTCCTGATGACACACTGCCGTGCACACGCAGTCATGCAGACAGACGCCTTCGTCGGAACACCAGTCCGTGGTGCATATGTTCGAGTCGTCACACTCGCCGTCGGCCCAGCATCTGTCAACAGCATCCACGCCGTCATCGGTAACAGGCACATCCTGAATGATCACGTCCGGATCGGAAACGTCGATGCCGGAATCCTGCTGGACCATATCCGGCAACTGGGTGTCCTGCCTGACCTCGACCGCGGCCGCGTCCGCGTCAGGCGCGATAACGCCGTCGAGCGGGAATGAATCTTCGGAAACGATGATGTCCATGACGGGCACGACATCGTCACCGCACGAGACCAGCAGAACGACAAGAAACATCGGAAGGTGCCAGCGGCGGGACATGATTCACCTCATCATCGGGGATGGCGGTCCGGGAAAATACACAGATCCGACATCCGGTCAGTTTCATTCTATCCAGGTTATGCTAGGAACAAGACACCAAAAGATCAACGCAAAACTCAGGAAATCACGGCAGGTTAAACCGAAGTTCCGCGACGATTTGAGTGCTATCTTCCCGTAATACTTCGATAATCGCAGAAATGCAGTGTTGGGTTTCTGTCTACACGTCCAGCAGTTCGAAGGCCCTCTGCTGGACAGGGGTGGGTTTGGAGTACTGGTCCCAGGTGGCCTCGGTACCTGCGACCTGGTATGTGCTGCGGGTCATGGCAGCCAGGTGACCCATCAGGGTCTGGAAGCTGTGGACCGGGAGGCCGTCCGCGGTCATCTTGCGGGACTTCTTGGCCTTTGCCGACGCGGACGGCGTGGGCTTCGCTACCGGGTCACGGACCTGGCGTTCGGCAGGGACTTCTTCGTCCTGGAAGAGCAGCGGCGCCAGCGCGCGACGCATGTGCCATTCGACGTAATACGCAAGCATGCAAAGGAAAAAGTGCGCGCGCACATGGTCTTCCGTCCGGTGAAATATCGGCCGGACCCGGATGTCGATGCCCTTAATGCACCGGAATGCCTGCTCCACCTGGGCAAGACGCTTGTACGTGCGAACCGTGTCCGCCGCGGAAATCCGGTCGGCCGGTTCACTGGTGCGGATGATATAGATGCCGTCCAGGCCTTCTTCCTGGCGGATGGATTCTTCGTTACGGGACCATGTAAACACGCCGTCCGATATCCGCGTGACAAAATGCTTCGCCATCTTGTAGCGCGACAGAATGGCCCCGAGTTTCAGGCCGATTTCCGCGTCCGTCATCGGCGTCCGCGTACGCTTGTCGACTTCCCTGGACAGCGCGGTCAGAAGCTTTTCCGTCGAGGCCAGCAGGTCGCCGCGCTTGCGGCGACGCTCGTCGGCAAGCAGCGGATTGAAGCACGCCACAAGACGCTCGCCGGGGAAGTCAGGTGATTCGATTTCGGCAAGGTTGACTTCGTCAAACAGCGACAGTTGCAACGCGCCGCTGTTTACCAGCTTCCGGATATCGCCCGTGCGAAGTGCCGTTACCCAACCCATCCCGGGATTTGTCTTGAAACTGTTGATGCGGGCGCTGGTCAGCATCCCGCGGTCGCCCACAAGCACCACCTTGTCAAGACCGAAACGCGACCGGACCTTGATGATCTGCTCGGTAACCGTCACCGGATCCGCCACGTTGCCGGGATACACTTCCATCGCCACGGGACGGCCTTCACGGTCGGTCAGAAGCCCGTATCCGATGATGCTGGCGCCATGCCGTCCGTCCTTGTCATGCCCGAGCTGCGCCAGCGGGCATGTGTGCCCCTCGTACAGGCTGTTGCTGGTGTCGTACAAAGCAAGACCGCCTTCCGACAGATGGCGGGCCGCCAGCTTCTTTTCGATACGCGGCTGGGCCGCCAGAAGCCAGTCCAGCGCCGCGTACAACTCGTCCGCATCCGCGTCTTCGACACCAAGTTCCACCCCAAGAGTGCTTGAGTCCCACGACCGCACCGTCCCGAGTTTCGAGGTCGGCGACAAAACTCGTTCGGCTATCATCCCCAGCACAAGACTGCGCTGACGGCTGTCTCGCGACCCAAGAAGCTCGGGGATGCCCAGCTTCTTCATCGTTCCAAGCACCGCGCGCACGTGCCCCGCGGGAAGCGTACTTACTGCCTGCTCGGCCTGCTCCACAGGGATGACTTTCTTCCCGGCGAACACCAGCTTCAGCATCTCGATCATTTCCGGCGGAAGGTGCGACAGGTTTGCAAGCGTCTCGCTCTTCACCTTCCCGCCTTCACGATACGAGCGCCGCAGCAGGTGGCACTTGTAAACCGTGTCCTTGTACTTCTTGCTGATCGTCGACAGATGGATGCTTGATGATTTCGCTTTCATGCAACCAATGATAATCAACAAATCAAACTTGTCAACAAATTTTTTGCAGCATTACTGTCTACATTTTGCATAGCGGAATCGGTCATATCCCGCGGCTGCCCTGTCTGCCTGCTACTTTTCTGGTGGGGAACTTCGGTGAGTGCAAAGTCCGCAGGAGAGAGAACAATATAATGTCTTGTAATTTCAGATAGTTACGGAGAATCTTTACTGACTACATTTTGCAACACATTTTGTAAATAGCTCAATGATTACAAGACAATGGGCGCAAAACCGCGGCGGAACTTCGGGTTAAACAGCGTCGCCGCGTTCCTGGAAGTGTAGCCGGCAAGCCGCTCCACGGTCTCATTCCTGATTCGGGCCACGGCGATGGCTGTATGGGTGATAAACGACGGTTCGTTGGTCTTCCCGCGCAAAGGCACCGGGGCAAGGTATGGAGAATCGGTCTCGAGCAGCAGTCTGTCGTCCGGGATAAACCTGACCGCATCGACCAGTGAACCGCAATTCTTGAAGGTCACCACGCCAGGTATCGAAAGCATGAAGCCCAGATCGAGCCAGACGCGAGCCTCGTCGACGCCACCCGTGAAACAGTGAATCTGACCCGGCATCGCGGGCCTGTTCCAGGCCGTGAGCACGTCGCGGGTTTCCTTGAATGCGTCCCGGCTGTGAATGACTACAGGCAACCCGAGGTGCGCCGCCAGATCAAGCTGCCGGGAAAAGGCGGAAAGCTGCCCTTCGCGGGATGACAGGTCGTAATGAAAATCAAGCCCGGTCTCTCCGATGGCCCTGACCCGGTCGCTGGCTGCCAGCGAGGCGACTGTCTCAAGCAGCGCGGGCGTCATCGCGTCAGCTTCGTGGGGATGGACTCCCAACGCTGCGACAACATCGGGGTTGGCCTGGGAGACCGCCAACGCATCCTCAAGGATCCGGATATCCGAACTGCTGCCGACTGTGACAACAAAATCGACGCCCGCCTTACGGAAACGTTCCAGGACGTCGGGAAGACTTTCGCCGAAGAAATGTCGGTCGATGTGAGCGTGTGAGTCTATGAACATCTCGGGCCGGAATACCTTCAGTTGCTGCCGTTATCATCTTGCGGGCGGCGCTCATGCCTGACATGTCTGCCGTGCTCGCCGCCCCTTTCATGCGGATGGTCCTGTCCTGAAGGACGGGATGCCTGACCCTGTTCCCGCCCCTGACCAGAAGGGCGAATGTTATTCGCCCCTACGGGTCCCTGACCCTGACCCCGTTCCCGTCCCTGTCTCCGTTCCTGTCCCTGGCCAGAAGGGCGAATGTTATTCGCCCCTACGGGTCCTTGACCCTGTCCCTGTCCCTGTCCCTGTCCCTGTCCCTGACCCTGACCCTGACCAGAAGGGCGAATGTTATTCGCCCCTACGGGTCCCTGACCCTGACCCCGTTCCCGTCCCTGTCTCCGTTCCTGTCCC
>Ga0209604_1001342_pt1 | contig 20078 bp, 16 predicted proteins | sample AD_UKC097_MetaG_FD_184405 | JGI IMG/M metagenome (GOLD analysis project Ga0209604, IMG submission 184405) | Active sludge microbial communities of municipal wastewater-treating anaerobic digesters from USA - AD_UKC097_MetaG (SPAdes) (version 2) | ecosystem: Engineered > Bioreactor > Anaerobic >... | reverse complement strand
TGCAGGGCTAACACCTGCGGAATGCAGGCCGGAAAAACTCTCAGAGCTGATCGCCCTTACCGAGCAGCAAAACCGGCGGGGTGTTGAGGCGGCAGAGCAAAGGGGGGTTGTTATTTATTTTATAAAATTCTGCTGTGAAAATAAAATAGAAGGATTCAACAGGAAATTACTGATGCTCTTGCTCATGCTGGCGACGAATGAGCGGTTTGCCGAGATGTTTGATCTTTGTAATTTCGGGGAAAAAGCGCGAAACATGAGCGAGGTCAAGATCGGAACCATCCTGAATATTATCAGCAGCGACTATCGCCAACAACTGGTCAACCGCAAGTATTTCAGCATGGAATCCACACTTATCCAACAGGACATTCTGCACATCGAGTGCGATAACTCCAGCATCTTTGAAAGATATGTCAGCCTGAATGACCGGTATGTCCGTTACTTTGTCGGCGATAATAACATTTATAAGAGCACATCCAGTTTAATTCAGCGGGATGTCGGTCTGGTTCATCTGGATCAGGTCATTATGCCGGAGGAAACAAAAAAGGAGATCGTGTCGCGCGTCGGTAAATACCTTGCCTGTCGAAACAACAAAGAGGTAACAATGCTGGATGCTTTTTACGGCTACGGCACAGGGTTGACACTGCTTTTTCACGGGCCTTCCGGAACGGGAAAAACCATGATGGCCCAGGCCCTGGCCTGTCATTTCAACAGGCCGCTGTATTCGCTCAAGATGAGTGATTTCCGCAACGAGCGTTTTACCATCGCCGATGATGCTATTAAAGAGCTGTTCCTGGAAGCGTCCCTGAATTCCGGGATTGTTTATTTTGATGAAGCCGATGATTTCTTCGTGAAAGACAGCCTGTTTTCACGATCGCTTTTAATCGAAATAGAAAAAGCCCGCTGTGTGGTCATTTTATCAACAAACAAACCTTCAGACCTTGATCCGGCATTGGATCGCCGTTTATCGCTGAAGGTCTGCTTCAGCATCCCCGATGCAGAACTGCGCTGCAAGATGTGGCAGGCATTGATGCCCGGGTTTGTAACATTATCTGACGATATTGATTTCAGGGAACTGGCGGAACGCTACAACTTTACGGGCGGTCTTATCAAAAACAGTATATTCATGGCGCTAATTTCATCGATGACGAACAACAAAAAGGGCAAATCGCTGATCACAATGGACATGATCGAGCAGGCTTGCCGATTGCAACTGCAGCAGATGTACGACATGAAAGACCTATATCAGATCTATACGCCGCAATGCCGATGCAGTGATGTTCAAAAGTATATCGGTCAAAAAATCAAGATATCCAATGTTGCCAAAGTTTATAAAAGTCTTAAAGAGAAGAAAATGGGGCTGAATATCCTTGTGACATCCAGCGATATACAGACCGGTATTGATGTCGTGGAAGCCCTGGCCAATCAATGTCATCTCAAAATAAAGAAAGTCGATTATGCTAACTTATTAAAAAACAATACATTGGATTATGAAAAAATGTTTGACCCGATTACGCAAACCAAAATAGATCCCATGGAACTGGCTTTTACGGAAAGTACAGGGGACGCTACACTGCTGATGTTTGTTGATTATCACAAAAATACGAAATGGGCGGAAGAAAAGGCCTACTGGGGCGGATTTGAACGCATGATGGCGTATTATGAATTGCGCGACAATATGCGCAAATACAAAGGACTGTTCTGCATGGTGACAATGCCTGCTATTCAGAAGATACCGCAGGAAGTCAACATACATATCAATCTGGCATATCCTCCGGCCGAGACACAGGTTCTGCAATGGAAAGAACATTTGACAGAAAATGGATATCGTGAGGACGAATTGATGTCGCTGGTAAAAAACAATCCCATGCATATTGCCGAAATCGATTATTATGCAAAACAGGCTTACATCCAATCCGCCATCGAAGACCGTCCCGGCAAGGTTTCAGTAAAAGATATCAATAATGTCATCGAACGTTGTTGCGACAAGCGCTCAAATCCGCCTTTGTTTGGAGGTGCAAATAGCAAATTATAAATAGGAGCCTCTAATGACAAAAACTGTCCAGGACATCGCTGATAAAGATTCTAATGATCCCGGAATATATACACGGGAATATTTACCGGCCCCGCCGCCATCAGGACGATTAATCGTTAAGCGGGGCGGACATAGCATAACCCGTCAGATTCCCAAGCCTGTTGTTCTTGTTGACACCCGTGAAAAATATTCCTTCGATTTCAGCAGATTCAAAAACTGGATTGCCGAGACAAAGAACCAGTCACTGAGAACCGGCGACTACAGTATAGAGGGTATGGAAACATTGCTTGTTTTGGAACGAAAAACTCTGACCGATCTTATAACAACCGTCATTCAGCAGCGCACGAGATTCTTTAAGCTCTGTGAAAAAATGACGAAGTTCCGCTGGCGGGCTCTTTTGATCGAAGCAAGTTATGAAGACATCAAATCTCCCTATGATTACGATACATACAATACGTTGGCTCATCCAAACGCTGTTTCGGGAACGCTTGATGCCCTTGAGGCGCGCTTCGGCATTCCTGTAATCTACACGTCGCTTTATCGCCCATTGGCTGAAGAGAAAGCTGCAAGTTGGCTATCCAAACATTTTACTTACTGGTACTTGGAAAAAAACGGATTCGGTCGTGTAATGCAGGAGGGGGACTTGTAAAATATAAAAATGTGTGAAAATATAGTGGTCATCCTATTTAATTAATGCCTCTGATTCCGGGCGAAGCATTTCAGGTGAGACTATAAAAGCAACATGTTAGATGCGCAACGTGGAGGATAATAAATGGCAAAGACTAAACAAGCAAAAGAGGATTCCTCAAAAATCAAATGCCCGGTTTGTGGGAAACTATTATTCGATCTACAAAGCGAAGAAAGTTATTGTGGAACTTGCGAACACGTGATCCTGACCTATTCCCTCCTGAACGATGCGTTTGGTGATCTGAACGGACAGGGATACGCTATCGCCGAAGAGATGGAAGCAAAGGTGGAAGAGAATCTTGAGCACGAAGAAGATGCTGATTATGAAGAGATACGCATCGAAGACCTCATTCGTAACCTTGCTTATGAAAATGAATCGAAGTATCAACTGATCGAAGTTTCAATGGATGGACTTTCCTGCGCACCCGTCAGCGAGACAGTCTTGCTCTTAGTTGAAATGCCAGAAGAAAAAAGAAAGAAGGGTGGTTGAAAGCAAAAATAATGCTAGGCACGCCGTTAATAAATGGGCATGCGATGTAATTATAAACCGGAATATCATTACATGTACTAAAATGAAAACGATAGCGCAACAAAGATAAACGGAATAAATACAGTGAGGTGAATGATGGCAACAAACGCAACGACCACCTATGATCACAAAGTTGAAATTCGTATTCCGACGCAGTGCGGCGACTGCAAAAAAGCACTTCCTGAAGCATTGTGTGATTCTCTGCTGATCGATGCCAAGCGTGATTTTAGCAAATGGTTCGGCGGATTTGAAGTGGTGCGCAAACATGGCGGCTATACTTTCCCCGACGGCACGCTGGCCGAAGAGGAAGTTGACGTCGTTGAAGCAAGCTGCTCCTCAGAAGCCCTTGAAGAACATCTTGAAGACCTGGCAATATTTGCCGTGCGCGTGGCCAACGAATTAAGTCAGGACAGCGCTGCCCTCTCAATAGACGGCAAGATGCGATTTTACGACCGAACACCCGATATTGGCAAATGCCTTCACGCCAAAAAAGGCAAAGCCGTGGCCATGCCATTATCTGTGCCTGAAGGCCGCAAGCCAAAATCAGACTTGGAAAAAATGCAAGCGCTTTACAATGCCCTTGACACCTTTCCAAGTTTGGATACCGCTAAATTTATTTTCAGCGAACTGCTCAGCTATGACATAACGGATGAAACGCTTCCCTGGCGGGATTGGCCGAAAGATCTTAGGGATAGATTGAAAGACGCGCCCAAGGTTATTGCCTATGAGCGGGGATTTAAGATCGTTTACCTGCATCAATCCGCCGGTCAATTATCGCGGGGGACGACAAGGGCGGTCATTTCACGCATTCTTCGGGATAACGCCAATTCCTTCTATGGCCTGTTTATCGTGTCTAATGACGCCGGCGATGAATGGGCGCTGGTCAATGCCCGTATTGCCGACGGTAAAGCCAGCCGCCTCATCCTGCGCAGCATTCCCGTAGGCACAGGCAATGGTGCGCGGACGGCTACCGATCGTCTTATTCTGGTTGATCTCGATGGCCGTGAAAAACTGACCGCGCAGCAGATCCAGGAACTCCATGACAACGCTTTTGACGTCGAGGGGGTTTCCAATGAATTCTATAAAAAAATTGCCGCCTGGTATTTCTGGGCGCAGCAGCACAAAGGTGTGGAATACCCGCGTAGCGTTACATCGGAAGCCGATAAATCCATTTTCTTCATCCGCCTTTTAACCCGTCTGATTTTTTGCTGGTTCATGCGGCAAAAGGGACTTATTCCCAGGGAACTGTTCGATTTGAACTTCATTAAAATACAGTTGAAAGATGCCGGTCATAAATCCGGAACCTATCATAGAGCCATTTTGCAGAATCTGTTTTTTGCCACGCTCAACCGGGAGATTAAAGAGCGGTCTTTCCGGCGTAAATATGAAACGAGCCGTGACGGCAATTACGGTGTGACCACACTTTATCGCTATGCCGACCTGATGAATAATCCGGATGAAATGCTGGATATCTTCAAAAAAGTGCCTTTCGTAAACGGCGGGTTGTTTGAATGTCTGGATGATACCAGCAAAAGGCCGGAGGTCCGCCTGGATGACTTTTCAGAAAACACTAAAAACAATATCTGCATTCCCAACGAACTATTCTTCGGCCAGGAGCGCGAAATTGATTTAAGCAAAGCATATGGCGGAGATAATAAGCACAAAAAAGATCATACCGCCGGCCTGATTCATATCCTCAGCCAATACCAGTTTACCGTACAGGAAAATACACCTCTTGATCAATCAGTCGCGCTCGATCCGGAACTGTTGGGCAAGGTGTTCGAGAATCTGCTCGCGTCTTACAACGAAGAAACAAAAACCACTGCCCGCAAAGCCCTAGGTGCTTTTTACACTCCGCGGGAAATTGTCGAATACATGGTGGATGAATCACTGCTGGCTTACCTCAAGGTCAAACTGGCTGATTCCTCAGACGCAATGGACGAAAAACTGCGCAAACTGATCGGCTATGATGACGAACCCCATGGCTTTTCTGATGAAGAAGTTGATATTCTAATCAGTGCCCTTGACAGCCTCAAAGCACTGGACCCGGCGGTCGGTTCCGGCGCTTTCCCGATGGGCATGCTGCATAAACTGGTGCACATACTGGGCAAGCTCGATCCTGGCAATGAAAAATGGAAACAAAAGCAGCTTGCAAAAATTGACGATGTTGAGTTGCGGGAACAGGCTGAACGAGCGTTTCGGGATAATCCCGCTGACTATGGCCGCAAACTTTATCTCATACAAAACTGCATCTATGGTGTGGACATTCAACCCGTAGCCGTTCAGATTGCGAAAATGAGATTCTTCATTTCGTTAATTGTTGATCAGAAAAGCACGACGGATGAAGCAAACAATTATGGAATACTGGCCTTGCCTAATCTGGAAACCAACTTCGTAGCGGCCAACACGCTTATTGGAATTGATAAGCCACAACAGCAGTTGTTGCGTAACCCGGATATTGATAAGAAAGAAAAAGAGCTTCATCGCGTGCGTCAAGATCACTTCAATGCGAAGACACCGAAGACGAAGGCAAAATGTAGGGAAAAAGATGAAAAGCTGCGTGCGGAAATTGCCGCATTGCTGAAGCATGAAGGCTGGGGCGATAAGACTGCCCAAAAACTAGCCAACTGGAATCCCTATGACCAAAATGCATACTCTGATTTTTTTGATCCAGAATGGATGTTTGGGATTATTGATGGTGTTGATATAGTAATTGGAAATCCACCTTACATCGATTCTGAAACAATGGTGAATATTGGTTTGGAAGATTTAAGGAACTATTTAGTTTCTAAATTAAAATATACTCGAGGTAACTGGGACATTTATATAGCATTTTTTGAGGTAGGATTTAACCTTCTAAGTAATAGCGGTGTTATTACCTATATTACCCCTGATAAATGGATTTCAAAACCATTTGGCTATGAGTTAAGGAAAAATTTACTTCAACACTTTATTATTATTACTGAATCTGGAAGAAACGTATTTGAATCAGTTAATGTTGATTCAATAATAACATTTATTGCAAAGAGTAAAGTTTCAGAAATTATTGTAAATAAATTCATAAACAAAACAGCAGTTAATCTTATTAATGTTCTAAACAGCTCTGTTAAAGAACCATACACTTTTGACTGGTTATTTTCAAACCATATAAGATTAATACACAAAATTGAAACTCATGAATCCAAATTATCCGAAATAGGTTGTTGTGATAATGCTTGCGCCACCTCTGATGCGTATAAGCTCAAAGAATATATTATAAATATCCCATATGAAAAATATGTGTCTGATGTTTATTTAAAAATTATCAATACTGGAACAATTGACAAATATATTAACAAGTGGGGAAGGTCTGAAATGACATATCTGGGTGATAAATACTTGTGTCCAGTTGTTAAAAAATCAATATTTAAAAAATCGTTTACAAATACATATGGGAACAAAGCTTTTGAATCGAAATTAATAATTAAAGGACTCACACTATTAGATGTTTGTTTAGATGAAAATGGAGAAATAATTCCAGGTAAGACAACTTTAATAGTGACAAGTACGAATTCTAAGAATTTAAAATTCCTTCTTGGTATTCTGAATAGCAAACTGCCGTTATTTTATATTAAAGAAAAATACAGAGGTTCGAGTTATAATCAAGGCATTAATTTTAATAAGGATATGATTAATAATTTGCCGATGCCGAAAATCAACGACGATATAAAAACGAAAATTGTAAGCGCCGTTGATAGCATACTTAATGCAAAAAAAAGAAAAGCAGCTGTTGATACAAGTACATTAGAAAAACAAATAGATGATATTGTTTTTAAAATTTATGGGTTAACGAAAGAGGAAATTCAAATTATAGAAGGAGATATATAGTGTAATATGCCCGCACATAATATAATTGATAACCGCGATGAAAAATTAGTTGATCATATTAAACGAATCCTTCCATCCGCCGATGCAGCGAAGTTTGCCGTCGGCTATTTCTTTCTGTCCGGTCTCGAAGCGGTTTCTTCTGAACTCGACAGCGTATCCAATCTCCGCCTGCTTATCGGCAATACAACCAACCGTGAAACCATGGAGCAGATTGCCGAAGGTTACCACAGACTGGAGCTGGCATCGGCTGCAGCCGAAAAGGAACAGTTTCTTAAAAAAACAGAGCAGAAACAGAGGGCTGAAAAAACAGCAGGCAACGTGCGAAACACCATCGAGCGCATGGATCAGACCGATGATGCCCAAACGCTTGTGCGCGGTCTTATCCGAATGATCACTGAAAAACGTCTTGAAGTCCGTGTTTACACCAAGGGACGTTTGCACGCCAAAGCTTATATCTTCGACTATAAAAAAGACGGGCGCTATGAAAAAGGGCTTGCCATAGTGGGATCGTCCAATTTTACGCTCAGCGGTCTGACCCACAATACGGAACTCAACGTAGTTGTTCACGGAGACGATAATCACGCGAAGTTGACGGAATGGTTTGAAGCATTGTGGAATGAGTCCCAGAACTTTGATCAGATGCTTTTGCATGAACTTACGCAGTCGTGGGCCGCGGTTTCTGTCACGCCTTATGATATTTATATGAAAAGTTTGTATGCGCTTGTCATTGACCGTCTGGAGGACGGTGAAAAGGGCGAATTCCTCTGGGATGATGAACTGACCCGGGCGCTCGCGGATTTTCAAAAGACGGCAGTGCGGCAAGCCGTGCAGATGATCCGTGACCACGGTGGCGCTTTTGTTGCCGACGTGGTTGGATTGGGTAAAAGTTTTATCGGTGCGGCTGTATTGAAACACTTTGTGCGGACACAGGGTGTCAAACCACTCATCATCTGCCCCAAGCCTCTGGAGGACATGTGGCAAAACTACAATGATGAATATGAACTCAATGCGCGCATCCTGTCGATGAGCATGCTCAAGCTTCCTGATCAGGACGGCGCCAAGACGCTTCTGGAAGGTAATACTTACAAAGACAGGGATTTTGTCCTGATCGACGAAAGTCATAATTTTCGGAATCACGCCTCGCAGCGCTATGATGTTCTGTCCGATTTTCTTTCCAGAGGAGCGAAAAAGGTTTGCCTGGTTACCGCTACGCCAAGAAACCGGAGCGCACTGGATGTTTATAATCAGATCAAGTTGTTTCATCAGGGTGATATTACAGACCTGCCCATCGATCCTCCGGATTTAAAAAAATATTTTAAGCTGGTCGAAAAAAAGGAAAAGCGTTTGCAGGATCTTCTTGTCCATATCCTAATTCGGCGGACTCGCCGCCACATTCTACGCTGGTATGGCTATGCGGAAGATACGTCGCAGCCCCTTCGCGAACTATCCGATGTCAAGGTGCGTCCATATGTCACAGGGGAAAAGAAAGCCTATGTCATGGTGGGCGGAAGACACCAGTTTTTCCCGCAGCGGGAACTGGAGACGCTTCGATACAGCATTGAGCAAACCTACAAAGGACTCTATGAACGGATTCGCGGCTATCTCGGACGTCCTGCCGGAGAAAAAGTAAGCGTCGTACCGGGTGATGAACTTACTTACGCCCGTTATGGTTTGTGGAACTATGTGCTCCAGGAAAAACAGAAAAAAGCCCCATATAACGATTTGCACCGCGCAGGTGTAAATTTGCGCGGCCTGATTCGGGTCATGCTTTTCAAACGCTTTGAATCGAGCGTTTACGCCTTCCGTAAGACGCTGGAGAGGCTGGAGAATATCCATTCCGGTTTTCTTGCAGCCATGGATGAGGGCTTTGTTCCTGCCGGCGAAGACGCTCAAAAATTGCTCTATGAATCCGACTCCTATGATGATGAAGGACTCATGGATGCGCTGTCTTCCGTATCGGGCCGGTATCAGCTTTCCGACTTTAATGAATCGTTATTGAGAGAACATCTGGAAGCTGACCGCAAATTGATAAAAAAAATGTTGAAACTGGTCGAGCCCATCACACCGGACAAAGATGCAAAACTCCAGGAACTGCTTAATGGTCTGAAAAAAGGAATTCCGCAAAAACGCAAAAAAGTGCTGATTTTCAGCCAGTACGCCGATACGGCTCAATATCTTTATGCCAATATCAATCCGGGTGGTAAAAGAAAAGATATTGAGTCGATTTTTGGCACGGATAAAAGCAAAGCGCGAATGGCTGAACGATTTTCTCCCCTGGCAAACAAATCAGATTTTTCAGGAACGCCTGATGAGGTGAACATTCTAGTGGCGACGGATGTCATGTCGGAAGGCTTGAACCTTCAGGATGGTGACGTTGTCGTGAACTATGATTTGCACTGGAATCCCGTCAGACTGATTCAAAGATTCGGACGTATCGATCGCATTGGCACGGAAAACGAACGCATCTGGGGCTTTAACTTCCTTCCGGAAACGGAGCTGGAAAAGGGGCTTGGGCTGCACGAAATTCTGCGCCGAAGGATCAGTGAAATCCATGAATCAATCGGCGAAGATGCCGCCATCCTGGACAAAGACGAGCAGATTAACGATGAAGCGATGTTTGCCATATATGAAAAGAAGAGCGCTCAGTTAAGCTTGTTTGAGGATGATGATAGCGAGCTTTTGGATATCGGCGAGGCGGAAGAATGGATGAGGTCATTACGTGCCAACGAGCCGCAGGAGTTTCAGCGGATAGCCGAGCTGCGCGATGGTATTCGCTCGGCGCGTGGCGTGTTAAACAAAACCGGCCGCTACATTTTCTGCCAGGCCGGAAAGTATCAGCAGCTTTATCTTACCGATGAGGAAGGGAATATCATTACACGCGACATACCTTCGGTGTTGGGGCAAATCAAATGCTCGAAAAATGAACCGGCAGCGCGTGTTCCGGAAAATCATAATGAATCTGTCATGAAGATGCTGAACGCTTTTACCGCCGAAGTGAAGCATCGAAAATCCTTGCAGCAGCACGGGTTGTCACTATCGGCAAGTCAATCATATGTATTGCGGGAAATGCGCGCTTTATACAGCAGGCTTGAAGATAAAGACAGTGACCTCAAGGCACAAATCACTACACTGGAAGAAGCATTTAAGCAGCCGGTCACCGCGGCAATAAGGCGGCAGCTCAACAGCCTTAGACGCAGTGGCGCTGTTGGTGATCCACTGATTAAGTCCTTATCAGACATTTATCGCGACCACGGTCTGCACGAACAGGAATATGCCGACCGCAGGAAGCATGAGCAGGAGAGCGAAGAGATACCTCATATAGTATGCAGCGAGGCACTGGTATAGTAAACATTACCATCAGGCAAAAATTGAAACGGTTATGCCGATTCAAGAATTTTTGCAAAATTGGAGAAAGCCAAATGAAACACCTTAATTCATATCCTTTTGGAATGAAAAACCTTGGAGAAAAAAATTTAGCAATGATAATGGGGACGGTGCATTTGTTTTACTATACATCCGACCTTCTGAAACCGGCCGGTTATAATAAATTGTTTGACCGTTTGCGGTCGGGAAAACTAAATTATTAAAATTCTATGTATAATAATAAATATAATTGGAGATAAAATATGAGCAAAGTAATTGTCAGGCCAGCTTCTTTAGTAAAACAAGGTGACCTTACACTTTATGCAACATCATTAAGAGTATCTGATTTATTAATCCCAAACTTTTACAGCATAGAGCGACTTGATCCTGAAAATGCTTGTGAGAAAGGTTATCAAAGATTGTTGAACAAGTCTCGAGCAAAAAAACTTGCTGACTATATTGTCGCGGGTCAAGAAACAAAAGATGCTTTTTTACCAACTAGTATTTTTATTGCAACGGATAAAAGTATTCCTTTTAATCCAAGCAACAACACCATTGAAATAAACATAGCTGAGATAGGGCCATTCAATGTTGTTGATGGCCAGCATCGTGTTGAAGGATTAAAAATGGCAGCCGAAAAAGACCCTCGCGTTATGGAATTCGAAGTCTCTGTCAATATTGCAATTAATCTATCGGAGATTGCCCAAATGTGCCACTTCCTTATTGTGAATACTACACAAAAAAGTGTAGAGGAAGGGGTTGCTCAAAGAATCCGCGCAAGATTAACGATGGCAATGGACGTTGATGAGACACCAATCTTGCCAAAATGGATTCTCAATTCTGTTCAAAAAGGTGAAGATGAAAAAGCACTTCAGTATGTGGATTATCTAAATAACGACAAAGACAGCCCTTGGCAAAACAAAGTGAAAATGGCCAATGAAGAGAATAGCGAAGGGAGTATTAATCAAAAGAGTTTTGTGAAAGCAATCAAAAAGTACCTGTTAGTTGCAAACAATCCCATCTTGAGTACAGAGAAGGAAGACAAGCAGCACAAGATATTTTTGAACTACTGGAAAGCAATTACCAATATTCTTGGCGATACTGCGCCGACGGTATTATTCAAATACAATGGTGTTGAATTATTTTGTAAATTCTGCGTGCCATTTTACAATAAAATGGTGAATATGCCTGATTATAAAGTATCGACTATGCAGAATCTTTTAGAGAAAGTATTTGAAAATGTCGAAGGCGATGCGGCAGGTGTCGGGCATACAGATTTCTGGGTTAAAAGCGGTACTGCCAGTGGTTTGAATACGGGCGCGTTAAGTAAAATTAATAGCGAGATGGTAAAAGCGCTGCATAAGAAAACTGATAGCAAAGCGGAAAGTGAAAAGGAAGTATGAAAATTTCAGATCTAATTCCTCTGCCAAAAGACAAAGTACATTTTAAACTTTCTTGCTTTAAATCAGTGCCAAAAGAGACCGGCTGCTATGTGCTCACCACTTTTGATAATGATATTCTTTATATTGGCCTTTCGGATGATTTGTTCACGCGATTCCAGCAGCACCTCGACAATCCGGATAAAACAAATCCAACTGAAGAAGGAAAAGTAATTTGGTTCTACTACATGACTTACGACGCAAAAAACTTACCTCAGCTTGAAAGAACCTGGCTAAATCAATATTCAAGCAAACATGGCAAACGTCCTATTCTTAATAAAATAGACTCACCAATAGATTGACGTGTTGATAGGATATACAGGCAAAGTATACTAAGCGCTATGGTTTGCAGTAAGGAGAGTAAATGATGCAGAAAGAATTATTCATCAATGCAGTTAATCTAATAGATGTTGATGGCCGTAAAAATATTCCAACAGTTTTATTTTATAAATCTGAAAAAGAGATAGTGATCGGTGCGCCTGCTATTGAATTATCAGAAGAAAGCCATCAATTGCTAAATGAAGATTTCAAGGTTGATTTGGGCAATTGTAAACCCGGGAGTTCAGCGGAATCGAAACGAAGATTTCTAACGGCTTCTGGCAAACAACAATCTGCCGATGTATTAACGTACAATTTTATTAATAAATTGCTGCGCAACGTTGATGATTGGTTCAGTAATAACGGCTATGGAAAAGCGGAAGGCATCATGCTTGCAGAACCTTTATCAATGCAAGAAGACGTCACTTCAGATGTTTGGCTCACAAATTATCGCGAATGGCTTAAACGTATTTTACATGGAAAATTTGAAATGATTGATTTTCTACCAGAGCCTTTTGCCGTTTTCCAATATTACAGGTATGGTGTAAGGCACCCTATTCTTGCTGGGCAAGGGAAACAATGTGCTCTCGTTATAGATTTTGGTGGGGGGACCTTTGACACCTGTATAGTTGAAACGACGATGCAAGGTGATATTAGTAAGAGTCAGAAGCATTCTCGTCCACTTGCAGCCGCATCTCAACCTGTTGGTGGTTTCTATTTCAATCGAATAATCACGGAAGAGTTATTTAGGAAGTTATTGAAAGACAAAAATTTAAGTTCAAAATTTAAGAAAGCTATAGATGCTTATAGATCGTGGCGCAAAGGCCAAATTGACAATTTAGATATTCTCGGTGACGATGTTAGAAATTTCATAAATCATTTTCATCAGGCAGCACACAAAATCGAGGAACCCAAAATTGCGCTATGCAAAAGTATTATTTCATGGAACCTTGATGCCAGGTTGGACGTTACATTTCCAATATCATTGCCAGAAAATCCTTTTGTGGCTGAACCGCGATATGCCAATCTTAATTTATCTGGTATGGAACTGAGGGAAATATTCGTTAAGCGAGTTTGGGATCAACAATTAAAGAATATATTAGGAAGCGCTCTTCGACGTGGACAACAAGAACTTGAAGGGCAGAAAATATCTGTAGTACTTCTTTCCGGCGGCTCAGCAAACATTAGATGGTTAGTACCTCTCCTGCGGCGTGATTTTTCCAGCGAGCTAGGTAACGCCCAAATTCTGGAGTTGCAGGACGATTATCAACAAGTTGTTGCTAAGGGTTTAGCAGTGGAATGCGCGAGACGATATTATAATAAGGAGGGTGGCTCAGAGTTTTGTTCGGTTACATATAACCGCCTTTGTCTTTTACTAAATCCTGATGAACATGGTTGTGAAGCTCAGATTTATAAGCCACAACTCGCAGGTTTACCTTCATCAGACATAAGAGGCGTTTTGCTTCCATCAGCAAGTATTATTAGAGATTATATTGATAAGGATATATCTTGGAAAGTACGTTTAGACCGCCCGCCACGCAGAAAATTAGATTATTATTTTTTACGCTCGTCTTTTAATCATGAAGATTTAGAGAATGTTCATAACCTTATTGATCATACCGTATACTCTCCGTCAAATTGCCGTTTCGATAGTTTCATACAACTTGAAATGAGAATTAAACAAGATGGGACATGTACGCCAAAGTTTATTTACAAAGCAGGCGAAACAGGTATATCGGGAAGACCATTTGTTCTGGATATGACATATGGCCAAAATTTGGAACCTGCAAAAGCATACATTGGCTTCGACTTTGGAACCAGCAATACATCTGTTTCCTATGTTAGTGAAGAAGCTATTCAAGTATTCCAGACAAGAGCAAGCGATAAAATGTGGAAAGGGTTGAATATGGCAGTTCATGATTTGCCATTTCCAATTAGCTTACCTCTTGCTAATTATTTGGGCGAGATTGATAATGATAAACTAGTTCGCCGTTCATTGGATTTTATAGAATCCGCACTGACTATAGCTGCGTATAGTGCATATATAGAATTTTGTACCAGAATAAATGGAGCAAAGACAAAAATATTTAGAGGTCTAACTCAACGTTCTGCTGGACCATTGTGGAAACTGCTAAAAGAATGTCTTAACCATCTTAAAAAGGATTCAATTATTTCTAGCAGTTTTATAGATTTGCTCAGCGGTGAGCAAATGAAACGAATCGATGAGACCATTACCAGATTAGCAGAATTTAAGCACGAAAAGAGAGCGGGTAACACTATCGATCACGTTGGCACCGTTCAGTTATTGGCAATGGCTTGTCATAAAGCATTTACTGAAAACATATTTGGTTTTTTTGAATTAGTACAAAAGGAAAAATTTGGTAGAACATATAGCGGAAATTTCAGGCATGCAGTGGGTAATCAACCATTTTATATGATCTCAAAGTACAAAGGATTACATACTTTTTCAAAGGACGAACCATTTATAATCCATAAGAAGAGTAAAATTGCGCTTTCGTTGCAACCATTAATGTTTTGGGATGTCTGCGAATTACATCCAGATATTGAACATTGCTTTATCTATGATAAACAACAAAAGGACGGCAGTTTTTCTTTTAAAGCTTCAGGTTACCCTTGTACGTGCGACGTAACTAGCACGAATAAATATTCTGCCATTGCAGAACAATTGGAAGCGATGATGATAGAGGATGTTTTGTTAGAGCCATATCAGGATATTGAGCTTAATGTCGAATAATTGGAATCAAATCTATCTTTTTAATGATTCAGCATCAGGTTTCAGCACAAAAAGTTGAAAGTTAATAATTAACGGCCGCGAAAAATATTTTTTAACGGAAGAAAAAACCCGACATAACCAAGGCATTCAAAGGATAATCAAAATTCATGGTATTGATGAAAAGTGATACATTCAAAGATAAATTAAAACGTTTCTGGCGGCTGGGGGATGAAATTATATGTACAAGAATATTTCGTCATTCTCTTAATGCATGTTATTTCTGTGGTCACACCCCTATCGAATGGCATTATGTTCTATTGAATACAATTTCAAATCAAACCATAGATGTCGAATTCTCCTGCGTTATAGATATGAAAAAAATAATGGAGCAATTAGGCTCCTCTCAAAAGATCCTTTTCTTCCCGCAGTACTCAGAAGAAGTAAACCATCTTAATTCTCAGTACCAGGGAACAGCTGCTATCATCGAATTTATTCCTAGCCCAGATGTTATGGTGCGGCTGTTGTCAAATCCGCAGGGTTTATCTTACAAACAGGTCCGGGCAATACTTGATCACACGGTGAGATTCAACGATGATTTTATGACAGAACTGTTTCATGCCGCTCTTGATATATATATTGAAAGAAAATATTTCATTTATGAGCAGTTGCCCGACAGTAAGAAGAACAGCAATGTCGAACACAGCATTAAAAATTATTTTCGTGAAGAATGGGAAAGGTTTAAGTCTGAAGAAGAATATCGGGAAGAATCATATCATAGGCGCATTAGCGACGATGATTATCCCTTTTAATTTTGAAAAAATAAAACGTTAGCTTCGGTGCGGTTGATACATTTATTGGCCGCTCGTTTATAAGGACCACTAATGTAATCAGAATTAGCAGTCGCTTATTTTTGATTGTTGCTATATATTTCTCAATACTCGACCACTAGGCGCGGATTGGAAAATGAAGCCTTTGAAGATGTGATCAGGAACTGCGCCACAATCAAGAGAAAGAGGCAGGGGATGACATGGATAACAGAAGACATGATCAAGGCGTATATCAGGTTGCATAAAGCCGGATATGCCCACTCTGTCGAGGCGTGGGACAGCGATGAAATCGCGGGCGGCCTATATGACGTTGAGATAGGCAGGGCATTCTTCGGGGAATCCATGTTCGCGAAAAAGACCGACGCGTCCAAGGTTGCGTTTGCCGTTTACACCACCGATCTCGCGAATAAAGGCTTTGAACTCATCGACTGCCAGGTAACGACGGAGCATTTGATAAGATTCGGCGCGAGGGAAGTCCCCCGGGCGGATTTCATGAAACACCTGCAAAAAGCTCTGGATAGAAATCGAAAGGAAAACAGATGGACTTGACATGAAGCGAAAAAAGGATATAATCGCTTCATAATATGAAGCAATAAAAGGTGGCAAATGACTCAATATTTATGGGAGCGCCCGAACTGGACTCAATTAAGGTGGAAGAACGACGATATTCTTCGTGCGCTTGGTGAATGCCGGTTGCTGCAGGGAAAACTCTTGAGTAAAGTGGCCGATCTCGGGTTTACCCTCGAAAGTCAGGCCCAGCTTGAAATATTAACGGAGGAAACCTTAAAAACCGCCTTAATCGAAGGAGAGGATCTCATTGTTCAGAGCGTCAGATCGTCGGTCGCGAGAAAGCTCGGGCTCCCCTCGGCAGGCCTTAGGGTGGACCGTTACATCGACGGACTCGTCTCTATTCTTCTTGATGCCACAAAAAATCATGAAGAGCCTCTTACGCAGAAACGTCTCTTCGGCTGGCAAGCTGCACTTTTCCCGACCGGCTATTCCGGTATCCATAAAATCAAAGTAGGTAAATGGCGGGGGGATAAGCCCATGCGCGTTGTATCAGGTCCTGTCGGCCGCGAAAAAATTCACTTTGAAGCTCCTCCATCTGAGCGCATACCTTTTGAAATAGGTAAGTTTCTTGAGTGGTGGAAGGTGAGCAGAAATAATGTGGAAGGATTGCTGCGCGCGGCCATTGCTCAATTCTGGTTTGTGACCATACATCCTTTTGAGGATGGCAATGGCCGGATCGCCCGAGCTTTAACTGATATGGCCCTCTCCCAGGATGATCGGCAAACGATACGATATTATAGTCTTTCTTCTCAGATTATGGCAGAGCGGAATACTTATTATAATGTCCTTGAAAACTGCCAGAAGCATAATGGCGACATTACGGACTGGCTAAATTGGTTTCTTGGCTGTTTCTGCAGGGCCATCAAGGGTTCTGAAGGAATGTTGGCCATAGTCCTGAATAAGGCCTCTTTCTGGAAATCACATTCGGACAAGTCTCTATCGCAGCGGCAACGTAAAGTTATCAACCGGTTGCTTGATGCAGGGAAGAGTGGTTTTACAGGCGGACTTACAACCAAAAAATATGTTTCTCTTGCCAAAGTCAGTAGAGCCACAGCCTTCAGGGAAATAGATCACCTTACAAAACTGGGGATTCTCAGAAAGAATACCGGCAGCGGCAGGAATGTAAGCTATGATTTGAATTGGGAAGATATATCCTGAGGCTCACGACAGGGGCGATAGGGGTCAAATCTTTACTCTTGACATTTCATGCAAAACAAAATCCGTATTGCCAAATGCGGAGATCCGGCTTGCTGTCGGGAGGTTCATTATTATTCGAGACAAGATTATGGGTCTTTTCGATTTTTTTAAGTTGAAGAAAAAGCAGGATATGTGTGTCGGCGGCAATGGCGAATCCATTGAAACTGCCGTAATCATCAACACGGCAAATCCTATAATTGGAATTCCAGCGGAATATAAATTCATAACAAGCAGGTATGGACAAAAGGATGTGGATTGGACACGTGAATTTCAGGGTGTCATGCGCTCTGGCAACAGGCAATACGACGTCGTGGTGATCAAGCTTAAGGATGGAAGGAGAAATCTTTTTATTTTGACATCACAAAATTTTACGGAAAATTTTGAGAAATCCCCATGCTTGTGTAAGGACCGTCATTAAGCAAAAAAATAACTACTGTTTCTGCTTTTCAGCCCACGCTTGGACTTCTTGGACGAATTGCTTTCTGAAGTCCGGCGGACCCAGTATGCTGACATGCGGAATCCAGGATTTGAGCAGGTTGCGGATGGCTTCCTCATGACCCACCTGGAAGGTGATCACCAGCGAGCCGTCAGGTCTTTCTTCCCTGATCTGCTGGGTGGGAAACATTTTCCGCCGCTTGAAGTAATTGCCCGCCTGGGCATCAATGAGAACCTCTACCTCAAGGGTTGCCTTTTCGGCAAACCAGATATTGGCGCTTTCCTGAAGCACGGCATCCAGATTTTTCGGCATGGATTTGAAACCGGTTTTGAGCAGCTTCAGGTCTTTTATTTTATCCAGGGCGTAGCGCTTCAGTATGCCGGTGGTCGTCTCGTTCCCGATCAGATACCAGAACCCCTCGAAATAAACCACTCTGTACGGCTCCATCTGGACAGGATGGGCTGCCTTTTTCCTGCTGGTGTATTGGAAACCAAGATGCTTTTTGTCCCGGATGGCTTTGACCATGCGGTTTAAATAGGCGGTATCCAGCGGCATGGCATCGTCTATCTTCACGAAGACAGGCATGGATGTCGCACATTCGTAAAGCCGCTCCAGAACACGGTCAACGGCCTTCTGGAAGGGCTGGCCAAGCTGGACAACAACATTCTTAAGTGCCACCATCAGGGCCAGTTCCGTATCGTCGAAAACTTCCAGATTTTTGACGATGTCTTTGTGAAGTTGATACGTGCCTTTCTGGGTTTCATGGATGGGGAACCCTGCTTCTTTGAGCAGCAGCAGATCGCGCTGGATGGTCCGGGGCGTGGTCTGGAATTCCCTGCTCAGCCAACTGCTGGAGATCTTGTCCTTTTCCATGAAGATCCTGAGAATCTGACCGACGCGGAGCAATTTCGTCTGTGCTTTCTTGTCACGGGGCATGGCGCAATCCTTTCATTAAAAAAGTGAATAATGCGACGCACGTTTGTCGCCACGACATTGCCGTATCAGAAACAACCGGGTAATGTCAATCACGTAGAATTCACGAAAGGGGAAGAAAATGATGTGGCTGTATATTAAAGAAGGTTTCTATTCCATCGTGCATAAACCGCCGTGCGCGGAAGATGAACTGATGGTTCGCGTACGGTGCAGGCGTGATGTGGATAAACTGCAGAAAATGCTGAGGGCGGAATATGCATTTAGCGGTGATGTCATCGAATCGCCGGATGCCGATTACGCCTACCGGATGATTGTCCCGAGAAAAACACTGGCCACCTTTCTGGCTAATGTTGCCATGGTCATGGATTATGACAATTTCAAAAAGACCATCGGTCGCCTGGATTATCGGAGGCGTGAAGCTTATCTGCGGTGTTATGATGCCATGTATGAATGGCAGAGAGATATAAAAAGGGGTGAGAATAGTTCGTTGACAGTTCGGTAAAATTTATATTTGCTTCTTTTTTCAATGGTATGATATAATGTAATACCATTAAGGGAGGCTGATTATGGGAAAAACAAAAATAGCCATTACCATGGATACCGAATTTATCGGTGAATTGGATCGTCTGGTCGAGGAGAATCATTTTCAAAATCGCAGCCAGGCAATCTGTGATGCTGTGCGCGAAAAACTCGCCAGAATGAAGCGCAGTCGGCTATCTATGGAATGCGCAAAACTCGATCCGAAATTTGAAAAAGCTATGGCGGAAGAAGGATTAGCTGAGGATGTGAGTCTATGGCCAGAATATTGAGAGGTGACATTCGGTGGGCGGATTTGAATCCTGTGCGGGGTCATGAACAGGCAGGCTTGCGTCCTGTGCTCATTTTGAGCCACGACATTTTTAATGAACGCTCAGGGACAGTTATCGCCGTGGCGATCACAAGCCAATCACAGAAAGCTGGATTCCCATTAACGCTTGAATTGAAATCTTCAAATTTACCCAAAAAATCATGGCTTAAAATTAGTCAAATTCGTACCCTGTCTGTAGAAAGAATAGGAAAAGTCATTGGCAAGGCATCTCTGGAAGAGTTGAATCAGACCATTGAAGGTCTGAATGAAATTATTGCGTGACAACTCCGGTAATATTG